>JAEEGL017053037.1_pt1 | contig 14813 bp, 11 predicted proteins | sample 9134231 | NCBI WGS metagenome assembly JAEEGL01 (sample SAMN16246548, study PRJNA631951) | gut metagenome | biome: gut microbiome; feature: rumen; material: fiber-attached | host: Bos | place: Iran: Karaj | collected 2018-10 | reverse complement strand
CGGAACGGAAGGCATCGTCACCATGGAGGACGTGCTGGAAGAGCTGGTAGGCGAAATCTACGACGAGCACGATGAAGTGAACGAGGAAGTTGTCGAACACGAAGACGGGACCGTGATGGTGGACGGCAGCATGCAGTTGCAGGAACTGCTGGATAAATACGGTCTGGAGAACGAATACGACGCGGACACGGTCGGCGGATGGGTCGGCGAAACGCTGGAAAAGGTGCCAGAAGTGGGCGACAGTTTCACCCTGGAGAAATACCGTTTCACCGTGGCGGAGATGGACGGATTCCGGGTGACGCGGGTAGAGATCGCGCCGCTGCCGGAAGAGGAAGCTGCCCCGCAGGAAGCGCAGGGAGAAGAAAACTGAATTTACGGATATACCGGACAGACCTGGGAAACAAACGGACGCGTGAAACGGAGGATGCCGAGATGAACGGGCTGACGGATGACACAAGCCGGGAAACGGAACTTGAACGGGCGATCGAGAAAAGCGAAGCCGCGGAACGAACGATTATCCGCGTGACCTCCGAGCTGCGCGAACGCAACCGTGAGCTGGCCCGCACCAACGACGAGATCATCGAGATGCTGGGTGACGTGGTGGAACTGCGCAACGAGGAAAGCGGCATGCATATCCAGCGCGTCAAGGCATTTACCCGGGTGCTGGCCAAGATGGTGAAGGAAAAGCTGCCGGAGTACGGTCTGACGGACGACGACGTGGAACTGATCACTTCCGCGAGCGCGCTGCACGATGTCGGCAAGATCATGATTCCCGACGCGATTCTGCTGAAGCCCGGACGGCTGACAGATGAAGAATTCGCGATCATGAAGTCCCACAGCGAAAAAGGCTGCCTGGTGCTGAAAAGGGCGCCGAAAAGCTGGAGCGCCCGGTATCTGAATATCGGGCTTGAAATCGTGCGCCATCATCACGAAAAGTGGGACGGCCGCGGCTATCCGGACGGGCTGAAGGGCGACGAAATACCGATTTCCGCGCAGATCGTTTCAGTTGCAGACTGCTTTGACGCGCTGACAACGGAGCGGGTTTACAAACCGGCTTTCAGCGTGGACAAAGCTTTCCATATGATCCTGGGCGGGGAGTGCGGAGCGTTCAGCGGAAAGCTGATGAACTGTTTCCGCGGCTGCCGGGAGATTTTCGAAGAACTGGCAGAGCATCCGGAACGCGCGGATGTGGTGGTCTCCACTTCCGTATACGGCACGGAGAAACTGCACGGTCTGCGGGTGCTGCTGGTGGATGATAACGATCTGACACGGGAGATTAACCGGGAAGTGCTCGAAAGGGAAGGCGCATCCGTGACCGAAGCCGCCTCCGGACAGGCCGCGATCGACCGGATTGTCTCCGGGGACAGGCCGGACGCGATCCTGATGGACATCGTGATGCCCGGGATAGACGGCATTACCGCCACAAAGGAAATCCGGCGGATCGAGGAAGGAAGCCGGACGCCGGTGACTATTATTTCCCTGACGGCAGAAGGATCCGACGTCCAGGTGGAGGAATGCCTGAAAGCCGGTGCGGACGACTGTATGGGCAAACCGCTTCTTGTGAGCGAATTTTCCAAGATTCTGTCTGCCCTGCGTAAAAAGCAGGAGATTGCTGTCAGCCGGAAACAATTGGAGGGAACCGCAAGAAACGCAAGGATGGATGTGCTGACACATGCACGGAATATGATCGCTTTCGCAGATCAGGTTGCAGAACTTACCGGCCGCATGGCCGGGAGCGTTGCGCCGGAATACGCGGTGGCGGTATGCAAAATGGACCATATCCGGCAGATTAACGGGCAGTATGGCCTGGAGGCGGGAGATCAGTACCTGAAGAACGGATACGGCCTGATTGCCGACGTGTTTGCCCATAGTCCGATCTACCGGACCGGCGAAGACAGTTTCCTGGTCGTGCTGGAGACGGAAGACTATAAGAACCGGGAACTGCTGATGGCCGCGCTCCGGGAAAAGGTTGAAAAAGAAAAGGAGACGGCAGCCGAAAGCTGCCTCTCCATGGTATCGGGTATGGCGGTTTACAATCCGGAAACGGACGCATCCCTGGCGGAAGTGATTCAGCGGGCGGCGTCCGAAGCGGAAAGTATGCGGCAAAGCTGATCAGCAGCGAATCCGGCCGCCCTCCGGCATGAAGGGTCGGCGGGGGTTCCGCGAAGGGCGCCTGTCAAAGTCCGGTTCATCCGGAACACCCGGGCGCGGTGAAAATTCCGGAAAATCCAGGGATTCCATATGCTCGCTTAACCGGTTGCACAAGGCGCAGAACTGCGCCTTTTCTTCATCTGTGAGGCAGGATGTTTTTCGGGCTGCATCCTTTTCCTCCGCCTCCCGCATCGCCGCAATGAAAGATTTTCCCTTATCGGAAAGGTTTACGCGCTGTATCCGGCGATCCTCCTCACTGGCGGTGCGGGTAATCCAGCCGTCGTTTTCCGCACGGGTCAGAATCTCGCTGAGGGAAGAAGGACGCACATCCAGAAATTCACACAGATCGCGGGAGGAAACACCCGGGTTTTCCGCCACACAGCTGAGCATGCGGCCCAAAGCAGGCGGGAAGGGCATAGGACGGTGTTGCTCCGGATGATTCCCGCCTTCCGAACCGGGAATACCGCCAGCGGGCGGCGGGGGCGGCGGACAGCGCCGCAGGGCACGGGACAGTTTCAGCATCGCCAGGATCACTTCAGTATCTTTATTCATCAGAATCAGCTCCTTTCAGAATCGCTGCAGAACAGCATTAACATCATTGCTTCAAACAAAAATACGGTACCGAACAATTGAATTATAGTTCGGTACCGTAAAAATGTCAAGCAATCGGCAGGGAATCCTGGTTTTGTTTCCTGCAGGCACAGAGTGTTACAGATTTTTCTTGTTTTTTGAATAAAAAAAGGCATATAATAAACGTGAATTCTCCGAAAGGACTACATGAAATGAAAACACGTCTCAGGCTGTTTGCGCTGATCTTATGTATTTGTCTTTCAGTGTCATCCATGGCTTTTGCGTCTTTTGAGTTTTCAGATGATCGTTTCCAGGGAGTTTTTACGACCGGGAACATCGATAAAATCATTGAAGAATACGAATTGTTTGACGGCTGGTACTGGACAGTACCGAAGCTGGTCACACAGACATTCCATGGCATGAAAGATATGCCCGGATGGACGGATACGGCGGTGAACAAAAACCATCGTTCTGCCTATATCAAAGGACAATACGGATGCCGGTGGCTTGCGAACCGGATTACGAACCCCAGCGCGTACGGAACATACGGTGAATGCTTCGGATTTGCATCCTTTATCGGATATCTGCTGTCCGGTGAATATAATCCTCATCACAAATGGAATTACTATTACACCCTGGAAAAATCGGGCGGTCTGAAAGTCGGGGATATTTTACGCTGTGAGTTTACGGCAAAAGGCAAAACATACAAACACAGTGCGGTTGTTTATTCCGTTACAGAAGACGAAATCCTGTTCATTCAGGTTTCAGGAAGCAAGTATAACCGGATCAGTATCGGAACCGGATACATGGATGGATATCATGACAATCCCACGACGATCGGGGAACTGAAAAAGATTTCCAATTATAAAGTATGCCGTTCTCCGCTTAACGATATGGAGAAAGCGGAATAACATCAGAATGAACGGATCCAAAGGATGACATTTCTGCAAAAAACATAACAGGATGAATGAAGAAAGAGATCATAGCTTTGAGATCAGCTTCCGGTCACACTTGCGGTAATAATACAGGCAGATGGCCAGAGCTGCGACCTCGGCGATCGGAAAGCACCACCAGACGGCGTATACATCGCCGGTGAGGCGGGCCAGCAGCCAGGCAGCCGGCAGCAGGACAAGAAGCTGGCGGGCCATACTCATGATCATGCTGTAGATTCCCTTTCCGACAGCCTGGAAAACAGTGGAAAGGATAATGCCGACCGCGGCAAAGAGAAAACTGGAAGAGATGATCCGCATGGCGACCACACCGATGGAGGTCATCTGCGCGGTAAGTTCCGGCGCCTGATCAGACTCAAAGATGGACATCATCTGCCCGGGGAAGATCATGAAGGCCAGCGTACCGACAGCCATAATGACGCAGGCCCAGATCAGAGCGACTTTGATACACCTGTAGATCCGTTCCTTCAGGCGGGCACCGAAATTATACGCAAGGATGGCGATGATGCCGGTGGACAGTCCGAAGACCGGCATGAAGATAAAGGACTGGAGCTTGAAATAGACGGACATGACATTCAGGGCGGCGTTGGACTGCTCAAACCCGGAGAGAATGGAGTTCATGCCGACATTCATGACCGAGCCGATCGCCTGCATGACGGTGCTGGGGAAACCGACTGCCAGAATGCCGTTCAGGTCCGGCCGGTTGATTCTGCAGTCCTTCACGGAAAGGCGGAGCTCCGGATTCTTCCGTTGATTGAAGAAAAAGCCGAGCAGGGCGGAAAGCCACTGGCCGACGACTGTCGCGACGGCGGCGCCCAGAACGCCCATGGGCCTGAATCCCAGCCAGCCGAAGATCAGAATCGGATCAAGAACAATATTCGTAACTGCACCGACCATCTGGGTGATCATGGACAGGACGGTGTTGCCTGTTGCCTGCAACATCCGTTCAAAGTAAATCGCCATGAAGATACCGGCGGAAAAGAGCGTTACGATCGAAAGATAGCCGGTACCCATCTCCAGAATGGAGGCAGCGTCCGCCAGGTTTTCAGAAACGACAAGGCGCATGACCGGGCCGGCCAGGAACAGGCCGAAAAGAACAAACAACAGGGTACCGCAGCCTTCAACCATCAGCCCGTTCCACGCGGCAATCCGCGCCTCAGGGGTTTTGCGCTCTCCCAGACGGCGGCTGACCAGGCTGTTCATACCGGTGCCCATGCCGGTGGAAAGCGCGATCATCAGCATCTGGAAAGGAAAGGCCAGAGAAACGGCGGTAAGCCCATTTGGGTTATGCTGGGAAACAAAAATGCTGTCCACGATATTGTAAAGCGCCTGGATCAGCATGGAAGCCATAATCGGAAGGCTGACTTTGGGAACCAGCCGGGTCATCTCCATGGTACCCAGCATGGCGGAACGGTCTGATTTCTGCATTGCGCGGGGGATCCTTTCTTCAGATACATACAAGCGCAAAAATACGCCGTGTAACTATAGCAGAAGAGGATTGTACAGTCAAGGCAGGATCATGTATACTGAAAGGGAAAACAAGGACAAGGAGCAAAACAGGAGAATGGAAATCCTTTTCTGGCATGAAATAAAGAATCCGGAATGGTGGCTGAAAAAACTCGCTCAGTGCGACTGGACCGCGGGGCAGTATCTGTGTCGGCTGCTGTCAGAAAACCGGTTCCGGAAAGAATTCGGGAAAAACGCGGAGGTATTGCTGCTGACAGACGGAGCGAATCTGGCTTCTTTCTGCACGTATGCAGCAAAGGACGATATTCCGGGTACGGATCTGACGCCGTGGATCGGATTTGTCTATACCGATCCGGCATACCGCGGACGGCGGCTGATGGGAAAACTGATCGCCAAAGCCCGGGAGATGGCCCGGGAGGACGGATATGACGCGATCTGGATTTCCACAAGAGAAGAAGGCCTGTATGAAAAATACGGCGCAAAGAAAGCCACTGTCATGAAAGACAGCAGCGGGGAAGACAGTGATATTTTCCGCCTGGACACCTACGGGTTTGCCGGGTGGGAACGCGCAGATGTGCCGGCAGTCAGCGCGGAATACCCCGGAATCCGTACTCCGAAAGATCTGTATAACGCGCTGTGGCATGTCTGGTGTGCGGAAACCTGTGCGCCGCGGATGCGGAAGGACTGGAGCGAAGACAACCGAACGCTCGGCCAGTGCTCTGTCACTGCTTTCCTGGTCCAGGACATCTTCGGCGGGAAGGTATACGGCATTCCCCTGGAAGACGGCGGATTCCACTGTTACAACGCCGTCGGGGATTGTGTGTTTGACCTGACCAGCGAGCAGTTCGGGGACAAAACTTTTCGATATGAAAAAAATCCGGAGCAGCTCCGTTACGAGCATTTCCGGAAAGAGGAAAAACGTGCGCGGTACGAACTGCTGCGCGTGAAACTCAAAGCGTTTATCGAAGGAAAAACCGGGGAGAACTGAACCGGGAAACCGTATCAGTCGTCCGCAAAATGCTCCCGGGCGTGGAAGGATTTGCAGATCGTATTATAATTTCCAAATACAGTCAGATTGTCGCCAACCTCAAATATTGTATTCGCGTGGGGGGCTGCAGGTTTTTCGCCTTTGCGCTCGACCAGCATCACCAGGATCCCGGTTTCCGCGCGCAAATGCGTTTCAGCGAGGGTTAATCCCCTGTATTCCTCCGGAATATGGCGGAGCTTCACCTGGACAATGGATTCGGTGCCGATGTTGTCTACCAGCAGAACCGCGTTGAAATCTTCCGTCCGGTTAAAGATGCGGTCCGCAAAACGCAGGAAAAAGCTGTCGATCCTGGCGCGGATTTTCGGCACACGCATGAGAACAAAAATCAGGGCGACGGTGCCCAGCGGGATCAGGAAGCCGAGAAAATGATGGCTGACCTGGGAAAGCTTCATGGAAAGGAATACGTTGATGAACGCGGATACAATGGTGATGTTGAATACGTATCCGAAGAGCATGGTAACCCGCGCGAGCTGCCGGCGGCGCCGGGAGGAGAGAACGAGTTCGCTTTCCCGTGTGGTAAATCCCGTGCCGGTCAGCAGGGATATCACCTGAAAACGCGCCCGATCCGCCGTCAGCCCTGTGAGATGAAAGAAAAAGGTGAACAGCTCAATGATGACCCAATAAATTATAATGATAAAGGTAAAGAGCAGCAGTGAAGGGTAGATGTCCATATCTTCCTTTTTCCTCCGTTTTTCTCATCGCTGTTTCAGTTCCTGCGGAGCACTTTCCTGCGAGAATCAGAAGAGGCGGGGAAGGAAGGAACGGATACAGCGGCGCCAGACGGTCCAGTCGTGGCCGCCGGGAAAGGTTTCCCGGGTGATGTTCAGGCCGCGGCCTTCCAGCCATGCGTCGTCTGCTTCAAAGGCACTGAAATACTGGTCATCGGTGCCCATGGCGCGGTAAAAGACCCTGAAGGCCCGGTTGAATTCATCCTTTTTTTCAGCGAGGGCCATGTGCGCCTGGACATTGTCAGACGGCCAGGGGGCGCGCATGAATCCGCTGAAGAGACCAGCGTAACCGAAAAGATCCGGATGGGTGAGGGTGGTGATGCTGGTCTGGAAGCTGCCCATGGAGAGACCTGCCATGGCCCGGTTCCATTTGTCCTTCAGGACGCTGTAACGGGATTCGATGAAGGGAATCAGATCTTCCACAACGATACGGGGGAAGAGCAGGCGGTCCGACGGATCACCTGTTTTCTTTATCATGCCGTTGCCCATGACGATAATCATTTCCTTCATGGCCCCATCCGCCAGGAGCCGGTCGGCAATGCGGCCGGCATGGCCCTGATAGATCCAGCCGGTTTCGTTTTCACCGTAGCCGTGCTGCAGATAGAGCACGGGATACGCTTTGGCAGGATTCCAGGCCGGCGGGGTCCAGACCAGGCAGATTTCATGCTTTCCGGTAACAGAGGACGGATAGTAATGCCGGGTAACCGCGCCATGCGGCACGCCTGCCAGATCATCCCAGCCGGCCATATCGGCCACAGGGACATCCACAAAGTTCATGGGCCGGCAGCAGCCGTAGCCGATGGGCAGATAGGGACAGAGAACATCCGCGCCGTCCACCTTCAGGAAGAAATAAAGGAAGCCGGTTCCCATGTCGAAGGTGCCTTCCCAGGCGCCGTCCCCAACGGATTCGAGCGGGAAGAGCGTACCGAAACGGTCCACAGCCACCTCACGGGCATCCTTCGCGATGATCCTGAAATGCACTTTGCCGTCCGGCATTACGCGGGCGAACTGCTCCCCGTCCCGCCCTGGTTCGCCGGCATATGGATCAAAGGAAACGGAGATATCCAGCGGCTGCTGATCATTCATCATAAAACCCTCCCAGCTTTTTTGTTTTTGTCAGTATTTTTGTCCGTACAAAAGTATAGAAGAAAGATTCGGAACCGTCAAGGGAAGAAAACGGCAGCAAGGCGCGTTTACTTGACAGAAACCCGGGAACGGGGTGTAGAATACAAGACATGTAAGGAGGTATACGAACCATGAAGAAAATGATTGCGATGCTGATTGCCCTGATGATGGCACTGAGCCTGACGGCGGCGCTGGGGGAAGATTATGACGACGTGCAGGACAATCCGGAAATGACAGCGATGTTCTACAGCGACTGGGTCAGCGGAACATCGCATATTATGATTTTCCCGATCGGCGAGGAAGCCAACGTTCAGGTGTGGAACGACGATGAAAGCATTCTGTGGCAGTACACCTGCGTATGGGACGCGGATAAGAAAGTGCTCGCGACGAATACGGACGGATACGGCGAAAAATATTCCCGGATTCTGGATGAGGAGGGCGCTGAAATCAGCCGGACGCTGGAAAAAGAAAATATACAGGCTGTTTTCAGCCTGAACGGGGACGGGCACCTGATCTGGCAGGATGCGGAAGAGGATGCCGGCGCCGGCCGGACCTATGAGAAGATCGGCTGGTTTGCCGGGGACTGGGAGTGCACCGGGGAAGAAGGATCCCTGTATCAGGCCAGCATTATCTGGGACGTGGAGGAAGTACAGGGCGAAAGCGGAGCAGAAGCGTACTCCGGGTACAAGGTCAATATCGTGAAGTACGGTGCGGACGGCGTAAACCTTTACTGGGACTATACGGGCCAGTATGACCCGGAAACTGACAGCCTGAACGTTTTCGGCAGCAAATCCTACCAGACGGAAGAGGACGCCCCGATTGAAAACGCGTATGACAACGGATCTGCGATTTTCACGATGCACGACCAGTGTGTGTTCTGGCGTGATCTGACAGAAGAAGATGCCGGCAGCGGACTCGCATTTGAATCCGCCAACGGCTGAGGCGGACCGATGAACGTACGGCGTGCGGAAACGCGGGATATTCCCGCGATCCTGAACCTGCTGGTTCAGGTGGACATGGTGCATCACCGGGGACGGCCCGATCTGTTCAAAGGGCCGGCAACCAAATATAACGCCGAAGAGCTGCAGATCATCTGCTCCGATGAGGCGACGCCCGTTTTCGTCTGCACGGATGAAAACGACCGGGTGCTGGGCCACGGGTTCTGCATTCTGCAGCATTCCGGCGGCCCGCTGATGGCAGAGCACGACACGCTGTATATCGACGATATCTGCGTGGATGAAAACGTCCGCGGACAGGGAGCCGGGCGGGCACTTTATGAACGGATCCTGGACTATGCCCGGGAAAAGGGATGTTACAATGTGACACTGAACGTCTGGAACTGCAATCCGGGCGCGATGGCATTCTATGAGAAGCTCGGACTTGTGCCCTACAAGGTCGGGATGGAAAAGATCCTTTGAAAAAAGTGCTGCGGGTCAACGATCCTGCAGCACTTTCCATATCTCCACGATATCCCGGTGCCGGACGCTCCGGGGTTCAAAATGCAGCCCCCTTCTCCGGAACGGCGGATTTTACGTATTATATCATTCCGGAGTATCGGTAACCAGATCTGCATAGCGGAAAGAAACAAGAAAGAACAGATCCTTCGGGGCAACCTCCATCTGGAACCCGACCCGCCCGGCAGAGACGAAAATCCGTTCCATCTTTTCCGCGGAAGCGTGCAGGAAAGTCGGGAACGGTTTTTTCATGCCCACGGGGGAGCAGCCGCCATGGACATAGCCGGTGAGCGGAAGGAGTTCCTTCTGCGGAATCATGGCGACAGCCTTTTCCCCGGAAGCCCGGGCAGCTTTTTTCAGATCCAGTTCCGCAGCGACGGGAATAACGAAGACATAATACCGGCCGGTTTTGCCGCGGGTGACCAGCGTCTTGAAGACAAAAGCCGGGTCTTCTCCCAGAATGCGGGCGATATCCTCGCCGGAGAGAGAAGGATCCGGAGAATAGGTATGGGCGGTATAAAGAATCTTTTTTGATTCCAGAAGCCGCATGACATTTGTTTTCTCGTCGTTTTTCATATGCACAATCCCATTTTATGTATACTGCTGACAGCCGTGCTTCAGGAAAGGTCTTTCCAAAGGGGAAGCTTCCCTGAACCAAAGACTATTATATCCGCTGCGGAGTACAGGGCGCAAGATGAATAATGCCTGAAAACACTTGCACCGGATCCTGCGTGTTTTATATAATGATATTCCAAAGAATCAGGACAATTATTTCCGGAGGCTGACGATGAAACGCTGGTGGCTGATGCCGATCATCCTTGCGATGCTGCTGATAACGGGCAGGAGCGCGGCGGCAGCGTCAACGCCGAAGGTACAGATCTTCTGGACGGCGGAAGGCCGGGAAGTTTTCATCCAGCCTGAAGACAAGGGAAAACAACAGTATGTGCTGTACCTGCCCGGGGTCTTTAAAGGCCAGGATCCGGTTATCCGGACCGGCCAGGAAACGCCGCTGATCTGGGACGGGACGACGTATGAAAACGGAGCGACGCTGCCTGTTTCCGCTTACATCGGAAAGAGTGTGAACTTCTCTCCGGACGGGGGCAGAACGACGGAAACTGTTACGGTCATGCAAGGATCGGAGATCCCGGCGCTGTTTTTCACCGTGGCGGACAGCGACCTGCGGAAGCCGAAAACGGACATCAAACAACCGGCGGAGATGATCATGATCCGGATGGACGGAAGCGTGGAAGCAGCAGAAAAACTGACTACCTTCAAAGTGCGCGGAAACTCCACTTCCAACGCTCCGAAGAAGCCTTTTGTATTCAAGACAGAGAACAAGGTGAATCTGGAAGGCATGGGAAAGAACAGGACCTGGATCCTGCTGGCAAACTGGTATGACATTTCCCTGCTCCGGAACCAGATTACCCTGGATCTCTGCCGGGAGATCGGACTTGCATCCACGCCGGACTGTCATCCGGCAGACCTGTATATCAACGGGGATTACTGCGGCCTGTACCTGCTGTCGGAAAAGATCCAGCTGAAGAAGAACCGGCTGGAGATCCGGGATCTGGAGGAAGCCTACGAGGAAGTGAACGGAAAGGAAGCCTATGACAAGGCACCTTTCCGGCACAGGTGGGGAAAAGCGGTATCCAGTATCCGATGGTTCGGGGTGAAGGAGGAACCGGAGGATATCACCGGCGGATATCTGATAGAGATTGAAAAACCTATCTACTACCAGGATGCTGAGGATCATTCCGGATTTGTGACGGATGGCGGAATGTGCATCACGATCAAGGAACCGAACCATACCGGGAGGCAGGGGGTTGAGTACCTCTCCGCACTGGTGAACGATTTTCACAACGCGGCAAGGGCAAAGGACGGCATCAGCAAAAAGACCGGAAAGTATTACGCGGACTATATCAATATGCTTTCCTTCGCGCGGATGATCTGCGTGGAGGAATTCTGCAGCAACCTGGATGTATGGGCGGCAAGCCGCTTCATGTACAAGGATTCGGACAGCGTGGACCCGCTGCTGTACGCCGGTCCGGGCTGGGACTACGACCTGACCTACGGAAACAAGAGCATTGGACTCCGAACCCCGGAAAAGGTGGATTTTGTCTATACACGCCTGCTCCATACACGCTATCTGTGGCGCTGGCTGCTGCAGCATGAGGATATGCAGCGGCTGACCCGGCAGGTATATGACGAGCAGATTCTGCCGGCAGCGGAAATCCTGCTGGGACGGCGGGATGCGCCGGAGGGCAGTACGATGAAATCCATAGACGCGTACCGTGCGGAAATTGAAGCATCCGCGGAAATGAACGGATTGCGCTGGAGGGGAAACCAGGTCAAGGGCACCGCACCGGAAAGCGGAGACACCTTCGGGGAATGTGTCGATTACCTGAAGAACTGGATTGCCATCCGGACGGACGCGCTGACGGAAAACTGGCAGCCGGGGAAGGGCGTAAAATGACCCGATGAGTGGAAAACAATCCGCTGAGGGTGGTAAAAAACCATAAGATGTGATATAATAGCCAAGTTCTGGAAAACTTAAAAATCCGCATAACTGTAAGGAGCGTCCGAGACGACGATGAAGACCTGTGCAATGACCGCAAAAAGAACCCTGCGCACGCGTGTCCTGCAGGCTGTATCCGTTTCTGTGTGCCTTTTGCTGCTGCTGACGCTGATTCCTGCGGGAGCGCCGGCGGACAGCGGGCAGAAAACCGTGCGGGTAGGATGGTACGAGTCGTCTTTCAACCGGACGGACGACGCCGGGCACCGGTCCGGATACGCATATGAATACCAGATGAAAATTGCCGCCTATGCCGGGTGGAAATATGAATATGTGAACGGCAGCTGGTCTGAACTGCTGCAGATGCTGACGGACGGCGAAATCGATCTGATGAGCGACGTCTCGTATACGGCGGAACGCGCGGAGAAGATGCTCTTTCCCGCGCTTCCGATGGGATCGGAAGACTACTATCTGTTCATCAGCCCGGAAAACCAGGAGATTTCCGGTTCTGATTTTTCTTTACTGAACGGGAAAAAGGTCGGCGTAAACAAAGGCAGCATTCAGGCGGATTTCTACCGGGAATGGGCGAAACACCACGGCGTGGAAAGCGAACTGGTTGAGGTGACAGGGTCTGAGGAGCAGAGCCTCAGAATGCTCGGCAGCGGAGAGCTGGATGCCTATGTGACGGTGGATTCCTTCTCAGAAAACACGCTGACCGGAATCGGCCGGCCGGTGCCGGTTTCCAAGATCGGAAGCTCTGATTTTTATTTTGCGGTATGCAGCGGCCGGGAGGATCTGCTGAACGAGCTGGAATCGGCATTGAGCCGGATTCAGGAAGAAAACCGGTACTACAATCAGCAGATGTTCAAAAAGCATCTGGTGACTGCCGGAGCCAACACATTCTTCACTGCGGAAGAAAAGAACTGGCTGGAGGAACACGGAAAGATCCGGGTCAGCTACCAGGACAATTATCTGGCATTCTGCGCGATGGACCCGGAAACAGGAGAACTGACCGGCGCGCTGAAAGACTACCTGGAAAACGCGGCGACCTGCGTGCAGAACGCAGAGATCAGTTTTGAAACGAAGGGCTATCCGACTGCGGCCGCCGCGATGGAAGCGCTGAAAAAGGGCGAGGCGGACTGTATGTTCCCGGCAAATCTGTGCGCCGGAGACGGAGAGGATCTGGGCGTGTATATGACGCCGCCGCTGATGCGCACGGATATTTTCGCGGTGATCCGTCAGAATGACCGGCAGGTTTTTGCCGGGAAAGAGCATGTGATCGTTGCGGTGAACGAAGGCAACCCGAACTATGAAAGCTGCCTGAGGGACAATTTTCCGAACTGGCGGACTGTATACTACCCAACCACGGAAGACTGCCTGGAAGCCGTTTCCAGGGGCGTGGCGGACTGCGTGCTGATCAGCAGCTACCGTTACAACAATATTGCGCGCCAGTGTGAGCGTCTGCGGCTGACAACAACGACCATGGGCGTGGGACTGGACTACTGTTTCGCGGTGGCGGCCGGGGAACCGCATATGTATTCCATCCTGGCAAAGATTGCCGACCTGGTGCCGGAATCTGCCGTAAACACGGCACTGAGCCGTTATATCGCGGAGGATGCGAAGCTGACGCTGGGCGATTTCATCGCGGAAAACTCATGGATTCTGATTACGGTAACAGCAGTGGTGCTGGCAGCGATTCTGGTGCTGATGTTCCGGAGCATCCGGGCGGAGAGAAAGGCGGAAAAACTGATTTCCCTGACGGAAACAGACGCGCTGACCGGCCTGTACAACCGGGATTATTTCCTTCAGTACGCCGCGCGCATGCGCCGGGAACATCCGGGAATTCCGATGGACGCCGTGGTGATGAACATTGACCGGTTCCACGCGGTGAACGCCATGAACGGGCGGGATTTCGGGGATGATGTGCTGAAAACGCTGGGAAGCGGAATTCAGGCAGTGGCGAAGGAAACCGGCGGAATCGCCGGCCGGTTTGAAGCGGACCGTTTCGATCTGTGGTGCTCCCATCAGGAGGACTACCGGTCTGTATACCAGCGGCTGCAGGGAAAACTCGAAGAACTTGCACCTGCTGTGGGCATGCGGCTGCGGATGGGCGTAATGATGCACCAGAACGGGCTGGATGTCGTTCAGATGTTTGACCGGGCAAGGATTGCATGTTCCATGGCCCGGGAAAACTACCAGGAGCACCTGGTGGTATTTGACGAGAAAATGCAGGAGCGGGAAAATTACGAACAGCGCCTGCTGAACGATCTGCACCACGCGCTGAATGCCTATGAGTTCGAGGTGCATTACCAGCCGCAGTACGATATCCAGTGCACGCCGCCGAAGCTGGTGAGCGCGGAGGCTCTGGTGCGGTGGAACCATCCGGAGCTGGGCATGATTCCGCCGGGGGACTTTATCGAACTGTTTGAGCGGCACGGAAAGATCGGCGAGGTGGACCGCTATGTATGGAGTGAAGCGGCCCGCCAAGTCGCGCGGTGGCGGGACGTGTACGGGGTAACGATTCCGGTCTCCGTGAATCTGAGCCGGGTGGACGTGTTCGATCCGGCGCTGGAAAGCGCGCTGGACCGCCTGCTGGCTTACAACGGGCTGGGCGAGGGTGCGCTGAAACTGGAAGTTACTGAATCCGCCTATACAAGTAACGCGGATCAGGTGATCCACGTGGTGGAAAAACTGCGGCGAAAAGGCTACGTCGTCGAGATGGACGACTTTGGAAGCGGATATTCCAGCCTGAACATGCTGAGCGCGATGCCGGTGGACATGCTGAAGATGGATCGGGCGTTTATCCGG
>JAEEGL016897548.1_pt1 | contig 14813 bp, 14 predicted proteins | sample 9134231 | NCBI WGS metagenome assembly JAEEGL01 (sample SAMN16246548, study PRJNA631951) | gut metagenome | biome: gut microbiome; feature: rumen; material: fiber-attached | host: Bos | place: Iran: Karaj | collected 2018-10 | reverse complement strand
CAGCATACCGATGAAGTTGCCGAGCAGCCCCACGTTCGCAAGCGCCGTCATCTGCGCCTCCATGCCGCTCTTGGTGTCGTTGAACCACCACGGCGCGCCGAGCTGGATCTTGCCGGGCAGCTCGTCGGACTGGAACACGCCTGTGAGCGCCGCCAGCGCTTCGTTTTCCGCCGGATTGAGGGAGTAGAGGATCGTCTTGGGGCACTCGCCGGTGGTCTCAAGCGCGCTCATGAGCTTCGCGATGCTGCCGACGCAGCTCGTTTGCGCGACGGCGTCAAGCCCCGTGTCGAGGCCGAGGAGCGCGAACTTGCGCTCGTTGACGTTGCGCAGGGCGGAGTAGTGGAGCTGCATGGCGATGCCGAAGCGGTGATACGCGCGCGCGAGGCACAGCAGCAGCGTCGTCTGGTACTGCTCGATCTCCTCGGCGCTCAGCGCCTCGCCGCGCAGCGCCTTGCGATACGCCGCGTCCGCCTCCTCCGGCGCGCAGGGGCGGTAGGGCACGTAGTCGAGGCCGTGGTCGCTGGCGCGGCAGCCCATCTTCGCAAAGAACGCAAGGCGCTCCACCAGCGCGTCGCAGACGTCCTTCACGCTCTCCAGCGAGCTTTTCCCCACGCTCGCGGCGAGCTTGCCGATGTATTCGGCAAAGCCGGGCAGGGACAGCTTCAGCGCCTGGTCGGGACGGTAGGACGGGCAGACCTTCGCCTTGATCGAGGGGTCGGCGGCGATCTTCCCGTGCCACTCCAGCGTGTCGACAGGGTCGTCGGTGGTGCCGATGAAGGCGACGTTGGACTTCTCGACGATGCCGCGCACGGTGAGGCCCGGATCGTTTTGCAGCTTGTCGCTGCAAAGGTCCCACGCCTCCTTCGCCGTCGCCGGCGTGAGGGGCTTGTCAAAGCCGAAGAAGAACTGCAGCTCCGCGTTGCACCACTGGTACACGGGGTTGCCGATGGCGAGCTGCAGCGCCTCGACAAACTTCTCGTAGCGCTCGTACGCCGGCTTGTCGCCGGTGACGTACTCCTCCGGCACGCCGTTGGCGCGCATCAGGCGCCACTTGTAATGGTCGCCGAAGTAGCTCCCGTCCGGATTGCGCCCGCCGAGCCAGACCTCCGTGAGATTGTTGAAGCGGCGGTTCTCGTAGATCTCGCGCGGCGAGATGTGGCAGTGGTAGTCGATAAGCGGCAGCCGCTCGGCGTAGTCGTGGAACAGATGCTTCGCGGTTTCGGTTTCCAGCAGGAAATCTTTGTCCATAAACGCTTTCATAAACGATCTTCCCCCTTTATCTCTGGATGCGGCCGGAGCCGTCGCCGCCGGCGAGCTTTTCGACCTCGGCGACCGTGACCATGTTGTAGTCGCCCTCGATGCTGTGCTTGAGCGCGGACGCCGCCACCGCGAACTCCACCGCTTCCTGCGCCGTCTTGCCGGAGAGCAGGGAGTAGATCAGCCCGCCGCCGAAGCTGTCGCCGCCGCCGACGCGGTCGACGATGCGCAGCTCGTACTTCTTGGAGAAGCAGTATTCCCCGCTTTTCACGTTGTAGAGCATCGCCGACCAGCCGTTGTCGCTGGCGGAATGGGACTCGCGCAGCGTGATGGCGACCTTCTCAAAGCCGAACCTGTCCGCGAGCTGCCTGGCGACGGACTTGTAGCCCTCGCGGTTGATCTCGCCGGCGTAGACGTCGGTCGCCTCCGCCTCGATGCCGAACACGTCCTTCGCGTCCTCCTCGTTGGAGATGCACACGTCCACATATTGGCACAGGTCGGTCATCGCCTCGCGCGCCTGCGCCCGCGTCCACAGCTTGCCGCGGTAGTTGAGGTCGCAGGAGATCTTCACGCCCTTCGCCTTCGCCGCCTTGCACGCCTCCTTGCAGATCTCGACCACGTTGGGGCCGAGCGCCGGAGTGATGCCTGTGAAGTGGAACCAGTCGGCGCCCTCGAAGATCCTGTCCCAGTCAAAGTCGGCGGCTGCCGCCTCCTGAATGGCGGAGTGCGCGCGGTCGTAGATGCAGACGCTGCCGCGCTGGGACGCGCCCTTTTCGTTGAAGTAGATGCCGACGCGGTCGCCGCCGCGGACGATCAGGGACGTGTCCACGCCGTAGCGGCGCAGCGAATTGACCGCACACTGTCCGATGGCGTGAGCGGGAAGCTTGGTGACGTAGGCGGCGTCCATCCCGTAATTGGCGAGGGACACGGCGACGTTCGCCTCGCCGCCGCCGAAGCTGAACTCCAGGTGGTCCGCCTGGACAAAGCGCTCGTAGTTGTAGGGCTGGAGGCGGATCATGATCTCACCGAAGGTAATGATTCTGGGCATGACAAATATTCTCCTTTATTTGTGTTTTTGAATCCAAAGCCAAATGCAGGGGCGGGCCTGTCCCCGCGCCGGCGCGCGAAACGCCCCTTACAGCACCAGATGAATGGCAAACCCGCCGAACTCGCCCTTGAGGTAGACAAATTTCGCCGCGCCCTTGTCGTTGTACTGAATACTGTCCGGGTCGAACTCGACGCCCTGAAGCCCCAGATGATACATCGCGCGCTCGACGCTGTTGGTCTTGAAGCCGATGTGCCCCTTCGTGCCGGGACCGGGCTTGTTCATGTACTCGATGCCGTCGCCCGCGAAGAAGGACTTGCTGGTGGGCCGCACGGCGAAGCCGAGCATCGCGCAGACCGTCTTTGCCAGCTTCTCCGCCTCGTCCGCGCTGCCGCAGTTGACGCCCACGTGCCCCAGCCGGATACCCAGCATAGTCTTGACCGCGTCCTTGCAGATCGCGGTGATCTCGTCCCAGCGCTCCGCCTCGATCATGTCCTTTTTGACCATCCACGTGCCGCCGCAGGCGAGGATCTGGTCGAAGGAGAGGTAATCCATCAGGTTTTTCGTGTTGACGCCGCCGGTGGGCATCCACTTGAGCGTGCGATACGGGCCCGCGAGCGCCTTGAGCTTCTTGACGCCGCCGTTGTCCTCCGCGGGAAAGAACTTCACCGCCTCCAGACCCAACGCCATTGCCTGCTCCATCTCGCCGCCGGTGGCTGTGCCGGGCAGCATCAACGCGCCCTTGGAAAGACCGTATTTGACCATCTCGGGATTGAAGCCGGGGCTGACGATGAACCTCGCCCCCGCCGCGAGCGCACGGTCCAGCTGCTCCGGCGTGAGCACCGTGCCCGCGCCGAGCAGCATCTCGGGCACCTCTGCCGCGATCACCTTCATCGCGTCCTCCGCCGCCGCCGTGCGGAACGTGACCTCCGCCGCCGGCAGCCCGCCGGCGACCAGCGCCTTCGCCAGCGGCACCGCCTTCTTCGCGTCGTCGATCGCGATCACCGGCACGATGCCGATACGCGAAATGGTTTGCAGAACCTCATTCATGGCAGTTGCCTCCTTATCAAATATCTGATACCATTATATATCTTGTATACTAGAATACAATAAGCAATAGTTAAAAAAATGTCCCCTTGAGATTGTGCAGGATGCCATACGCTTCTTCCATAATCCGCATCAGGGGACAAAGCGGAACCGCCCGTTCAGCCAGGTTTTGCACAGGCCGACCCATGCCGCGCACGCCGCGTCCGGCGTTTCGACCTCCCGGTTGCACATCGAAATGCCGTGCGCCCCGTCCGCGAACAGGTGGCACTCGAAGGGGACGCCCGCGCGCCGCATCGCGTTCGCCAGCAGCAGGGCGTTTTCCACGGGCACGCTCTCGTCGCCGACGCAGTGCCACAGAAAGGTCGGCGGCATACCGGCGCCCACATGCTTTTCGAGGGACAGCAGCTCCCGCAGCGCCCCGTCGCCGCCGGTGACGTTGTCGATGGATTCCCGGTGGGCGAATTCGCCCGCCGTGACGACCGGATAGCACAGCACCAGCGCGTCGGGCCGGGACGCCGCACCGAGGGCAAGCGGCGGCTCGTCCCACAGGACGCCGAGGCTCGCGGCGAGGTGCCCGCCCGCCGAAAAGCCAAGCACCGCGATATGCTCCGGCTCAACGCGCCACTGCGCCGCGTTCGCGCGCACGCAGCGCACCGCCTCCGCCAGCTCGCGCAGCGGGCGCAGGCCGCCCGCCGCAGCGCCGGTGGAATACTCGAACAAAAACGCGTGGTAGCCCGTCGCGCAAAACGAGAGCGCCACGGGGTCCTTCTCCCGCGGGGAGAGCCAACGGTATGCGCCGCCCGCGCAGATGACGACCGCCGGACGGGTCTTGTGCGCGGCGAGCCGGTCATGGTCGCTTTGCAGATAGCCCGTGACCGGCGCGCCGTTTGCGGTGAATTGAATGATCTGCATACTTCCTCGCAGGCACAAAAATTGTTACGCTTTTTTGAAGTGGTTTACGGCTGCTTGCCGATGTAGGCGAGGATGCCGCCGTCGACGTACAGAACGTGCCCGTTGACAAAGTCGGACGCGTCGGAGGCAAGGAACACCGCCGGGCCCATCAGATCCTCGGCCGTGCCCCAGCGGCCCGCGGGCGTCTTGGAGACGATGAACTGGTCGAAGGGATGGCGGCTGCCGTCCGGCTGCCGCTCGCGCAGCGGCGCGGTCTGCGGCGTGGCGATGTAGCCGGGGCCGATGCCGTTGCACTGGATGTTCGCCCCGCCGTACTCCGAGCAGATGTTGCGGGTGAGCATCTTGAGCCCGCCCTTCGCCGCGGCGTAGGCGCTGACCGTTTCGCGGCCCAGCTCGCTCATCATCGAGCAGATGTTGATGATCTTGCCGTGCCCCTTTTCGAGCATACCGGGAATGACCGCCTTGGCGCAGATGAACGGCCCGATCAGGTCGATGTCCACGACCTGGCGGAAGTCCTCCGCGCTCATTTCGGTCATGGGGATGCGCTTGATGATGCCGGCGTTGTTGACGAGGATGTCCACGCCGCCGAGCTCCGCCTTGATCTTCGCGACCAGCTCCGTGACCTGGTCCTCCTTCGTGACGTCCGCGATGTAGCCGCGCGCATCGATGCCCTTCGCCGCGTAGTCCGCAAGCGCCTTGTCCAGATTCTCCTGCGTGCGGCAGTTGAACGCGATCCGCGCGCCCGCGCCCGCCAGCGCCTCCGCGATGGCAAAGCCGATGCCGTAGGCGGCGCCGGTGACGAGGGCGACCCTGCCCTCAAGGGAAAAGCTCTTCATAATGTCCATGCTTCGCACCTCATTATCTCAGTTGATTTGTCGCAATGACGTCCATGTCGTCGAATTCCTGATTCTCGCCGCCCATCGCCCAGATGAACGTATAGCTGGCGGTGCCCGCCGCGGCGTGGATCGACCACGACGGCGAGATGACCGCCTGCTCGTTTGTCATAACGATGTGGCGGGTCTGCTGCGGCTGGCCCATCAGGTGGAAGATCGCCTGATCCTCCGGCACCTCGAAATACATATAGACCTCCATGCGGCGCTCGTGGGTGTGCGCCGGCATGGTGTTCCAGACGCTGCCGGACTCCAGCGCGGTCATGCCCATCGAAAGCTGGCAGGTCTTGAGGACGGCGGGGTGGATGAACTGGTTGATAACGCGCTTGTTCGAGGTCGCCGCTTCGCCGCAGGGCTTCTTGTTCGCGTCCGCGATCTTCAAAAGCCGCGTCTCATAGCTGCGGTGCGCCGGCGCGGAGACCATGTAGAACTTCGCGGGCCTGCCCGCGTCGTCGCTGGAAAAGCGCACGTCCTTCGCGCCCATCGTGATGTAGAGGCAGTCCTTGTAGGCAAGCTCGTACACCGTGCCGTCCACCGTGATCTTTCCCGCGCCGCCGATGTTGAAAATGCCGATCTCGCGGCGCTCCAGAAAGTAATGCGTGCCGAAATTCGCCCACACGTCGATGCCCTTGTCGATGGGAACGGTCTCCTTCACCGGCATACAGCCCAGCGTGACCATGCGGTCGACGTGGCTGTAGACGGCGACGACCTCGTCGGGCCGGTAGAGGTTTTCGATCAGAAACTCACGGCGAAGCTCCTCCGTGGTATAGCGCTTCACGTCGTTGGGATTGGCTGCGTAACGGATGTCCATGATGTTCCTCCTAAAATGTTATGATGCAGCGCGCGGGCTGCCGTTATGCGATGACCGCTTCGCTTTCGGCGTCGAAGAGATAGACGCTCTCGTACGGGACGGAGAAGGTGATGCCGCTGTCGACCGCCGGCGTCTCGTGCGGATCGACCTTCAGGATCGCGTGCTCGTCCCGCATCTTGACGTAGACGTTCGTGTTGTCGCCGAGCATCTCCGTCAGCTCCACGCCGGCGGTGAGCGTGCAGGCGTCCTCCTGCGCGCCGAGACGGACCGCCTCGGGCCGGAAGCCGAACACGATATCCTTCCCCTCGTACCGCGCGCACGCCTCGCCGAGCTTGCGCGTCAGGTCGAGCGCCGCGTCCCCGACGCGGACGGCGCCGTTTTCCAGCCGCGCGCGGACGAAGTTCATCGGCGGCTCGCCGATGAAGCCCGCGACGAACAGGTTCGCCGGCTTGAAATAAAGCTCGTAGGGCGTGCCGACCTGCTGGATGTAGCCCTCCTTCATGACGACGATGCGGTCCGCCATCGTCATCGCCTCCGTCTGATCGTGGGTGACGTAGATCGTCGTCGCGCCGGTCTCGCGGTGGATCTGCGTAATCTCGGAGCGCATGGTCACGCGCTGCTTCGCGTCCAGATTGGAAAGCGGCTCGTCCATCAGGAAGATGCCGACCTTGCGAATGATCGCGCGCCCGATGGCGACGCGCTGGCGCTGTCCGCCCGAAAGGGCGCGCGGCAGCCGGTCGAGATAATCGGTCAGTCCCAGGATGCGGGCGGTGTTTTTCACGCGCTCGTCGATGTACTCCTCGTCCGCGCCCTGCAGCTCCAGCCCGAAGGCGATGTTGTCGTAGACGGTCATCTGGGGATAGAGCGCGTAGCTCTGAAACACCATCGCGACGCCGCGCTCGCGCGGACCGAGCTCGTTGGCGCGCGCGCCGCCGATGAGGAATTCGCCGTTGCTGATATCCTCCAGCCCCGCGATCATGCGCAGCGTCGTCGACTTGCCGCAGCCGGACGGGCCGACAAAGACGATGAACTCGCCCTTTTCCATCGTAAGATTGAAATCGTGGACGGCGTGGAAGCCGTTCGGATAGATCTTGTTGATGTTTTTCAGCTCCAGATAGGCCATATCATTTCCCCCTTGATCGTTTCGTTCCCCGGCGGCGTACGGTTTTTCCCCCGGCGCGCCCCGCCGCGGAGCGCGCGCATATGAAAAATTCGGTCATAAGCATGGACAAAACGGATGTTTCGTGCTATCATTGGTTCATACGAAACAGGACACGCGCAAAAGGAGTCCCATCCATGAACCAGATCATCTACGCCGGAAAGCATCTGATCACCTTTGCCGTTTCGCGCCACTCGCACTCAAGCTGGGAGCTGATCTACTGCACGAGCGGGAGCGGACGGCTCAACTTCGGCGACTATTCCCTGCCCTACGAGGCGGGCAGCGTCACCGTGATCCCGCCCTTCACGCCGCACGCCAACGAAAGCGACGACGGCTTCACGAATATCCACGTCAACATGCTGGAGCCGGCGCTGACGCTGCACTCTCCCGTCGTGCTGCGGGACGACAGCAGCCCCTACGTGCTCAACGCCTTTTCGGGGGCGTTCTACCATTTCTCCGCCGCGTCCGAGCAGCAGACGCCGCTGCTCGCCGCCTACGGGGATCTGATCGTGCACTATCTCCTCGCCCTGCAGGAGACGCCCGGGCGCAGCAAGGTCGTGGAGGAGATCGAAAACAGCATCGTCCTCAACTATCCCGACTGCAACTTCGAGCTGGACGAGTATCTGCGCTCCCTGCCGTTCAACTACGATTACATCCGCAAGCTTTTCAAAAAGGAGATCGGCGTGACGCCGCATCAGTACCTCAGCGACAAGCGCCTCGCGGTGGCGGCGGAGTGCCTCTGCTCCGACTACGCCTGCGGCAGCAGCGTCAGCGAGATCGCGCATATGTGCGGCTTCCGCGAGCCGCTGTACTTCTCCCGCGTGTTCAAAAACAAGTACGGTGTGGCGCCCAGCCAGTACCAGAGCAGCCGCGCGGACGCGCCGGATGCCGCCGCGCTGGACTCGGACAGCATGAAGATCCCGCTCTGAGCGCTCACGGCGCGAGCCGCTTGATCTCCGTGTAGCACAGCAGAAACGGCGCGACGCCCTTGGCGTCGTTCTCCACCACCGGCTCGGAAATATAATACTCGTACGAGCCGTCGCGCCGGCGGTTGTCCTCGGGTCCCAGACCCGCGACAAGGCAGATGCCGCCGAGGTTCAGGTCCCCGTTGGAAAACGAAAGATATTTTTTCACGATGCCGCGGAAGGTCTTCTCGCCTTTCGCGGCATACGCTTTGTCCAGCGCGCCGAGGCGCGCCCCCTTGAGCATTGCGTAGGCGAGCATGCTGCTGCCGCTGGTCTCCAGATAGTTGCCGCGCTCGCCGCCCCGGTCGACGACCTGCCAATACATGCCGCTCTCGCCGTCGGCGTACCGCGCGACGCCCTCCGCCAGCTCGGCGAGCAGGGCGCGCAGGCGCGCGTTCATCGGCCCCTCCGGCACGATCTCCGTGAGATCCGCCAGCGCGACGGCGAACCAGCCGATGCTGCGCAGCCAGAAGCTCTTGGAGCAGCCCGTCGCCGGGTCCGCCCAGAACGCCGTGCGCCCCGCGTCGTAGCCGTGGCGGTAAAGGCGCTTTTCCCCGTCGAACATCCGCGCGCGCACCACTTCGATCTGGCGCAGGATATCCGCGTAGTCGCCGCCGCCGAAGCTCCTTTCATACAGCGCGAGGAACGGCAGCGCCATGTAGACGCCGTCCAGCCACACCTGCCGCGGGTAGATCTGCTTGTGCCAGAAGCTGCCCTCAGCGGTGCGCGGCTGGCTTTCCAGCTGCGCGCGGATCCTCTCCGCCGCGCGGCGGTACTTCTCCTTGTGCGTCTGCTCGTACAGCGGGAACAGCACGCGCCCCTCGTTCACGTCGTCGAGGCGGTATTTCGCGGGATCATAGGTGCGGATGCTGCCGTCCTCCGCGACGAAATCGTCCACGAAGCCCTCGACAAAGTCGAAATAGCGCCGCTCGCCCGTAAGCTCCGCCATATCCAGCAGCGCCGTGAGCATACAGCCGTCGATATAGTTCCAGTCCGTCGGCTTGCCCTTGCGCAGCTTCTCCACGTTCCAGACAGTGCGCTCCGGCGTCGATTCCTCGATCAGCCGCGCGGCGTAGGCGTCGATCTGTTCATACATAGCTCACTCTCCGTCAAGGTTTTCGCTCTCGACCGTTTCGCAGCAGCCGGTCAGCAGTTTATCCCCCGCCGCGCCGTGAAGCGTCACGTTCCGAACGCGGACACGGCGCACATTGTCGAAGTAAAGCCCCAGGCGGCAGCGTTCCTTCGCGAAATTCTCCATGATGGGCACGCCCGGCTTCGCGTCGGGGTCGAAGCTGACGCTGACGTCCTCCAGCGTCACCTCGTCCACGGGCGCCTCGGGCAGGCCGTCGATATAGCACGCCGCCACCTGCGCGCCCGTGCAGGTGATGCCCCGGAAGGCGAAGCGCCCGAGATGGGGCGTGCGCTCGTCCACGGGCAGCTTTTCGCGCGACCAGACGTATTCGCTCTCGCGGTCGGGGTCGCAGCAGTTGTACCACATATTGACGGCAATCGGCGTCAGCACGCCGTCCATGCGGATGTTTTCAAAGCTCACGCCGTCGATCACGCAGTTTTTGCCGCGCCCGCGGCGCGTCTTGATGCGAAGCCCGCGGTCCGTGCCGCGGAAGAAGCACTGCGACACGCTCAGCTCGCGCACGCCCGCGCCGATCTCGCTGCCCAGCACCACCGCGCCGTGTCCGTACTCCATCAGGCAGTTGCGGATGACGTGGCGGCTCGCGGGACGGTTGAGCGTCGAGCCCAGCTCGATCTTGCCGGACTTGATCGCGATGCAGTCGTCGCCGACGGTGAAGCGGCAGCCGACGATGTTCACCCGGTCGCAGGACTCGGGGTCCAGCGCGTCGGTATTGGGGCTGTTTTTCGGCGCGGCGACCGAAACGTCGTAAAACGACACGTTCTCGGAATAATAGGGGTGCAGCTGCCACGAGGGCGAATTGCAGGCGTGTACGCCGTGGAGCGTCACATCCCGGCAGCGGTTGAAGAACATCAGCCGCGGCCGCGCCGTCGGGAACTCGCGGAAGCGCGTCCAGAAGTCGCTGTTTTGCGCGTTGCCGTCCACCGTGCCGGGGCCGACGATCGTGACATCCTCCGCGTACTGCGCGGTCAGCAGCGCCTGATACATGGGCTTCGCAAGCCCCTCGAAGCCGCCGAAGTGCACGTCCGGCCCGCCGTCCAGATCCGGCGCCGTGCCGGGAACGACGGGATATCGCTCCCGCTCCGGATCGCCGAGCAGCACCGCGCCCTCCGCCAGCTCCAGCGTCATGTGGCTCTTGAGCAGCAGCGGCAGCGTGCGATAGGTCCCCGGCGGGAAATACAGCCGCCCGCCCGGAGGCAGGCAGCCGATCGCCGTCTGAAGCGCCGCCGTATCGTCCGCCGCGCCGTCGCCCAGCGCGCCGAAGTCGCGCACGCTCACCGCGCAGGGCTCCGCGGCGGTTCGGAACGAGAGCGTCTCGTCCGGCGCCGCGCCGCGCACGCACAGCTCGTAGGCCGTGTCCGGCGTCAGGCCGAAGAGCGAGAACACGTTCGTCTCGCCGCTTTGCGCCTTTTCGCCGTTCAGATAGACGTCATAGGGCTCCGGCGCGTAATACGGCGCGTCGTTTTGCAGCTCAAAGCACGCCGAAACGGCGCTGCGGAACAAAAGCTTCAGCATGGCACCCCGTCCTTAGCTTGAAGATCGCGCGCGCTCGCGCGCATCGGAGACAATCCGCCCCGCCAGACGCTTCATGGCGAGAAACAGCAGATCGAAAAGCGTGTAAAAAACGCCGAAGAGGATCGGCTCCACGCCGAGGGGAACGGCGTCCCGCGCGCCGGAGGCGGCGAGGAGCGCGAGGTTGATGAGGCGGTAGAGCCCCGCGACGCACGCCAGCAGCCAGCAGGCGTAGACGATATTGCCGAGAAAGGCGGCGTAGCGCTGCTTCGGGAACATCATCCAGCGGTCGTTCGCGCCGGGCGTTTTCGCGTAAAAGCGGAAGACGTTGTTCGTGAGAAGGTCCGTCACGATCCCCAGCGCGACGCCGAAGACCAGCAGCAGGTCGAGCTGCGCCGTAATGTAGGCGCTCAGCCCCCAAAAGATGAAAAAGCACACCGAGCCGGCGAACCAGATCTTCACCAGCAGCGCCTTCGCCCAGTCCGCAAAGCGCAGCCGCGGGCCGGAGCGGTACTTGCGCAGCTCCTCCTCCGGCACCGGCGGCGAGTTGTCCTCGTCGGCGCCGACCAGCGCGTCGACCGCGTCCGTGTGCAGCCGGTAGTAGTCCGTCGCCGTCTCGCGCGGCGCGCCGTCGGCGCGTTTTTCCCTGCGGGATGCCATCGTCGTGTCCCTCTCAGTTCTCGCCCGAGATGTCGATCTCGTCGAGACGGCCGTTGTCCTCCACGACGATGGAGGTGTTGATCCGCCGCAGCAGGCGGCTGTAGACCGGCAGCAGCGCGATGAGCGCGACGCCGGCGATCTCGATCGCCATGTGATCCTGCAGGACGTTATACGCCTGCGCGATGTAGATTGTCGACGCCTCGATGCGGATCGGATTGTCCGCGCGCGTCAGCGCCGTCGCGATCAGCCCCGTATAATACACGTCGCAAAAGAGGATGACCGCGAACATGCAGAACATCAGCACCAGCATCGGCACGACCGGCTTCTTGCGGCGCGGAAACGCGTTGAGAAAGCACACGAGGGAGAGGATGGAGAACAGCATGGTCGCAAAGCCGCAAAGGCCCATGCCGGCGCCCTGAATCTTCGCCGTGGTGTCGGAAATGTGGGTGAGGTTGAGGGAATAGTACAAAAACGCGACGACCAGCACCAGCAGCGGAATGACGGAGGGCCGGCGCTTGAGGGAGACGATCAGCTTGCGGAAAAATTCCTTCCAGCCGCCCGCGGCGGCCTTATCGGCGGTGCGCATCCCTCACTCCCCCTTTCTGATGGCGTTGCCCGTTTCCTTGTCGAAGAAGTGGCAGCGGTTGAAGGTCATCTTCACCTCGTCGCCCTCCTTAAAATCGTACCAGCCGCGCAGCTTGGCGGAGAGCTTGTTCTCCGGCGTGTTCAGTCCGCCGATGTGACCGTGGACCAGCGTGTTTATGCCGAGGTTCTCATTCGAGAAGACCTTCATGCCGATCTCGCCGCCCTCCTGCACGTTTTCGGGACGCACGCCCAGCTCGATCTCCCGGCCGGCGTAGGGCGCGAGCACGGCGCGCTCCGCCTCGCCCAGCGGCACGCGGAAGCCCTTGCCCTCCAGCTCGCCCTCGCGCACGGTCACGTCGAAAAAGTTCATCGGCGGCAGGCCGATGAAGCCGGCGACAAAGCGGTTCGCCGGCGAGTCGTACAGCTCCAGCGGCGTGCCGACCTGCTGGACGTGTCCCATTGACATACAAACGATCCGGTCCGCCAGCGTCAGCGCCTCGGTCTGGTCGTGGGTGACGTAGAGCATCGTCGCGCCCAGGCGCTTGTGCAGAAGAAGGATCTCGCGCCGGGTCGCGCCGCGCAGCTTCGCGTCGAGGTTGGAAAGCGGCTCGTCGAACAAAAAGACGCGGGGGTTGCGCACGATGGAGCGGCCCATCGCGACGCGCTGGCGCTGTCCGCCGGAGAGCTGCGCCGGCTTTTTGTTGAGCTGGCTCGTAAGGCCCAGGATCTCCGCCGCCGCCAGCACCTTCTTGTGGATGACGTTGGGGTTCTCCTTGCGCAGCGTCAGCGAAAACGCCATGTTCTCATAGACCGTCATGTGCCCGTAGAGCGCGTAGTTCTGGAACACCATCGCCATGTCGCGGTCCTTCGCCGGCGTCTGCGTGATGTCCGCGCCGTCGAGCAGGAGGCGGCCCGCGGTGATGTCCTCCAGCCCCGCGATCATGCGCAGCGTGGTCGACTTGCCGCAGCCGGACGGGCCGACGAGCACGATCAGCTCGCCGTCCGCCACGTCCAGATTGAAGTCGAAGACCGCCTGCACCTGATTGTCGTACACCTTGTCGATGTGCTGAATGTTGAGCTGTGCCATACGATCCCCCCTCACGCAGCGCGCCCGTCAAGGGACGCGATATGCGCGGCAAGCGCGCGGCTGCGGATAACGCCGACCACCGCGCCCGCGAGCAGGCAGGCGGCGGAGAGCAGCAGGTATACCGTCACGCGGGCAAACTGCCCGTCGCTCATCACGGAGACGGTCTTTTCCTGTATCGTGACGACGTCGGCGTGCGCGCGCATCGGATAGATAAAAATGCGCGCGATCTGTCCCACGCCCAGCGCCGCCATCAGCCAGGCGTAGCCGAGCTTGTAGTTCTTCACGCCCTCGGAGCAGAGGAACGCCGCCAGCATGAAGATCAGGTTATAGAGGATGGACGCGCCGACGAGGATATTATAGTAATAGGTGCCCACGTCGGACTCGTAGATGCTGATGAAAAACATCACGTTGAAGAGGATCGCAAGCAGCGCAAGGCCCGAGGAAAGCGTGTTTTTCGTGTAGCGCATACGGTCGAGCCGGATCTCCCGTTCCTCGTTCATGCCGCCGCCTCCTTTCCTTTTCCGATCAGCTCAGCCTCCTGCTTCATCAGCCGCGCCTTCCACACGGCGTTCGCCACCAGCGCGGCGGAGGCGAGCAGCGAGAGCGCGAACACCGCGTAGTGGACGTCGAACCAGAAGGTGGATTCCGTGTACGCCGTTTTCCACAGCTCGGCGTGCGCCTTGAGCGCCGCGAAGTCGACGCGCAGGAACTGCTGCTTGAAAATCTCAATATAGGGATGCGCCCAGATGGCGACGTATAGGTTCGCGGCGGTAAAAATACCGATTGCCGCGTAGTTTCCGATGTAATATTTCCGGCGCGTGTGCGTGTTCGTGAAATAGAGCAGGCACGCGCACAGGATCAGCACGATGCTGTAGCGCAGAAAAACGCTGTTGAACATCTGCATGTTGTAATAGACGATGGAGCCGGGGACGTCCGTCTGGGTGAGGTCCGCGGAGTTCATCATGGTCGAGTAAAGCGTGTCGTACAGATCGGTCATAATGCCGAGCGCGTAGAGGAACACGCATACGCCGGAGATCATCGCCAGCAGGCAGACCTGCTTTTGCAGTCTCAGTTGCTTTCGATACATAGTGACCTCCCTGCCTTTCCTGTTGTTGTTCCGCCGCCGCGGGAGTTGGAGCTTGCCGTCCGGCGCCTGCCGCCGGACAGGGCTTTCGCCCTGTCCGGCGGACCGCCGTGCTTTGGTTGAACGAAGAATTGCGCTTCTCAGCCGAGCTTCTGATAGAAGTCGACGAGGCGCTCCCACGCGCTCTGCTTGAGCGTGAGATACTGGCTGCCGCCCAGCGCGTCCTTCACGGTCGCGGCGGCCTCGGCGGCGTTCGCCATGCCCTGCTCGGTGTAGCCGTTGACGATCTGATTGACAAAGACGTTCTCGCCGTCCTTGTTCTGAGAGAACTTTCCGTTGGCGCTCAGATCGGTGTAGGTGTTGATCAGATCGTTCTCCTGCTTGGTGGTCGGGAGGACGGTCGGGATCGAAGTATACCACGGGTTGCTCGTGACGGCAAGCTCAGGGTGCTTGATGGTGCCCAGACCGATGGCGGTGGAGATATGGCCCGCGCCCTCCTTGCCGACGTCATGCGTGCACTGATATTCGAACGCCTGGCTCTTGGCAAAGCTCAGCGTGGAGCCGAGGAACTGGCGCGCGTAGTTGGTGTAGTTGCCCTTCGCCTTCTCCCAGAGCTCGGCATAGGTGGCGTCCGCGATCTCCGGCATCT
>JAEEGL014927111.1_pt1 | contig 14813 bp, 10 predicted proteins | sample 9134231 | NCBI WGS metagenome assembly JAEEGL01 (sample SAMN16246548, study PRJNA631951) | gut metagenome | biome: gut microbiome; feature: rumen; material: fiber-attached | host: Bos | place: Iran: Karaj | collected 2018-10 | reverse complement strand
GTCGCGCCCGCAGGCGCATGCAAGCGAGCAACCGCGAAGCGGCTCTTAGCGAGTCGCAGGCCGACGCCCTCGGCGGCCCGAAATAGAAAAGCGGTCTCCGGCTTTTCCGTCGGAGACCGCTTTTCTTCTGTGTCGTTTATTCGCCGTGCTTGCGGAGGCAGCCCTCATCGCCCTCGGTGTGGCCGCAGTCGAGGCCCTCGCCGTGGTGGTGGCCGCATTCGTGTCCCCCGCCGTGGTGGTGGCCGCATTCGTGCCCTTCGCCGTGGTGATGGCCGCATTCATGGCCCTCCCCGTGGTGGCCGTGGTGGTCGCATTTGGCCTCCGGGTCAAACTGCAGCGTGCCCGCCGCCAGCGCCTTTGCCGCCTCGTCGGCGGAACCGGTGACGCCGCCGTAGAGGGTGATCCCCGCCTCGGCCAGCGCGTTGCGCGCCCCCATGCCGATGCCGCCGCAGATCAGGGCGTCCGCCTGGGCCGCCTTCAGGAAGCCCGCCAGCGCGCCGTGACCGCTGCCGTTGGTCGGGACGATCTGCTCCGAAACGATCCTGCCGTCCTCCGCGTCATAGAGCTTGAACTGCTCGGTGTGGCCGAAATGCTGGAAGATCTCCCCGTTGTCGTAAGTTACCGCGATTCTCATACTGTCCGTTCCTTTCCGGTTGATGTTTTCCGTGCCCTGATCGTTGAGCCGGTAGTTGCCGCCCCGGATCAGGAGCCGTTTCCCCTCCACCAGCGCGTCGGCGACCTTCCGCCGGGCGCTCTCGTAGATGGCCGTGACCGTGGTGCGGGCGATGCCCATCCGTTCCGCGCACTGCTCCTGGGTCAGTCCCTCCCGGTCCAGAAGGCGGATCGTCTCCAGCTCGTCCAGGGTCATCACCACCGGCTCCCCGCCCGAGACCTCCTCGGGGGAGAATTCCCAGTGGTCCGGGTATCCTTCGATCCATCTGCAGCGCTGTTTCCGGGCCATAGCCGCACCTCGTTTCTGACTTATGTCAGGAATGAGGATAGCACGATTTCGGACATATGTCAAGAATAAATCCGCAGACAAAAAAAGCGCCTCCGTCTCCGGAGGCGCTCCGTTTTTTCCCGGAAGCGTCAGGAACTCCGTTCCGCCGCCTGCCTGCGCAGGGGAAAGCCTTTCCCGCTCTTCCGCTCCGGCAGCTCCGCAAACAGGATCCCGGAGAGGATGAACAGCCCGCCGATCAGGCACTGCGCCGTGAAGGCCTCGCCCAGGACCACGATGCCGAGGGCCGCCGCCACCATCGGGTTCAAAGCGCAGAACATGCCGGCCCGCTCGGCGGTGGTCCCGCTCTGGGCCACCGGCTGGAGCGTGAAGCCGAATCCCGTGCAGACGACCGCCAGCAGGACGATGCCGGTCCATTCCATGCCCCCGGCCGGCAGCCGCGGCGTTTCGAACAGGAAGCTTGCCGCCGTGCTGAGCAGGCCGATCGTGCCCACCTGCACGATGCCCGCCGCCAGGGTGTCGATCCCGCTGTGGCTCAGCCGGTCGGTGACCAGGATCGTGCAGGCGTAGAGGAGCGCCGCAAGGAGGCACCAGGCCTCGCCTTCGCCGAAACGCACCCCGCCCGCCAGCGTCAGACACGCCACCCCCGCAAAGCAGAGGAGAACGGAGAGCAGGGTCTTCCTCCGCGGAAAGCGCCTCGTCCGGACGGCCTCGAGGAGCGGGACGAGGACGATCGCCGTGTTCACAAGGAAAGAGGCGGTCCCCGAAGCGGTGCGCTTCAGACCGTTCAGCTCCGCCGTCATCACGAGAAAGAACATCCCGCCCATGAGGACCCCCGCCGGCACGGTCCTGCCGCTGATCTTCCCGAGGCGGGGGAGCAGAAGCGCCGCCAGCAGGACAAAGCCCAGCACGAAGCGGATGCTCAGCAGGTTGAACACGCCCATGCCGTTCAGGATGAGCTTGGAGAAAAGATAACTGGTCGACCGCGCCGCGATCACGCCCGCAAGGAGCAGTTCCGCCTGTTTCCGGGAAAGGGTCTGCTTTTTCATGCCGGTACCTCCGCTGTGTTTTCTTGACACCGAGTATAGCCCCGTGTTATCCTTGCGTAAAGCGAGAGAATTTCAAGTTATTCTTGCAAAAAACTCAAGGAAGGGACCCGGAGGATGGATACGGAAAAATGCGCCGCGCTGCTGTGCGTGATCGAGAGCGGAAGCATCACGGCCGCGGCGGAGAAACTGGGATATACCGTTTCCGGCCTGAGCAGGATGATGGCCGCGCTAGAGGCGGAGAGCGGATTTCCTCTGCTGGTGCGCAGCAAGAGCGGAGCCGCCCCCACGGAGGACTGCCGGAGGCTTCTGCCTACGGTGAAGGAGCTTGCCCGTCTGGGCGGCCTGTATGAGGAGCGCGCCTGCGCGGTGCGGGGGCTGGAGACCGGCGTAGTCCGCGTGGGCAGCGTTTACAGCGCCTACTATGACTGGCTCGCGCAGACCATCGCGAGCTTTTCGGCGCTGCATCCCGGCATCGGGATCCGCTTCCTGCACGGGAGCAGCAGCGAGTTCTACAGCGCGCTGGCCGCGCACGGGGCCGACTTCTGCATCGTGAGCCGGCGGGAGGGGGCGCAGGATTTCTACCCGCTCCGGCGCGACCCGCTGGTGGCGTGGGTGCCGGCGGACCATCCCCGTGTGAGGGACGGATACTATCCGCTGGCGGATTTTGAGCGGGAAGCCTATATCGACACCTATCCCGGCCAGGAGACGGACAACGAGCGGGCCTTCCGCGCAAACGGCCTGTCCCCCCGGGGCCGCTTCCAGTCCGTGGACGTTCAGGCCACCCGTGCAATGGTCGCGGCCGGGCTCGGCGTCAGCCTGTGCAACGCCATCCTCGATCACGGCCTTGACCGGAGGGGCATCGCGGAGCTTCCGACAAGACCGCCCTGCGAGGTGGAGATCGGGATCGCGGCGCCGCGGAAAGAGGACCGCTCCCCGGCGGCGGAGAGCTTTCTGCGCTTCGCCCTCGACCGGCTCCCGTCGGAATAAAACCGGCAGCCCCCCGCAAAACAGCAGCCTCCCCGCAAAAAGAAAACAGCAGCCTCCCCAAAAAGGGAAAGCTGCTGTTTTGGTGCTCCGGCGGGAACAGCGACTCGCTGCGCCCGCATGCATAGGTTCGACTGAGCCGAAAAAACAGACGGACCGTTTTTTCGGTCCGTCTGTTTTTTCCTGTCTGAACAGCAGGTCTGATTCCTTGCGTTCAGAATTAATTAAACTCAGAACTCATCCTCAGAAATTGGAGTTTCACTGAAATTGCCATTTGTCACTTTATATAAGGTATATGTATACGTATATCGTGAAAAATCAAGCAACTCGTTATCTTTGGAGTAAGATGTGCTGTCCCCAAAGCAGTATTTTGTGCCGAACCATTCGTCTCCGCAGGCAAAATAAACATAAAACATCCCGGCTGGAACCTCTACTGTAGTTGTGGAATTTGCGCGGACAAAAAAGGAAAAAACATCTTCATTCTTTGCGTTTTTCAGTTTGATATACGCCGATTCATCGGATGTTTTTATTGTTATCTCGGAACCTGCAGAGATGTTTTTACCCAAAAAAACTGTTCCGGTCTTCGGAAGCGGCATTGGTTCCATTTCGCCGCATTTCGTACACATTTTTGGCGTTGTTTCTGTCTGCTTTTTCCACGAATGCCCCAGAGCAGTTCCTTCAGTTTTCCCGCATCTGCTGCATGTCTTAGGTTCGGTACAGGTTGCCTTTTCCCACGAATGTCCCAGAGCTGATCCTTCGGTTTCACCGCATTTGGTGCATGTCTTCGGCTCAGTACAAGTCGCACTTTTCCACGTATGTTGGTGTCCGCATGCGCACAACGAAAGGCAAATTACAAGCGCCAAGACAAATGTGATCCCTTTTTTCATTGCTGGTATTACCTCCTCATAAAATAGAAATAGCACTTCTTTGTCATGCTTTTCCTTTGGCGAATCTTTTTTTAATATATCATGCACGTTTCTGGAAGTCTACCATCTGGCTGACGCTTTGCTCATCTCGCATATGAAATGCACTATTTGCATAAGATTTCAAAATAAAAATGTTGAAAAAAGCTGAAAATTGAAACAATCCTCGGCAGAAGTGCTCCAGCGGGGACAGCGACTCGCTGCGCTCGCATGCATAGGTTCGGCTGAGCCGAAACCGCATCGTTTCTCTCGCGTTTTCGGAGCCTCACGTATCGAACCGCGGGGTTCTCCCACTCCGCCGGAACGTGAAAAGAACGGCCGCCTCAAAAAAGAGGCAGCCGTTCTTTTGGTGCTCCAGCGGGGACTCGAACCCCGGACACCCTGCTTAAAAGGCAGGTGCTCTACCGCCTGAGCTACTGGGGCGTATGTGGCTGGGATGGCGGGACTCGAACCCACTATATCGGAGTCAAAGTCCGGTGTGTTACCATTACACTACATCCCAATGATAGTCGCCGGATCGGGGAGAGAACAGAAAAAAGTGGGGTGGGATATGGGGCTCGAACCCACGACACCCGGAACCACAATCCGGTGCTCTACCAACTGAGCTAATCCCACCAAATATCCTCTTTTTCCGTCTGTACGTCGGGAGAGTTCCGGACCCTCCCGGCATACGACTCTGGCACGCCAAAAGGGATTCGAACCCCTGACCTACTGCTTAGAAGGCAGTTGCTCTATCCTGCTGAGCTATTGGCGCATGTCTGCCTCTTTTGCGAAGCGTGGAGCAGGTGATGGGAATCGAACCCACGTATCCAGCTTGGAAGGCTGGTGTTCTGCCATTGAACTACACCTGCATGCCTTGAAACTACACCTGTGTGCATATAAAACTACACCGGCGGGTCCCGCTTCCGTTTATCGGTTAGCCAAAAAATAATAGCACAGGAATATCCCGGATGTCAATGATTTTTGTGAAAGATTCGGGAAAAAGAAACAGTGCCGGTCTGCGCGTCAGACTTCCCGGCACTGTTTTTCGCGATCTGTCAGGTCACTTTTTCTCCTCGTCGTCGAAAAGACCCTCGAAATAATCCGTTTTGTCCGGCTCCACGCCGTGGTGTGCCGCTTCGGGTGCGGGAGGAGCCTCCTCCCCGGCGGGGGGCGCTTCTGCTCCGGCTTCGGCGGGCTCCGCCTCTTCCTCCGGGGCGGCCTCTTCCTCGCCCTCTTCCTCCGTCGCGGCCTGCTTTGCCCGGCGCGCCATGACGATGTAGATCACGGCTCCGGCCACGGCCGCCAGCGCGATGACGGCGGCCAGCAGGATGATGATCATGGGAGGCCCGCTCTCCGTGTGGGTCTCCGCCGGGGGAGGCGTGACGCGGATGAGGGGCGCGGCGCTCTGCTCGGGAGCGGGCGCGGCGGTGGGGGTGGGAGAGGGCTGGGCCGTCTCGTCGGCCTCGACCCGGACGGTGAAGGTGGCGGAGAAGTTCCCGTAGGTCACGGTGACCTGCTGGTTCTCGTTGGCCTCGGTAAAGGTGGCGGGGCTGTAGGTGTAGCCCGAGCTTACCACCCGGGAATCCTTGTTGGTGAGGACGGTGATGGTGAGGCCGCGGACGTCGAGCCGGTCGCCCACCTTGTAGACGAGCTTGTCCGGCAGCGTTTCGATGCGGATGCTCTGGTCCTTTTTGCCGGCGGCCACGGTGACGTTGAAGGTGGTGGAATTGCCGTCCTCCAGGATGACGGTGATGGGACGGGAGCCCTCCGCCGTGACGATCTTGGGCGACCAGTTGAAGCCGCTGTTCACGATGGTCTCCTGGCCGCGCTTCGTCACCTTCAGGACCAGGCCGGTGATGTCGATGCTGTCGCCCACCTCATAGTTCATTTTGGAGGGCATGCTGACGATCTCCACCAGATCCTTGGACTTTTCGACCTCCACCTGGAAGGTGCAGGTCTTGCCCCGGTAGCTGATGGTCACGGTCTGCTCGCCGGCCTCCTCGAAGACCAGCGGGAAGATGCCGAGGACGGAGGAGTCGGAGATGGTCTCGACGGTCCCGTCCGAATAGACGGCTTCGATCTGGAGCCCCAGGGTGCTGAGAGCGTCGCCCTCGACGTATTTCGTCATGACCGGCATGGTGGCCACCGAGATGGACGACACGCCGTTGACCAGAACGCGGATGGGAGAGGACCAGGCCCCGGCGGTGACGCCGTTGTTGGTGTTGGTCACGTAGCAGCAGTAGTAGTGCTCGCCGGCCTCCTCGGTGGGAACGGCGCAGGAGCTGGACACTGCCCCGGGGACGGCAAGGCCCCCCTCAGTGGAGGGAATGGTATTGACGTACCACTGGTAGCCGATGCTGCCGCCGTCAATGGCGGAGGCGTCCACGGAAACGGAGGCCGCCTCGCCGATGCCGCACACGACGTCCGCCGAGGTGAGCACGGCGGGAAGGGCCGGATCCACGTGCAGGGAGCAGTGCAGCAGCTGGCTGCTCTCATCCGCAAAGAGCGTGGCGAGGATGAAGGAGTATTCCCCGGCGTACAGGGGCGTGCCGCGCAGGAAGTAGTGCGACAGGCCGGTGGCCGGATCCAGCTCCGCGGCGAGGGACAGGCCGGCGGGAAGGGCGGTCTCGGGGACCCCGTCCCCGTCCGCGTCGTGCAGGGCGATGGCGATGGCGCCGTCGGCGTCGCTGATGGCCTGGTTGCAGGCCGTCCCCGCGATGACCGTGCCGAAATTCGGCCAGGTGTCCGCGCTGGCGTATATGGTGAGAGAAAAGGCTATGAAAACAGCAAGAAGAACAGCAGTGAACCTTGTTTTCATCGTTTGTCCTTTCGATCGGAAAATGCGGTACGAATCGCCGGAACAGCAGGGCTCCGGCATTGTCCTGTGACGAAAGAATACTACATGAAACGCCCGAAATTGTCAACAAAGCGTTACGAATGAGGGAATTTTGGAAGATTGTCTAATCCGGCGGAATGTGGTAGAATCAGAAAAAAAGACCGGACCGGGGAGGGAATGCGGATGAACGGGAACAGCTGGTATAAGGAGATGGCGGTCTACCATATCTGGTGCCGCAGCTTCTGCGACGGAAACGGCGACGGGATCGGCGATCTGTGGGGCGTGCTGTCCAAGCTGGACTACATAAAAAGCCTGAACGTGAACGCCATCTGGTTTTCGCCCCTCTATCCGTCCCCCAACGCGGACTACGGATACGACATCTCGGATTATATGGACATCCATCCGGACTTCGGGGACCTGGAGCTTTTCCGGAAGGTGCTGGACGGGGCCCACGAGCGGGGGATGCGGGTGTTCATGGACCTGGTGGTGAACCACACCTCCGACGAGCACCGCTGGTTCAAGGAGAGCCGCAAGAGCCGGGACAACCCCTACCACGACTACTATATCTGGCGCGAGGGGCGGCTGGCGCGGCGGCTGCTGGGGAAGCACCGGCTCCCGCCCAACAACTGGATGAGCCTGTTCGAGGGGGAGGCCTGGGAATACGACGAGGGCCTGGATGAGTATTATCTGCACCTGTTTGCCAGGAAGCAGCCGGACCTGAACATGGCCAACCCCAAGGTCCGGGAGGAGGTCAAGAAGATCATGCGCTTCTGGCTGGACATGGGCGTGGACGGCTTCCGGGAGGACGTGATCACCTTCATCGGAAAGACCCCCGGCCTGCCGAACTCCTACCCGAAGCTCCCGGTGGCCAACGGCATGAAGCATTTCTCCAACCGCCCGGAGGCGCTGGAATACCTTCGGGAGTTCAAGAACGACGTGCTGGACGGCTATGACTGCTTCATCGTGGGCGAGAGCCCCCTCACCAGCGCGGACACCGCCCTGAAGTATCTCAGCGAGGGCCCGGACCGGGTGCTGGACGAGATGATCGCCTTCAACCACATGGAGGCCGACTGCTTCATGACGGACATGCTGCAGCGCCCCTTCAGCCTGAAGAAGATGAAGAGGGCCTTCTCCGAATGGCAGGAGAAGCTGTACGGAAAGGCATGGAACGCGCTGTATATCGAAAACCACGACCACGCCCGGATCATCAGCCGCTACGGCAGCGAGGACTACCGGGTGGAGAGCGGCAAGATGCTGGCGGCCATGTACATGCTGCAGCGGGGCACGCCCTTCATCTATCAGGGGCAGGAGATCGGCATGCTGAACATCGACCTGCCGGACCTGGATTCCTACGCGGACGTGCAGACGGTCAACAACGCGAAGGTCGCCATGCGCTTCCTGCCGAAGAAAAAGGTGATGGATCTGGTGCGGCGGTCCAGCCGGGACAACGCCCGCACGCCCATGCAGTGGACCGGCGGGAAAAACGCCGGCTTCACCGAGGGGGAGCCCTGGTTCCCCGTCAACGAAAACTGCAGGGAGATCAACGTGGCGGCGCAGGACGGAGACCCCGACTCCCTGCTCAACTTCTACCGCAGGCTGATCCGCTTCAAGCTGTCCGAACCCGCCGCGCTCTACGGGGACTATAAGGAGCTGTGTCCGGACAGCGATAAGATCTACGCGTATCTGCGGGAGTATGAGGGCCGGCGGCTGCTGGTGGTCTGCTCCTTCAGCGCGGAAAGCGTCCGTTTCGAGGCGCCGGAGGAGATCGACCTGAAAAAAGGGCAGGCGGTCTTCACCAACTATGAATACAATTACGTGGTCGGCAACGGATTTACCGCAAGACCCTATGAAGTGAGAGTGGTTCTTTTTGAATGAACTGAAGGAAAAGGCCTGGGCGAAACTGAATATCTCCCTGGACGTGCTGGCCAGACGGGCGGACGGATACCACGACCTGGCGATGGTGATGCAGACGGTCTCCCTCCGGGACGAGGTGACGGTCCGCTTCACCGAAGGAGAGGCGGTCCGGGCCGTGACGAGCATGGGCTTCATCCCCGGAGACGAGCGGAACCTGGCGGTGAAGGCCGCGAAGGCCTTTTTCGCCGAGGCGGCGCTGCCCGTGCGGGGAATGGAGATCGAAATCGAGAAGAACATCCCCGTGGGGGCGGGGCTGGCGGGAGGCTCGGCGGACGCCGGAGCCGTGCTGCGGGCCCTGAACCGGGCCTTCGGACAGCCGCTGGACCGGGCGGGACTCATCGCCGCCGCGGAAAGGACCGGATCGGACGTGGCCTTCTGCACCCTGGGAGGGACCATGCTGGCGGAGGGCAGGGGAGAGCGGCTGACGGCCCTGCCGCCCATGCCGGACTGCGTCTATGTGATCGTGATGCCCGACTTTTCCATCTCCACCCCGGAGCTGTTCCGGAAGATCGACGGAAAGAGGCTCCGCTGCCATCCGGATACCGCCGGGATCGTTTCCGCCCTGGAGGCGGGGGACCTGCGGGGGATCTGCCGGAGGATGTACAACGTGTTCGAGGATGCGGACGACCGCCGGATGCGCACGGTGGCGGAGATCCGGAGCCGCCTGCTGGACGGCGGGGCGCTGGGAGCGGTGATGACCGGAACGGGCTCCGCGGTGTTCGGCGTGTTTGAGGACGCCGCCGCCGCCCGGAAGACGGCCGGCGCGCTGCGGAAGGATTACCGGATGGCCGTGACCGCGGAGAACGTGTCCGCGGCGGCGGAGTGAACCGGCAGATATTATTTTTATGGAAAAGAACAGACAGGGAAAACCGAAGAGAAGGCAGTATCTGAACGACTTTACCCGGACGGTGGGCGGAGAGTATGTGTACACGGGCGGGTTTGCCCGGCCCGCTGCGGAGCCGGAGCGTTACGCAAGGTGGCGCCGGAGGCTGGCCGCCCTCGCCGCCGCTTCCGCGGTCCTGGTGCTGGGGGCGGGGATGCTGCCCGCTGCGGGGAGCGCCGGCTGCGTTTATGTGGCGCTGCCCTTCCTGGCGCTGATCCTCTGCTGCTTTGTGAAGCTGTGGAAAACGGCAAGGCTGCTTATGGCCGGGCAGACGGTGCGGGAATACGTGTATGAGAAGACCGTGCCCGTCCTGCCGGGATGGATCGCGGCGGAGGCCCTGTCCGCGGCAGCGGTGCTGCTGGGGGAGGGTGTGTATCTGCTGCGCCGGGGCTTTGAGGGACGTGCGGCGGCCAGCATCGCGTTTCTTGTGCTGGCGGCGGCTGCCGCGGCGGCCGATCTGCTGCTGCTGCGGGTGTTCCGGGCGATGGGCTGGCGCCGGGACGGCGCGGAGAAAGCGCCGGAAGCTTAAAAAAATGCAATGAATTGTTGACAGATAAACGATTCGGCGATAAACTTAAACAGTTATCTGAAGGCGGATGCTTCCGTCTGCGCTCCGCCGTCCTGCGGGACGGGCGGAACAAACCTGTTTGGATCCGGTCGGAGACCGGTTTCCATATATTAAAATTTCAGGAGGAAAAGATGAAAAAATTCTTGGCAATGCTTCTTGCGCTTGCAATGGTATTTGCTCTGGCCGCCTGCGGAGAGACCGCTCCCGCTCCCGCCCAGACGGATGCCGCCCCCGCGGACACGACCGGTGCTCCGGCCGATGCCGCTCCGGCTGCAAACGACACTCTGGTAGTTGGTTATTCCAACTTCAACAGCAAGTTCTCCCCCTTCTTCGCGGAGAGCGCTTATGACATGGATGTCCAGCAGATGACCCAGGTCCCCCTGCTCACCTCCGACCGTACCGGCGCCATCATCCAGAAGGGTATCGAGGGCGAGACCATTGAGTTCAACGGCACCCCGTACACCTACTACGGACCGGCTGACCTCACCATCACCGAAAACGAGGATGGATCCGTTTATTACGATTTCACCCTCCGTCAGGATCTCGTGTTCTCCGACGGCGAGCCCGTAACGGTTGATGACATCATCTTCTCAATGTATGTTCTCTCCGACCCGACCTATGACGGCTCCAGCACCCTGTATGCCCAGCCGATCCTCGGTATGGAAGAGTACCGCAGCGGTATGGACAGCCGCGGCAACGTGATCTTTGCCGCAGGCCCCGACGGCTATGAGGCCAACGACCTCTACACCGAAGAGCAGTACAACGCTTTCTGGGAGTACTACAACGGCCAGGCCGGCGTTGACCTCGCTCAGGAGATCGTCGATTACTGCCTTGCAAACTATGCGGCATACGGCGCAGAGGACGTTTCCAGCTCCGCTGCCCTGTGGGGATTCGAGATCCCGGCGGACGCCACCGCGGAAGATTTCTGGAACGCCATCCTTGAGGCCTACGAAGGCGACGCTGACGCCGCCGAGGAGACCGAGTCCGCCGGCGGAACCCGTCTCGGCTTCACCATCGCCGGAATCGGCGCCGAGATGCAGGCCGGTGTCACCACCGGTGAGTCCGCCTCCAGGATCGAAGGCATCCAGAAGATCGATGACTACAACCTTCGTGTGGTATTCACCAAGGTCGATGCCACTGCTATTTATCAGCTTACTCTTAACGTTGCCCCGATGCACTACTACGGCGATGCTTCCCTCTATGATTACGACAACGATATGTTCGGCTTCAACAAGGGCGATCTGAGCGGTGTCCGCTCCAAGACCACCAAGCCCATGGGCGCCGGACCCTACAAGTTCCTTGATTTCAAGGACGGCCGCGTCTACTTCGAGGCCAACGAGTCCTACTTCAAGGGCGCTCCCAAGATCAAGAATCTGCAGTTCCTGGAAGTCGCAGCCGATCAGGATAAGCTCAACGGTATCCCCACCGGCACCGTTGACATCGGCGATCCTTCCTTCACCAACGAGAATATTGCTGCCATCATGGCTACCAACTCCAACGGCGAGCTGACCGGCGACATCATCACCACCAGCACCGTCGACAACCTCGGCTACGGCTACATCGGCCAGAACGCACTGAACATGTGCATTGACAACGATCCCGCTTCCGATGCATCCAAGGCTCTTCGCAAGGCCTTCGGCACCATCTTCTCCGTGTACCGCGAAGTCGCCATCGACTCCTACTACGGCGACCGTGCCTCCGTCATCAACTACCCGATCTCCAACACCTCCTGGGCTGCCCCGCGTCCCGCTGACGACGGCTACAAAGTGGCCTTCTCCGTCGATGTGGACGGCAACGACATCTACACCGCCGGCATGACCGACGAGGAGAAGTACGCCGCTGCTCTGCAGGCTGCTCTGGGCTGGTTCCAGGCTGCCGGCTACACCGTCGAGGACGGCAAGCTGACCGCCGCTCCCGAGGGCGCCAAGCTTGAGTACACCTTCTGGATCCCCGCTGACGGCATCGGCGATCACCCCGCCTTCATGATCGTTGACGAGGCCAAGAAGGCCCTGGAGACCATCGGCATGACCCTGGTCATCAAGGACCTGTCCAACTCCTCCGATCTGTGGGATAACCTGGACGCCATCCAGGTCGAGATGTGGGCCGCCGCATGGGGCGCCACCGTCGATCCCGACATGTACCAGATCTACTACTCCGACGTTGCCAACGGCCCCTCCACCGAGCCCGGCAAGAACCCCCAGGGCGGTCCTGCCCAGGGCGGCTCCAACTACGAGTACTGCATCGCGGATCCCGAGCTTGACCAGCTGATCCTCGACGCCCGCGCTTCCACCGACCAGGCCTACCGGAAGGCCATGTACAAGGCCGCTCTCGACATCGTCGTCGACTGGGCTGTTGAGACCCCGACCTATCAGCGTCAGAACGCCATCCTGTTCTCCACTCAGCGTGTGAACATGGATACTATGACCCCCGACATCACCACCTTCTACGGCTGGGCCAGCGAGATCGAGAACATCGAGCTGAACTGACCTGACCGCGGGCTCACACCCGCAACAGCTTCAATACAAGTCCCTGCGCCCCTTCGGGGGCGCAGGGCGATCCAACCGCCGTATACCCAAGGACGTCTCAGCTGCGCAGGCGGCCGTTTTTGGGTATGCGGCAGTACGGATATTATACGGAAACAGCGCGGCGGCGGTTTCCTGCTGCCGCTCGCGGCGACAAGCCGTTTCCGAGACGAACGGAGGTCATGTCTGTGCGCAAATATATCATAAAGCGCCTCTTCCTCGCGGTGATCATCTTCTTCTTCGTGATGCTGATCATCTATACCCTGATGCGGTGCCTGCCCTCGTCCTACATCGAGAACGTGGCCCGCTCCAAGGCCCAGCAGCCCGGCTCCAAGAGCTATGAGGAGTGGATGGAACAGCTGACGGCCATGTACAACATGGACAAAGGCATCCTGGGCGGCTATTTCTACTGGCTGGGCGACTTTTTCCGGGGCAACTTCGGCGACAGCTGGTATTACACCATCCCCGTCATCGAAGAGTTCAACAAGACCGTCTGGCTCAGCTTCTGGATGAACGTGATCACCATGTTCTTCGAGCTGATCATCGCCATCCCCCTGGGCATCATCGCCGCCACCAAACAGTACTCCAAGACCGACTACACCATCTCCATCCTGGCGCTGGCGTTCATTTCGCTGCCCACCTTCTTCTTCATCGCGCTGCTGAAGCTGGTATTCTGCGTCAAGCTGGGCTGGTTCGACCTGTTCGGCCTGGTGGGCCGCAACCACATGCAGCTCACAGCGAGCGCCCAGTTCCTGGACAAGTGCAACCATCTGGTGCTGCCCATCCTCACCCTGATCGTGATCTCCATCGGCGGACTGATGCGTTACACCCGCACCAACATGCTGGAGGTGCTCAACGCCGACTACATCCGCACCGCCCGGGCCAAGGGCCTCAGCGAGAAAAAGGTCATCTACAAGCACGCCTTCCGGAACACCCTGATCCCCCTGGTCACCATCGTGGGCGGCTCCCTGCCGGGACTCTTCTCCGGCGCTCTGTTCACGGAGACCATGTTCTCCCTGCCCGGCATCGGCTACTCCGCCTACCACGCCATGGTGGCCGGCGACATCCCGTTCAGCATGTTCTATCTGGCGTTTCTGGCGATCCTGACGCTGATCGGCAACCTGATCTCGGACATCCTGTACGCCGTTGTGGACCCGCGGGTCCGCTTCGCCTGAGAAAGGGGGAGGAAAGCTGTGAGCGACAAAATGGAAAACAAAAACAACGCCGCCCCCCAGGAGGAACAGTACTCCCTCAACGACGACCGCCGTGTAAAGGTGCTCTCTCCGGGCGCGATGGTGGCCAAGCGGTTCATCCGCAACCGCATCGCTGTGGTGGGCCTGTGCATCCTGACCTTTATGTTCGTGTTCTCCTTCCTGGGCGGTATCATCAGCCCCTATAAGGAGGACCAGAAGTTCTACCGCTACGACGTCCAGAACAAGGAATACGCCGGCGCCGTGAAGAACACGGAGTTCCGCTACGCGGCCGCGCCGGACCAGAAGTTCGACGCCGTCATCCAGGCCCAGGTGGTGCTGGCCACCTCCCAGAAGAAGGACACCATCACCTACCGCAACGTGACCTACGGCGTCATCGAGGAGGGCAAGGACTTCTACCGGGTGACCCTGGCCGAGAGCGACACCACCATCGGCATCGCATACAAGGATATCGTGACCCCCAGCGTGGAGGGCACCAAGTTCTCCTTTGACTTCATATTCAACGCCCTGAAGGCCTACACCAACGACGGACACAGCTTTACCGCCGACGGCAGGGACTTCGTCATCGACGGCGAGGGCGGCGTCAGCTCCGCCGACGGCGAGGAGCTGGCCTTCATCTGCCGCTACGTCATCCAGACCATCGTCCCCGGCACGTTTTTGTCCCGCGCCTTCCAGGAGGAGCTGGCCGCCGAGCTGGAGGCCGGCGCGGAGGAATTCACCTTCACCGATGTGGACGGCGTGGAGCATGAATACACCATCGAGTACAAGCCCGACGTGAAGAACTGGAAGATCCGTCAGGCCACCCAGACCCTGGTGTACGACACCTACGCGGCCCCCTCCCGGGAGCACTGGCTGGGCACGGACCGCAACGGCGTGGACATGCTCACCCGCCTGGTGTACGGCGGCCGCGTGACGCTGATCATCGGCTTCATCGTGGAGGTCATCGCCACGCTTCTGGGCATCATCATGGGCGGACTGGCCGG
>JAEEGL013679768.1_pt1 | contig 14813 bp, 13 predicted proteins | sample 9134231 | NCBI WGS metagenome assembly JAEEGL01 (sample SAMN16246548, study PRJNA631951) | gut metagenome | biome: gut microbiome; feature: rumen; material: fiber-attached | host: Bos | place: Iran: Karaj | collected 2018-10 | reverse complement strand
TCGATGAGCTCGTCAGAGAGTACGCGGGTCAGCACTTCGCCATCTGCTACGGAGACGTGACCGCGGATCTCGAGAAGCTCGCCGGTATGCTCGGCATCCGAGCTGTAGGTCTCAGAAAGGAAGAAACGAAATGAGAAGAAAAGTGGTGTTTTCATTGGCCAAAGGGATCCTGCTCACCGCACTTTCCCTCTTTCTGGTTGCCTGCTCCTCCGGACTGCCCGGCCGGGAGACCGAAGCCGACAGCCGGACGGAGAACGCAAATCCGTCGGGTCCTTCGTCAGAGAAGAATCCCGATACCGACCCCGGCACCCTTCCCGGAACCGAACCGGATTCAACGCCGGTTCCTCCCGAAACGGAACCGCCCGTGACCGAAGCGCCTGAAACCGAGCCCGTGACCGAGGCGCCGGCGACGGATCCGCCCGCGACCGAAGCGCCGGTGACGAACCCGCCCGTGACGGATCCTCCGGCGACGAAACCGCCGGTGACGAATCCGCCGGCCACGGATCCGCCGGCTACGCAGGCGCCCGTCACGATGCCGGTCGACCCCATCCCGGCGGAATCCATGCCGGCCGTGACCGACGCCGATTTCGGAGCCGTGGGCGACGGGGCGACTGACGATACGGCCGCCTTCGTCAAGGCGATCGCTTCGCTTGGCAACGGGAAAAAGATGCTGCGGATCCCGAAGGGCAAATACGTGATCGGCGGCGAGTTCACCCTGCCCGCCGACGTGACGCTGCACTTTGACAAGGGCGCCGCCCTGTCGGTCACCGGAAAAGTGACGCTCAACGGCCGCATCGAGGCCTTCGAGGAGCAGATCTTCTTCGGAAGCGGGACCTATACGGGAAACAGCCCGTCGGAGGCGCCGATCCAATGGTTCGGCGTTTCGGGCGGCAATATCACCAACTCTCTCCAGCGCGCGGTCGACGTGTTTGCGGTCGTCCGTCTGAACGCCGGCACGGTCACTTATAAATGCGCCGGCGTCGTGATCCGTAAGCCCACCGTGATCGAGGGCGTCGGCGCCATGCGCGTGAACATCGCCCGGACGGCGGCGAGCGAGCATCTGTTCATCATCCGCTCGGGCGGCGTCACGATCCGGAATCTGTATATCCAGGGGCAGGGCACGCCCCATGCCGATACGGCGGTCTTCTATTTTGATACCGATGAATGCGATATCCGCGGGGTGAAGATCGATACCGTTTCCGGCATCTCGAACGGCTACTTCGTGAAGGACGCCGGCAGCGGGACGCATACCGTCTCCGATTTCACGATGGATCGCTGCGTTTTCACGATGAGCTACAATACCTCGATCTGCGTCACCGACTTCCGCGACGGACTGATCTTCCGGGACGTGGTGGCCGATAACGTGCCGGGGACCGTCAAAGTGGTTTTCCCGGGATGGTATCTGGAAAACGTGACGGGCGCCTTTATGGACAACATAGACGCGGCGGGCGGTCTGGGAAAAGGGAATCTCGAGACCGGGCACGGCTTCGTTTTCGTCAACTGCAGCAACGTCCGGATCGTCCGGGGGATGCAGGATTACGTGAGCGGTGTCGGACTCCGGGTGATCGGCTGTCACGATCTTTTCTTCAGCAATTTCGTCTGCTCGCTGTTTGAGAACAGCGGGATCTATATGGAAAACACGACGAACAGTACGTTCGAAGTCATCAAGGTCAACGGTATCTATCCCGCCATCAAGCTGAAGGACACCAACGGCGTCGTCTTCGAGGCCGTCCGGCTCGTCGGCTGCTCGGATCTGACCTTCAACAGCCTCGCCCTGGAGTGCAACCAGACCGACGGCCTGATCCTGGAGGATTGCCATGGGATCACGGTCAATTCCTTCGTTTTCAACAACAACAACGGAAACGCACTGATCGAATGCGGCGACTCCGACGGGAATATCCTGAAAGGCGTCGTCATGAGTTCCAACTACGTGAGCCGCCCGTCCCTGACGCTTGTCGGTCCTGCGAGTGAGATCCGCGGCGCCGTCCTCAACGGGAACGTACTCGGGGATCTGAAGGGTCCCGGCGTTCTGTCCCAGTCATGAAAGGAGAAAAGATGCACGTTTCATTCTGGCGCTCTCTGGCGCTTTTGACGACATTCTGCCTGTTGTTCCCGTTCTGCTCCGGATGTATGCGGACCGGGAAAACGGACGGCGAGTCCTCCGGGCTCCCGGACGACGCGGAGCTCAACGCCGATTCGCTGAAAACCGTCTACCTGCTGACGGGCTGTGAGATCAACGTCAGGGAGTACGGGGCCGTCGGCGACGGCGTTACCGACGACCGTCAGGCGATCGATACCGCGCTGAAAAAAGCGAAAGATACCGGCAGTCCGCTGTATTTCCCGGCCGGCCGGTACCGGATCGACAGCAACATCCAGTTTCCGCAGACTGTCCCGCTCGTCTTTTCCGACGGCGCCTCGCTGCTGAACGAGACGGCGAACGTTCAGGTCTCGGCCTACCTTTACGCAAGCAGTCACTGCCTGTTCGAGGGGAACGGCTCCTACACGGTCAAGCTGAAGAACCGGGCCGCCGATCCCATTTGGTTCGGCGCCGCGGGCGACGGTACGACCGACGATACCAAGGCGTTTCAGCAGGCGATCGATGCCGGCTCCGAGGTCCTGATCCCGTTTTCGCCGTCGGGCTTCCTGATCGGCGATCTGACGCTGACCAAGAGCATCCTGATCCACGGGGCGCTCTCGGAAAAGGGGGAGCAGACCAAACTGATCGGCCGTGCCGATACCGTCAATCTTTTCGGGATCCAGAGCAACAGCATCCAGATCACCGATCTGGATATTGATATGTCAAAGACCGATAAGGCGAGCACCTTCTATTTCGATACTTCCTCGGTCGGCCATACCGACTATCTGATCCGCAGTGTCAACGTCACCGGGGCGTACCGTGTCATCTCCGACGCCGGCGTGGTCACCAACTACGTGACGAATTTCATCGCCGACGGGCTGAACTGCTACGCCAGCCGCGGCTGTTCCTTCGTCCTCCGCTGCTTCTGGGGCTTCATCTTCTTCCGCAACCTGGTGATCGACTCGTCCCGGACCGAAGAGTTGTACGGGCTGCGGCCCAATTACGCCGCCATCGTGCTGGAGAACAACGCCGGCTGCGTGTTCCAGAACATCAAGATCATCGGAGACGGCAACAATCGCAGTCAGAACGCCCATGCTTTCCAGTACAACAACAACGTGGCGACCTGGATGGACAACTGCGAATTCGTCAATATCTCCGGCAGCTGCATTTTCACCAAGGGAAACAATTCCGATCTGTATTTCTCCAACCTGAAAGCGACGGGCTGCCAGAAAACGCCGTTTTCCTTCAAGAACATCCGGCAGTTTCAGATCCACGCCGTCACGGTCTCGGACTGCAGCGGCAAGGAGGCCGACGGCATGCTGTTCTCCAACTGTCACGCGGCGCAGATCACCGTCGTGGAGATCAGCGTTACCGCCGGAAAGGGGATCCAGCTTACTTCCTGCGATGACATGGCGTTCGTCAACTGCCGTGTCCTCGGCACATCTGACAACGCGGTCGCGAGCGAGTATTCCGACGGGGTCGTGTTCGTCGACTGCGGTGAGAACGTCGGCGAGACCTGACGCCTCTCAGGTGCAACAATGATCCGGGCCAATCTGTGCCGCGGTGCCGGTCGGGCCGGTTGAAATAAAAAGGCATCTATTCGGTTGGAGAAGGCCGAATTTCCGCACAGTCCAAAGAAAATCAAAAGGAGGTTCTTATTTCCATGAAAAAACTTCTCGCTCTCGCACTGGCTTTTCTGCTGCTGTTCGCGGTCCTGACCGCCTGCCAGAAAAAGCCGAACAATCCGGATGACACCGGAAAACAGACCCAGGGGTCCGGCTCGGAGCCCGACACGAACGCCGAAACGGAATTCCCCAAGCCCAACCTCCCCGACAGGACGTTCGAAGGCTATGAACTTCGGATCTACGGCTGGGATATCGAAGGTTGGCATACCTATAACGACCTGTCTTCCGACGGAAGCGAGTCGGATACGATCAGCGACGCCGTTTACAGACGGAATTCGGCGATCGAGGGTCAGTACGACTGCGTCATTGTGCCTACCCTTGACTATTACGAGACCTATTACAACAACGTTCTCACGAACACGGCCGCCGGCGACGATTACGCCGACGTCACGCTCTCGATGGGCCTGTCCGCCGGTCTGCTCTTCATGAGCGGCGCGTTCTGCAACCTGAACAACGTTGAGTATTTCAATTACGACGCGCCGTGGTGGGACCACAACTCGGTCAACTCTCTCTCCATCAACGGGTATCTGCCGTTCGCCTGCTCCGCGGTCACCCTGAACGACAAAGCGGGTGCTTTCGTCACCTTCTACAATCTCGATTTGGCCGATGACCTCGGTATTACCGAAAATATGTATCAAACCGTTCGCAGCGGCGACTGGACGTTTGAAAAGCTCATTACCCTCGGTGAACTGGCCATCCACGATCTGGACGGCGATATGAAGGTCGACAACGTCGTGACCGACCGCTTCGGCATTTCCGCCAACCAGACGATCATTACGTCGCTGTTTGCCGGCGGCGGCAACAACTACGTGACGATCGACAAGGTCACCGGCGCGCCTTCTCCGTCGTTCAATACCGAGCGCACCGTCAATACCCTGACCTACGCGCTGGAAAAGATCGTTTTCCGTGAGGATCTGTTCGCCAACTTCGGCATTTATTCGGGCGATATGCTCGGGACCTTCCGTGATGACCGCTCGCTGTTCCTGATCACGATCCTGGCCTACGGCGAGAATCTCCGCGACATGAAGAGCGAATACGCGATTCTGCCGATCCCGAAATACGATGCAGAGCAGAAAGAATATCACTGCATGGAGGATATGTTCACACCGTATCTCACCTCGATCCCCTTCACTTCGCCGGCCGAGAACGTCGAGCGGACCAGCATCATCTGGGAAGCGCTGGCGGCCAAGTCGTATGAGATCGTGTATCCCGAATTCTACGATGTCGTTCTGGACCAGAAGATCGCCCGCGACGACGACTCCAAGGCGATGCTGAATATCATCTTCGGTTCCATCGTCTTCGATCCCGGCCACATGTACAATCTGGGTCGGCTTTCCGATCTGCTGACCGGTCTTGACGGGCATTCCCCCGAGATCATGAAGAGCTCGAATATCGCGTCCTTCTACGCTACCTACGGACCGATTTTCGAGACCACGCTTGAAAGCTATTCCGAACTGGCCACGCAATTTGCCGAGCGGGAAGAATAATCATTCGATCCGAAAAAGAGGGCCGGACTGCTGAAAGGCAGTCCGGCCCTTTGCGTGCAGAGTGCAAAATGAATCGAGAACAGGGGTTACGGTTGGAGGAAGCCGATGTTTTCGTTTTTGAGGGCTTCGAGAAACGCAGGATTGTTTCCGTCGGTAATGATCTTCGTCACGCGGTTGACGTCCGCGTAGCGGACAGAGGAGATTTTTTTGAATTTGCTGGAATCCGAGACGATGTATTTTTCGTAGGAATTGGAGAAGACGATCCCGTTGAGCCGGGCGGAGGAAAAATCGTTCGTCGTGATCCCGGCGCTCATATCGATCCCGTCGGCGCCGAGGAAGCATTTGTCGAAATGGAGTTGCCGCACCGTCTCCTCGGAGATGTAGCCGTTGAAATCCCGCTGGGCGATGTGATATTCTCCGCCGATCAGATAGACGCGGGGATATTTCTGCAGGATGTTGAGATTGACGAGGGACCGGGTAAAGATCCGGATCCCCTTCACTTCGCCGGCCTCCAGGATTCCGGCCAGCGCCAGGCACAGGTGCGGCAGCGTCGTTCCGGAATCCAGATACACGTCGTCGCCGGACGAGATCAGCGCGGCGGCGACCTTCCCGATCTGTTCCTTTTCGGAAAAGTTCAGGAATTCCAGCTGGTCGTAGGTGTATTCAAAATTGGTCCGTTTGAGAACGGCGCCGTTCTGTACGCGGGTGATGAGCCCTTTTTTCTCCATCTCGATCAGCAGCCGCACGACGGTGGATTTGGAGACGCCGAGATATTCGACCGCCTCGTCGACCGTGATTCTGGAAGATAATTTCATGGCGTCCAGGAGCTTTTGCTGCCGACGCGCGATTTCCCGTTTATCCACATTTGGCCTCTTTCATTTTTGGTAAAATATGAAGTATTCTGATAGATTCTTTTCTATTATACCTGAAAATGCGGCATTTGTCAAGATTGGTTCTGAACCGGCAGAATACGGCGGTATTTCGGAGCGGCGACTTTTTTCCGCCCGGCTTTTTTCGGGATCCGACATAAAAAAATCACGGTAATGCCTTGACTTTTTTTGAAAAAGTGGTATAATATCCATAAAGGAGCATGCAAACGATTGCTTTTCAGAAGCGGAAAGGGGAGAGAAAATGAGCGAAGGAAAGAAAAAAAGTACCATCGTCACCATGGCGAAAGATCTCGGCGTGTCGCCCTCGACGATCAGCCGGGCCTTTAACCCGTCCTCCAGGATCAGCAGCGAGGTCCGCCAGCGGATCCTTGAATACGCCGAGAAAAAACACTACGTTCCCAACCGGGCCGCGTCCCGGCTTTCGATGAAGGAGGTCAACATCGGCGTCGTGTTCACCGACTTCTATCCGCTGGCGACCGAAGAATTCGCCAGGGGAATCGAGGACGGCTACCGGGAGCTGTTTGATCTGAAGGTCAACCGCGAGCTCGTGATGCTGGACTGCAGTACGAAGATCGATGAGAAACTGAAAGAGGTCCTGAAACGATGGGAGGATTATGACGGGCTGATCGTCAGCGGTCTGACCTCGCCCGACGAGGTCGCACTCCTGAATCAGTATGAGGAGAAAAACCGGAACCTCGTTCTGCTGCAGGCGGATGTCCCCGGGCTCAACAATCTGTTCGTCTCCTGCCACGATCCCAAGGCATCGAGCCGGATGGCGGCGGAGTTTATCGGCGACTGTCTGAAAATGTCCCCGACCAAGCGCGTGGTGATCTTTACCGGTAACCGTCGGTCCGGGCTCCACGAGCGGGCAAGCGAGGTTTTCTGCGAAGCGGCCGAGGCGATGGGCCTTACCGTTGTCGGTTCCTACGATATGCAGGATTCGCCGGAGTTGCTCCGTCAGCAGCTGGATGAGGTGTACGGAACGAAGAAGCTCTGTCCGGACGGCATTTATATCACCAGCGGCAAATCGCTGGAGCTCTGCCGGTACATCAAGGACAACGGCCTTTCGGAAAAAACGGTGCTGGTGACGTTCGATAACTATCCTGAACTGAACGAGTATCTCGAGCAGGGGATCATCACGGCCACGATCTATCAGAACCTGTATAAGCAGGCCAAAAACGCCTTTACGAATCTGGTGCAGCATATCATCGGGCACGTCAACGTAGAGAGCTTCATCTCTCCGGTCCCGGAACTGGTGCTGAAGAGCAATCTCCAGTTCTATTCCCGGTAATCGGAACTGCCGGACAGGCGATCCGCGGCGGCAGGCCTCGGCAGCGCCGCATGACAGCGACTCTTTCCGGCCGGGGGGCCCGGCTCTCCGGTCGGTTCAATTTCAAGGAGGAAAAACAAATGAAAAAAATCGGTTTTATCGGACTGGGTATCATGGGGAAGCCCATGAGCAAAAACCTTGTCAAAGCGGGCTACGAGGTCACGGTCTTTGATCTCAACGGAGCGGCGGTGGAAGAACTGGCCGCTTTCGGTGCGAAGGCCGCCGGAAGCTCCCGGGAAGCCGCGGCGGGCAACGATATCGTGATCACCATGGTCCCGAACTCCCCGCAGGTGAAGGAAGTCGTCCTCGGGCCGAACGGCGTTCTCGAAGGGATCCGTCCCGGCGCCGTCGTCGTCGATATGAGCTCCATCAACCCGATCGCGTCGAAGGAGATCTGCGCCGAAGTCGAAAAGCACGGCTGCGAGATGATCGACGCGCCGGTCTCGGGCGGCGAACCCAAGGCCATCGACGGAACGCTCTCGGTGATGTGCGGCGGCAAGAAGGAAGTCTTTGACGAGGTCAAGGACGTGCTCGGCGTCATGGGCAGCTCGGTCACCTACTGCGGCGGCATCGGCGCCGGCAATACCACCAAGCTGGCCAATCAGATCATCGTCGCGGTCAATATCGCGGCTCTGAGCGAAGCGCTCATGCTCGGCAAGAAGGCGGGCGTCGATCCCGAATCGATCTATCGGGCGATCCGCGGCGGGCTGGCCGGAAGTACCGTTATGGACGCCAAAGCGCCGATGATGCTCGACGGCAATTTCAAGCCCGGCTTCCGTATCGCGCTCCACATCAAGGACCTCGGCAACGTCATGGAGGCCGGACACAAGGTCGGCTCCCCGCTGCCGCTCACCTCGGCGGTGATGGAAATGATGCAGTGGCTGCGGGCGGAGGGACTCGATACCCTCGATCACAGCGCCCTGGTCAAGTACTATGAATATCTGGCGCACGACGACGTCAGAAGGGAATCCTGACGTCAAGGCAAGGGACCTATAACCGGAAAGGGAGTGTTTTTTGTGAGTGTCAATCAATTTCTGCGCGATCTCAGCGGGACCGAATCGGTCTACTGGCATGATTCCGGGAAACGGAGCGAGGTGGAGGAAGCGATCTCTAACGGCGCCGTCAGCATCACGCTGAATCCGTTTCTGACGGCTTCCGCCCTGGAGGCCGATCAGGAATACTGGCAGGAGAAAGCGTCGGCCGTCGCCGCTTCTTACAGCGGGGACAAAAAAGCCGAAGAACTGACCAAGCTCGTCGCGGGCGGTTACGCCGAACGCCTCCGCGGCTTTTATCAGAGCGGGAAGCCCGGCGCGGGCTACGTGTGCGCGCAGGTGAATCCTTCCCGGTGCGGAGACGCCGAAGCCATGATCGAACAGGCGAAAAGTTATGCGTCGGCCGGCGAGAACGTCTGTGTGAAGCTGCCCGCCACCCGGGCCGGTCTGATCGCCGGCGAGGAGTGCGCGGCGCTCGGACTGAACGTCGTCATGACCGTCGGTATGACGGTCCCGCAGGCGGTCTGCTCCGGCGAGGCGCTGACGAGAGGTCATAAGAGAGCGCTTCAGAACGGGATCCGTCCCGGTTTCGGCGCGGCGGTCATTATGGTCGGACGGCTCGACGATTATCTGCGCGACGTCGCCCGTGACAACGGAGCCGATATCACCGAAGAAGAGATCGTGCTGGCCGGCGTCGCCTGCTACAAGCGCTCGATCGAGATCTTCCGGGAAAAGCATTACGACGCGTTCCTTATGGCGGCCGCTTTCCGCGGCGTCCCTCAGCTGAAAGAGCTGGCAGGCAGCAGGACCATGCTGTCTGTCGCGCCGAAGATCGCCGGACTGGTGGCCGGGGATAGGATGACGGAGAACATCTCCGGACGTCCGGTCAATGAAAAGGTGATCGCTCACCTTTCCGCGCTGAAGGAATTTGAAAAGGCGTACGATCCGGACGGCATGAAGCCGGAAGAGTTCATCACGTTCGGCGCCGTGAACCGCACGATCGCGCAATTTACGGAGACCGGATGGAACAAGCTGAAAGCGTTCCGCTGCTGATCGGCTTCTGCGGCTTTCTGCAGCGGGAAACGGAGATATTTTTCTCTCAATGCAAACGGTCGCAATAAGGCCGGAACGGGAATCGGCTGACGGCTGCAGCCGGGAAAACAGGGAGATACTCATGAAACATTTTTTGCTTTCACCGGATTCCTTCAAGGGAGGAATCAGCGCCAAACAGTTCTGCGAGATCGCGTCCGACGAGATCCGCCGCCTGCTGCCCGACGCTTCGGTGCGGTCGGTTCCGATCGCCGACGGCGGAGAGGGAACGCTTGAGTGCCTCGGCATGGCGCTCGGCGGAGAGCTTCGCGAGGTGGAGACGGAGGGGCCTTACCGGGAGCCGATCCCGGCGAAGGTCCTCTTTACCGGCCGGAACGAGGCCGTGATTGAAACGGCTTCCTGCGCGGGCCTTCCGCTCGTGAAGGATCGGCCGGATCCCGAACTCACTTCGACGGCCGGCCTCGGCCGCCTGATTGCCTACGCGGTCGATCAAGGCGCGGAGCATATCGTCCTGACGCTCGGAGGCTCCTGTACCAACGACTGCGGAGCCGGGATGCTGTCGGCGATGGGGCTCCGGTTCCTTGACCGGAACGGAACGGCCTTCGTCCCGACCGGAAAAACGCTCTCTCAGGTCGCGGCGATCGAGGAAAGCCCTTCGTTCGCCCGGTTCCGGGAGGTCTCCTTTACCGCCATGTGCGACGTCAGGAATCCGCTGTACGGCGAAACCGGATGTTCTCACGTGTTTGCCCGTCAGAAGGGCGCGGACGACGCCATGATCGAACGGCTGGAGGCCGGTGTGATCGCTTTTGCCGGCGTTGCGGCCGCCTTCCTCGGGCGGGATGATTCGGCCGTCGAGGGCGTCGGCGCCGCGGGAGGGCTCGGCTTTGCCTGCCGCGCGTTCCTCGGAGCGGAGCTGAAAAGCGGGATCGAAACGATGCTGGCGCTCTGCGATTTTGACAGTTTGGTCAAAGAGGCGGATCTCGTCATCACCGGCGAGGGCCGGTTCGATTCTCAGAGTCTGATGGGGAAAGTCGTGGGAGGCGTCGTCGCTCACAGCGGCACGACGCCGGTGGCGGTCCTCTGCGGGAAATACCGTCCCTTTGATGCGGCGGCTTTTCCGAATCTCCGGTATATCGTCCCGATCAGTGAAGGGCAGGAACTGGAATACGCTATCGCGCATGAGCCGGATAATCTCCGGACCGGTCTGCAAAAGCTGCTGAAAATCATAGCCAACGAAGAGAAATAATTATTTGTCCGGCCGGCGGCGGGAGAACGTCGGACGGGGCCGGACGGAGGAGGATTGAAACATATGAACATTTCTTACACGGGAAAGACGGTCGTCGTGACCGGCGCGGCCGGCGGGCTCGGAAAAGCGATGGCGAAGCTGTTTGCCGAATGCGGCGCCAACGTGGCGGTCTGCGATATCGCGGGGACCGAAGCGGTCGTCGAAGAGATCCGCGCGGCCGGCGGGAAGGCGAACGGCTATACGTTCGATCTGACTGCCAAAGAGCAGGTCGAGGAGGCGTTCGCCGCGATCGTCGGCGATTTCGGCGGGTTTGACGTGCTCGTCAACAACGCCGGCGTCAACGGCGGTCCGAGCGAAAGAAAAACGATCGACGGCTATAACGACGAGTTGTGGAAGAAGATCATCGCGGTCGATCTCGACGGCGTGTACCGCTGCTCCAAGGCGGCGGTCGCCTATATGGAAAAGGGCGGCGCGATCCTGAACATCTCGTCTGTGGCCGGCATCGCCCCGCTCCGCAATCAGTGCGGATTCGTCGCGGCGAAGGGCGGCGTCGTCAGTCTGACCAAGGCGATGGCGCTGGAGCTTGCTCCGAAGAATATCCGGGTGAACTGCATCGCGCCCGGCTCGGTCGGGATCGCCATCACCAATACGCTTTGGACCGATAACGAGGCGATGAAGGGACTGCTCGCCCATATTCCGATGGGCCGGCAGGCCGTGCCGAAGGAGATCGCGGGACCGACGGTTTTCCTCTGCAGCGATTATGCTTCCTACATCACCGGTGCGATCCTTCCGGTCGACGGCGGCTGGAGCGCCGGCGGCTTCATGAGAAACTTCTGACGGAGGGACCGAGATGGAAAGCTTTGCTTCTTACCTGACGTCTTACCGGATCCCGGAGGGGAAAACCGGCGTCTTCTGGCTCGGCCAGGCGGGATTTGTCTTCAAGAGCGCCGGCGGCGCTCTGTTGGCGGTCGATCCGTATTTCTCCGACTGCTGCTACCGTTACGTCGGATACCGGCGCATGATCCCGTATCTGATGACGCCGTACGACGTGACCTTTGACGGGATCGTCTGCACACACGCTCATTACGATCATTTCGATCCCGACGGACTCCCGCTCGCGCTGGCGTCGGGACGGACCGAGCTGATCGCCGCGTACGACTGCGAGCCCGAATGTCAGCGGCTCCATCTGCTCGACAGGATCACCTACATCAAAACCGGGGACCGCGTGACCTGCGCCGATTTTACCGTGACAGCCGTCCCCTGCGATCACGGCCCGAATACCCCCGACGCCGTCGGACTGATCGTCGAAGAGGGCGGACGCCGGATCTATCTTATGGGAGACACCTGCTTCCGTCCGGACTATTTGGAGGATCCGCGTCTGCACGGGCTGGATCTGCTGATCCTGCCGATCAACGGCGCGTTCGGGAATCTGAACGAGGCCGAGGCGACCGAGGTCTGCCGGATCCTGAAGCCGCGTCTGGCGGTCCCCTGCCATTTCGGCAATTTTGCCGAGCACGGCGGGAATCCCGGCCTGTATGCCGAACTGATGAAACAGAAAGCCGGCGACACGCCTTTCCGCATTATGCGCGTGGGCGAAGGAATTACGATCTGAGACTAAAGATTTGAAAGGAAATCAGTGAGAATGAAAGACACAATGAAAGCGCTTACCGTTCTGGGGCCGCATCGGGCCGAATACCAGGATGTGCCGGTGCCGAAGGCGGAAGGAAGATTCATGACCGTGAAGGTCGAACGGGCCGGGATCTGTGCGACCGACTTTTCGATCTACAGCGGAGAGTCCTCCTTCATCCGTTCCGGCGAGATCGTTTATCCTGTGCGTTTCGGTCACGAGTGGTCGGGGACCGTGGTGGCCTGCGGCGAAGAGGTAACCGGATTCAAACCGGGCGACCGGATCTATTCCGACAGCGGGATCTCCTGCGGAAAATGCCCGGACTGCCTTGCGGGACGGTATGCGGACTGCCGTTTTATCCGTTCGGTGGGGACCATCAACTGCTGGGACGGCTGCTTCGCCGAGTACATCAGCATCCCGGATTACAACGCCTATCATATTCCGGATTCGGTTTCTTTCGACGAAGCGACGCTGATCGAGCCCACCGCGGTCTCGTATGACGCGTTCCGGGGGATCGAACTCAGCGAAAAAGATACCGTCGCGGTCATCGGGACCGGCGCGATCGGACTGAGCGCCGTCTGGCTCTCCAAATATCTCGGCGCCGGTCAGGTGATCGTCATCGGAAGAACGCCCGCTAAGCTCGAGATCGGAAAGAAGGTCGGCGCCGATTTCGCCGTCAACAATACCGAGACCGACAGCGTAAAGGCGGTGAACGAGCTTACGAACGGCCGCGGTGCCGATCTCGTGATCGAGACTTCCGGCTCGGGGGACGCGCTCATGCGCGAGGGCCTTTACATGACGGCGACCGACGCCCGTCTCTGTGCGCTCAGTTTTTATGAGAAGAATCTGAATGACTTCCCGATCGACCGTCTGGTCATCCATAAGATCCATCTGATCGGAGGCGCCGGATGCTTCGGCAACCCGCAGAAGGTCTGCCGGATCTTCGAGAAGAATCCCGTCAAGCTGACGCCGATCATCACCAACCGGATCCGCTTTGATGAGATGAAGGCGTTCCTGGAGAACGCCGGACAGATCGCCAAATCCAAAATCAAGGTCATGGTCGAGTTCTGATCCCGTCCGCGGCCCGAAACAATCCGAAAAAGCCGAAAGGAGAGTCGGGACCGGATCCGGCAGCGCCGGGCGGCCCCGGAAAGAGAACATGGAAAAACTGAAACCAAAGGTCATTGACGTCAACAAAGTCATGCCGATGCACTGCGGGGAGGTGTACGATTCCCGCATGATCCTGGATCACTTGGTGACCGGCCGCGACGGCGTGATCCAGGTGAATCACGGTACCGTCATGCCGCGGTGCGCGCTGGGCGGCGATATCCACGAGGAAGATGAGATCTATTACATCCTGTCGGGACACGGTAAACTTCGCCTCGACGACGAGATCGCGGAGATCCATCCGGATCAGATCATCTTCATCCCGGCCGGCGTTTTCCACGCGCTGGACAACAGCGAATCCGACGAACCCATGCGGATCCTGACCCTGTGGAAAGATTATCGCTTCAACGACGCCTGGGCGGCCAGGATGAAGCTCTGGGGTACATCCTTCCGTACGATAGATGAAAAAGAGACGAAAGAATAAGGGGTAACGGAATATGAAATTAAGCAAGTATGTCGATCACACCAATCTGAAACCCTTTGCTACGAAACAGGATATCGAAAAGCTTTGCGCGGTCGCCGCCGAGTACGATTTCGCCTCGGTCTGCGTCAATCCCTGCGACATCACGCTGGCTAAGGAACTGCTGAAGGACACCGGTGTCAAAGTATGCACGGTGATCGGATTCCCGCTCGGCCGCAATATGACGGCGATCAAGGTCGCCGAGGCCGAAGCGGCTTATGAAGCCGGCTGCGATGAATTCGACATGGTCATCAACGTCGGAAAGCTCAAGGACCGCGATTGTGATTACGTGAAGAACGAGATCGCCGCGGTCGTTGCGGCCGCGAAAGGGAAGACCGTCAAGGTCATTATCGAGACCGGCCTGCTCACCGACGAGGAAAAAGTGCTGGCGACGAAGCTTTCCTGTGAAGCCGGCGCGAACTTCGTCAAGACCTGCTCCGGCGTTTCGGCCGGCGTGGCGACGGCCGAAGACGTGGCGCTGATGAAGGCCAACTGCACGAACGGGGTCAAGGTCAAAGCCTCATCCGGGATCCGGACCTACGAAGACGCCGCCAAGCTGATCGCGGCCGGCGCGGAGCGTCTCGGCACCTCCTCCGGCGTAGCCATCATAGAGGGAGCGCGCAGTGCGGGACGGGAGGCAGACTGAGATGGCGCTGCGGGAAACCGAACTCCTTCCGGTCGGCGTCCGTCGGGACGGTTCGTTCTATACCAGGGTGGTCTGGACCGACAGAACAGAAAAGGATCCCACCTTCTGGGTGAACAATCTGATCGACGACGATACCGGGCGAAACGGCGGGACATG
>JAEEGL010722910.1_pt1 | contig 14813 bp, 12 predicted proteins | sample 9134231 | NCBI WGS metagenome assembly JAEEGL01 (sample SAMN16246548, study PRJNA631951) | gut metagenome | biome: gut microbiome; feature: rumen; material: fiber-attached | host: Bos | place: Iran: Karaj | collected 2018-10 | reverse complement strand
TGGCTGCAAGGCCATGCTCAACGAAGAACTGAATCAGGCCGTTATGGAAGACATAGTTCTTTTGAACACAATCGGAATCAAGGTTGTCTTGGTTCACGGTGGCGGCCCTGAAATTAACAACATGCTGGAACGTGTTGGTAAAGAAAGCAAGTTTGTAGACGGATTACGCTACACAGACGCAGAAACCATGGAAATTGTTCAGATGGTTCTTACAGGCAAGCTTAACAAGGATATTGTAGGCATCCTGCTGCAGAAAGGCGGTAAGGCTGTAGGACTTTCCGGCGTAGACTCAGGCCTGCTCCGTGCCAAAAAAACAGAAAAAGACCTTGGCTTTGTAGGCGAAGTTACCGAAGTTCATCCTGAAATTTTAACTTCTCTTCTGGACGAAGGCTTTATTCCTGTAGTTTCTACAGTTGCCCTTGGCGAACAGGGGGACGATGCCCGCTACAATATCAATGCCGACACAGCAGCTGCTAAAATTGCAGTTGCCCTGCATGCCGAAAAATTTGTTCAGCTTACAAATGTGCCGGGAATCCTCCGCAACATAGACGATCCTTCTACTTTGATTAAACGCATAGAAAGAACTGCCATAGGCTCACTCAAGGCTACAGGCATCCTTTCCGGCGGCATGATTCCAAAGATTGACTGCTGCGAAGTTGCCCTTTCGGGTGGAGTTCCACGCACACATATTATAGACGGTCGTGTACCCCACTCGCTTTTGATAGAGATGTTCTCTGACAGAGGAATTGGTACGATGATTTACTAAACCTTGAAAAGGCGAACTTCATCACCAATCTGAGCAATAGTTTCTTTAAGCTTAGCAGAAATATCCTTTAAGCCGGCGCCGGTGGCATTAATTCGTTCAGCACCAATAGACATTTCTTCCATGCTCTGCTTCATAAGAAGAGTACTGTCCTGAAGATTTCTTACTTCGTCCAGGATATGCTTGTTGCCTTCTGCCATTTCGTGACCGGCAGTTCTTACTTCTGCAGTACTGTCGTTCATTTCGTGCAGGGCCTTATTAATCTGCTGAGAACCTATTGTCTGCTCTTCCATTGCACCCTTGATAAGGCGTACAATTTCATCTGTTTCTTTAATTGCTTCGGCAACAGAAACAAAGGCATTATTAGAATCTGTAGATGCAAGCACAACCTCATCAATAGAGTTTCGGATATTATCAAGCTGATCTCCGATTGTCTTTGACTGGGCTGTAGAAGTTTCTGAAAGCTTACGGATTTCGTCTGCTACTACAGAGAAGCCCTTTCCTGATTCACCGGCATGGGCAGCTTCAATTGCGGCGTTCATGGCAAGAAGGTTGGTCTGTTCGGCAATATTAGAAATAACAAGGTTGGCTTCCTGGAGCATCTGTGACTGAGCTACAATCTGTTCTACCTTGTGGCTTACATCTGCCTGCTTAGAAGATCCGGTTGTAGTATCGGCCATGAGCTTATCAAAAGAAGCAGCCATTCTATCTATAGAGCGGTTTACAGATTCAATATTAACCATCATTTCTTCGATTGCAGAAGAAGCCCCTGTTACACCGTCTGACTGATGAACAATAAGATTTTCAAGAGAGGCAATATTTGCGGCAATCTGATTTACGGCTCCTGCAGTCTGCTGTACACTTTCGCTCTGTGTGATAATCTGACTGTGAACACTTTCGATATTTGCAATAATCTGGGTAATGGAAGCACTTGTGTCCTGGGTACTTTCGTCCATGGAATTTCCAACATTTTCCAGGTCTGTCTGGGAATTCTTAATATTCGTCAGGATATCCTGAAGCTTGTTAGAGAAGTTATTGAATCCATCTACTACGCGGCCAACTTCATCCTTTGAACTGATTTCAATTCGTTTTGTAAGGTCTGCATTACCACTTGCAATCTGATTGATTGACTGACTTACTACTTTAAGAGGTTTTACAATTGCCCTGATTACAGGAATAAGAATTATAACTGCAACGATGATTGACAATACAAGACAGATAATAGAGAAGTTTAAAAGACCTGTAAGGTGTCCAAAATAGAAATCATATGGAACAGCAGATACTAAAGACCAGGTTGTTCCTGGAATAGGAATATAACTTACAATTGTCTGTTTATTAGTTCCAGGATATTTAATTGTTACACGGTTTTCTTTTCCAGCAAGAATTTCGCTTTTATAGGCAGCAAAATCTTCATGCTCAAGCATCTGACCTATATTGATATAGCTTTCACTTTCGTTTTTTGCCATACCAAAAATCTGTCCGGTTGTTCTTGAAATAATTGCAGGATGAATTCCACCACCCATATCTATATCGCGGACAATGCTTGAAAAACAATCTCCGTTAATAATGGCTACAATAACACCTTCTATGCCATTGTCGACATTAAAAACCGGTTCAGAATAAAAGAGAAGAACCTGGGCATCTGATTCCTGATCAATTGTCTGACCGTCTTCTGCACGGCCTGCAAGGTCTTCTTTTTTGAAAATTACAGGATCCGAAACAAATTCATTTCCCTTGAGACCCTGCTGTACATATTCCATATCACTGAAATCCATACGGGTATTGTAATCGGCATTGAAGAAGAAGCCTTCTTTGTCATAAAAGGCCATACTTACATAGGTCGCAGGATCCATATCCTTTGTATCCATAATCATGGTGTTTTTTTCATTAGGAGTATTGGCAGAATCCTTAGAATATTGGATTCGGGCAAGGGCTCTTAAAACCGAAAAATGCTTTTCGTTCTGATCCAGAATCTGCTCTTCGGCTTTTGATGATACAATGGTCAAAGTTTCATTTACAGAAGTATTAAGCGTATTCTGAGTACGCATGTAAGAGAAGAAACTCTGAGCTCCAGAAGTTACAATTAAGATTAAAATAACTACTAATAAGATTTTAAATCGGATGCTTTTCATTTGCTGACCTCCTAATAGTAATATTACTATTATAAAACATAGTTAGGATTTAGCAATTATTTTTTGAGATTTTTAAAAAATTTATAATTACCCCATTTTTACGATTTTATCTGCTACGGTCCGGGCTTCTTCCTGGTCGTGAGTAACCATAATGGCTGTAAAACCAAGCTCCTGCTGCCATTTTCTGAGCTGGGCTGCCATACGATGGCGAAGATCGGTATCCAGAGCCGAAAAAGGTTCGTCTAAAAGGACTAATTTTGGCCGGGTTATAAGGGTTCTTGCAAGGGCAACCCGCTGTTTTTCGCCGCCACTAAGGGTTTGAGGCATTCTTTTATCAAAAGCGGCCAGGTCAAAGCGGGAAAGGTATTCAGAAGCCTCTTTTCTTGCCTGTGATTTTTTTATTCCCATAGAAATAAGGCCATAAGCAACATTATCTACAACAGAAAGATGATTAAACAAGGCTCCTGACTGAAAAACCATTCCAATCTGGCGTTTAGAAGGAGGAAGAGAGTCTATGCGCTGACCATCAAGCACGATTTCAAGACTTACGGACGGATCATTCTGCTCCAGACCCGCAATTATATTAAGAACTGTAGACTTACCGCAGCCACTGGGGCCCAGAAGGCAGGTCAATGTGCCTTTTTCGCACTCAAGAGAAAATTCTACTGTTTTACTTTCCCAAGTTTTATGGATGTTTTTTACTGTGAAAAATGACATTTATTCCTCCTGATAAAGGGACACATTGCCAGTGCTATCATAATAAGAGCACAGGCACAGGCCTGGTTAAAGCGGAAGGCCCCGGCCAGCCTGTAAGTATATAAAGCCAGAGTAGAAAAATCTGGTATTGCCAGAACAAGAGGCAGACTTGCGTCTCCAATGCTTACTGCAAAACAATAGCAGAAGGCTGTAAAAATCACCCTGCGGCAGGAGGGCAGATAAAAACGCATTGCACAATCAAGACGGCCCCGCGACAGAATAAAGGCGGCATTCTGAGTATCGCCTGTAAGCTGATTCATTCCGTTCTGAATCTGTTTGTAGCCGATCGGCCAGAAAAGCAGGGTCTGACATAAAACAAGCAGGACCGGGTTTCCGCTGCCAAACATAAGCGACAGGAGCCAGCCTGTTACAACAGATGAAATTGCCATTGGAAGAAGGGGAATAAGCTGGAATAATACCTTCTGCTGCTTATTTTTCATGCGGATTATGACAGAGTATACAAAAGAAATAAAACAGCATAAGGTCGAGGTAGCCAGACCTGTTACAAGCGAATTAAAAAAGGCCTTCCAGAAGCCTGCCGAAGTAAAAAGGCCCCCGAATAATCCTAAACCAAAAACTTCTGTATTGTTCTGCCTGATTGTAAAAGAAGAAATTAAAATTGCAAGGCCAGGCCCTACAAAGAAAAAGAGAATAAAGAGGGCCAGCACTATAAAGCCCCAGATTTCAAGGCTGCGGGCTACCGGGCTTTCAAAGGCCTGTCTGCCTACAGAAGGCTTTCTAGTCCCGGTAAAAGAAAGGCCCTCTACCCCAATCTGATTTTTTCTTATTACATAAGTGTAGACAAAAACAAGACCCATTGCAGTAAGAGTTTCAATACAGGCAAGAAGGGCACCGCTTCCCATATCAAGAGTGGTTCGCACAGAATGATAAAGTTCAACCTCAAGGGTAGACTTTCCCGGAGGTGAAAAAAGCAGGACAATCATAAAGCTGAAAAAGCAGAAAAGAAAAACAGGTATACAGGCAGCCGCAATGGCCCCACTCAAACGGGGAAGTGTTATGGTAAAGAAAATCCTTGCTTCTCCGGCACCTAAAAGTCTTGCAGCATTTTCATTTTGTTGAGGCAGGCGTTCCCAGGCATCGTTTACAATTCTTGTTACAAGGGGAAAATTATAAAAGCCCTGGGCAATTACAAGGCCTATGCTGGTGTATAAAAAGGTAAGTCCTTCAAACTTTCCCCGGCCCAAAGCAGAGGCAAGAGCCTTTAGCCAGCCGGAGACAATTCCGTTTACACCAAAAAAGCTTACATATCCAAGCGCAATTACAAGCGGAGGCAGGCAGAGGGGAACAATGCCTGCAGCCAGTAAAAAGCGGCGGCCCAAAAAATGCCTGTGCGAAGTAAAGAAGGCAGTTCCTACCCCCACCAGACCTGCTATCAGTGTTGAAAGAAGGGCTGTATATAAAGTATAAGAAAATATTCTAATCAATTGTCTCAGGCTCAGGAGCTGCCTTATAAGAAGCAGGAAGCTCTACCTTCTTATTTGCAGGGAACATCCACTGGGTAAGAGGTATCAAAGACTGAGCCTCTTCGCTTATTAAAAAGTCCAGGAACTTTTTAGCCCCCTCAAGATTTGGAGCACCTTTTACAAGGGCAGCACCTTCTACCTGCATAACATGGCCGTCTGTAAATACAGCAGCCTTAAAACGATCGCCTTCGCCATATTCAACATGGTAGGCAGGGCTTGTTGTATAACTGAAGCACAAAGGAGCTTCTCCATCTGTGAACATTCCGTAACCAACACTCCAGCCTGGTGCAACAGTCAGAATAGAAGGAGAAAGGCGTTCCATGTAAAGCTGGGCCTTGTCTTTGTAAACAGCCTTTACCCATTCTTCAAAACCTACTCCAAGAGTACTGGTCTTTGAATCCATGATGATTATTTTTTTCTTATAATCACTCTTAGTTAAATCTTCAAGACAGGTTGGGACAGGTATATCGCTCAAAGAATCATAAATAAAGGCAAAATGACTGTAATCATAAGGAGTAAGATGCCATTTTTTGCCAGAACCGTTAAGCTTGGCAACCAGTTCTGCAGGAATAAGGGAGTCGGCATTTTCAGGTTTGTAATCTGCAATTACACCGCTCTTCACTGCTTTTTCGGCAGAATAATTATCAAGACCAACAAGGACATCTGCATAAGGCTTTTTCTTTTCAAGAATGGCTTTAGAAAGAATCTGACCGCTGTCTCCAATCTCGGCATAAGTTACCTTGATTCCAGTCTTTGCTTCAAAAAGACGGGCGATCTCGGGACCAGCCCCCCATTCTCCGCTGAAGGAATTGTAGGTGTAAACTACAATTTCCTTTGTTCTGTTGCCTTTTTTAGCAGAACATCCTGTAAAGATTGTAAAAAGTGTTAATGTTGTGATTGTTAATAAAAGATTTGACGCAAATCTGCGCATAATGATTTCCTCCGCCGGCATTACCCGGATCAGGTATTAGGGTATAATCTCAGCCTGACCGCCCAACGGGCAGTTTCAGCACCCCTTTTAGAATAGGCATATAATATATAAAAAAGGAAAAAGTATCAAGAAAATCATAAAAAAAAAAGTTCCGGCACTCCCTCGGGAATGTCGGAACTTTTTACTAAGTTTTAGATATTATATGTCTATCTAAAACTAAATCAGCTTAAACTCAAGTCCAAGTCCACCGTAGAAGGTTTTACGGTTGAAGCTGTATTCAGGAATACCTGTGCTTACTCCGGAGATTTCAATCTCTTTCTTTGTCCAGTCTGTTACATAACGGCCTGAAAGAACGAGACCAAGATGGTCTGTGAAGTAGAACTTAAAATCGGCACCGGCAATAAGACCTACTGTGAAATCCTGCTTTGAAGCCTTTGTTACATCGCCTACAGAAGCAACCGGAATAGAGAAGTTTGGACCGGCACCAAAACCAAGTGTGAATTTCCACAGGTCAAGGTTGAGCCAAACCATTGGTGATAAATCAAGAGTGTGCATTTCGTATTCATATTCCTTTTCGGTTCCATTGTCTTTTGCCTTAAAATCAATAGAACTCTTTACATAGTTACCTTCGAGCTGAACTCCAAGTCCACCGAATAAGGCAAAGTTTACATATGCACCACCACCAAAGTCATAAGTTTTGTCCTGTTTAGCAGCAGCTACATTCTCTTTGAATGAACCGTCATCAAGGTTACGGCCAAGAATTACACGACCACCAAATTCAAAATCGAGTGCAAAAGAAGCACTTACCATACAAAGGGCTGCAAGAGCCATAGCAATAATCTTTTTCATAGTTTCTGTCTCCTATAAAAAAATGTCAGTTTTTCAGAGCATCACATGCCCCTTACTTTATAACACAACTTTTAAACTAACAAATACACTTTTAGGTTACAAATATTTTTTTATTGCTTCAAGCAGTTGTGAATATTCCGTAAATGCAGGGAATTGAGGATATTCCTTGATTATTTTCTCTGTAGAACGGAAAAGGAAGCCTGCTTTAGAGGCTTTTATCATTTCCAGGTCGTTAAAACTGTCGCCGGAAGCTATTGTTTCAAAGCCTGCAGACTGAAGAGCCTTTACTGTAGTAAGTTTGCTGTGAGGACAGCGCATTTTATAGCCTGTAATTTCGCCTGAAGGTGAAACTTCGAGTGTATTACAGAAAATTGTAGGCCATCCAAGCTTTTTCATAAGCGGGGTAGCAAACTGGCTGAAGGTATCGCTCAAAATAACAACCTGACCAAGGGAACGCAGCTCGTCCAGGAATTCCTTTGCACCAGGCAGAGGATCAATTTTAGCAATAGTATCCTGAATTTCCTTAAGACCAAGCTTATGTTCCTTAAGAATAGCCAGGCGGAATTTCATAAGTTTATCGTAATCAGGTTCATCGCGGGTTGTACGGCGCAATTCCGGGATTCCAACTGCATCTGCAAAGGCAATCCAAATTTCAGGTACAAGAACCCCCTCTAAATCAAGACAAGTAATTATCATTTAATACTCCTGAATATATTATGCTGAATTTATCAAGATATGTCAAAAAGCAAAATAATTTGCTATAATATAGATATGAGTACAAGAAAGCCTACAGGCAGACAGAGACAGACAAGTAAAAAACCTGCTGCAGCCAGAAAAACAGGAAGCTATTCAAAAACAAAAAAGAGCTCTAAGGTTTATATTCCTGCTTACAAGGCTATTATTTTATGCCTTTTTGTAATCATCATATGCCTTGTTCTGCTGCTTGTTTCTACTCTGTCTAAAACAGGCAGCCAGTCCCTGACTCAGGACGAGATTTCCATTACCCGGCGCTTTGAAGATAAATCTGAAGGAAAAGAACCTCCTGCAAAAGAGACCCCAAAAGAAGAAGTAAAACCAAAAAAAACAGAGCAGCCTAAGGTAAAACCGGCAGAACCAAAGGTTGAAGAGAAAACTGAACAAAAGCCTGAACAGAAGGTAGAAGAAGAAAAAGAAGAAAAGCCTGCTCCAAAAAAGCAGGGCTTTGGCTTTGCAAAGGCCTCCAGAAGTGCCCAGCTCTGCTTTGTTTTTGATGACGGTGGCCAGAACCTGGACCAGCTTAAGAAGTTTCTGGACCTGCCCTTCCCTATAACTGTTGCAGTTCTTCCTCAAATTACCCACTCTGTAGAAGCAGCAGACCTTGTAAGAAAATCAGGGAACGAAGTAATTCTGCATCAGCCTATGCAGTCTGTAAATGCAAGCATAGATCCGGGCCCTGGCGCTCTTACTCCGGACATGACTGATGACCAGCTTATAAGCCAGCTTTTTGTAAATATAAATCAGATTGGTCCTGTTGCAGGAATGAACAATCACGAAGGTTCCGGAATTACTGCAGATGCCGAAAAAATGGCCCTGGTCCTGCAGATGGCCAGCGAAAACGGCATTTACTTTTTAGACAGCCGTACCAATGTAGAAACAAAAGTTCCTTATGTTGCAAAAGAGCTGGGCTATTCTTACTACGAACGCAACATCTTTTTGGACAAGGAAAAAACACGCGAAAACGCACTGGCCGAGCTTAAAAAAGGCCTTGCTCTTGCCAATAAAAACGGAAGCGTTATAATGATAGGACATATCTGGAGTGCAGATTTTTTACCCCAGCTTTTAAAAGAAGCCTACCCCGAACTTAAAGAAAAGGGCTATACCTTCTGTGTAGTAAGCAAATCAAATGCACTTAAACAATAGAGGAAAAAATGAAGGTTCTTGGAATAGAAAGCAGCTGCGACGAAACAGCCTGTGCAATTGTAGAAGACGGAAAGACCATACTCAGCAATGTTGTTGCAACTCAAATTCCTTTTCATGAGGTTTACAAGGGAGTTGTTCCCGAAATTGCCAGCCGCAAACATGCCGAATGGATTTTACCGGTAGTAAATCAGGCACTCAAAGAAGCAGACCTTTCTTTAGACCAGATAGACGCAATTGCAGCTACAAACCGTCCGGGCCTTATGGGTTCCTTACTTGTTGGCTTTACCTTTGGGAAAACCCTTGCCTGGTCCACAAATAAGCCTTTTATTGCAATTAACCATATGCTGGGTCACCTTTATGCCGCCCAGCTGCAGACCCCTGTTGAGTATCCTTTTCTTGGACTTTTAGTAAGCGGAGGTCACAGCATTATCTGCAAGGTAAACGATTTTGACGACCTGGAAATTCTTGGAACAACAGTAGACGATTCTGTGGGCGAAGCCTTTGACAAGGTTGCCAAGTTCTATGGACTGGGTTACCCCGGCGGAGTAATTATTGATAATCTTGCAAAAAAAGGTGACCCTGCAGCCGCAAAGTTCCCTGTTCCAAAGCTGGACGAAGAAAGCCACCGTTATGATTTTTCTTTTTCAGGACTTAAAACTGCAGTAATTCATCAGTGCGATTTATTCTGGCAGCCGGGCTATGAACATTCTACAGAAAATATGTGCGCTGCTTTTCAGGAAACAGCAATTAAAACTCTGGTAGGAAAACTGCTCCGGGCGGCAGATGATACAGGCCTTAAGACAGTTGTATGCGGTGGTGGTGTTGCTGCAAATTCCAGACTGCGCGCCATGCTTGACGAAAGAAGTGATTTAAACTGCATCTTCCCGCCATTAAAGCTTTGCGGTGACAACGGAGCCATGATTGCCGGTGTAGCCTATCACTTTTTAAAACGCGGAGACAGAAGCGGAATTGACACTGTTACCTGTGCAAGAATTCCTCAGTTTAAGAGGGGGCTTGAGCAGGTCAGGCACGGGCAATAATTACATTCTGCACTTAAGCTCAAAGCTTCCGTAGACTTTCTTTTCGTCAAAATCCCAGCCGCAGCCACCTTCCATAATAAAACTGGAAAGACCAATTACAGATACGTCTCCACGAATAAAGACTCCTGCTGCCTGTGTAAAATCAAGATTTTTTCTGCATTCATAATAACCGCCGATTTTCACCTGCTGAATAATTAAGGTTTCGGCAAAAGTAATATCCGGTGATTTATTTATAAAATACAATTCACTGCGGTTTTTAATATCATATTGCTTAAAGCTAAAATCATATCTGGAATAAAGGTATTCTCCAAGGCCTGCATACTTAACAAAATTCCAGCAGGATTCCAGGTCTCCTCCAATACCAAGACCGGGCTTTTTAGAAAAATCAAGGCCCTGGGCATAAGCATAAGGCTTTACAAAAAGGTAGGTGTCATTTTCTGTTCCAAAAAGATTTTTGATTCCTGCTGTAAAAAGATACTGGAGGGATTCAAACTGCCAGTTGGCCTGCCATTCACCTGTAAGTACAAGAGACTTAATCCAGACAGGTAAAAAATCGGGACTAAGGTTAAGGCCGCCAAAGGCATAGAAGCTGCTGTTTTTAAAATCACTGTAATCAAACTTATAGGAGCCAAGAAGCTCTGTTCTTATAAGATGTGAAGGTTCAAATTTAATAAGGGCATCGGCACAAAGTCCGTCAAACTCAAAGGGCTGATTAGCCCGCAGGGTAAAGGTGGCGCATGGAAGATCTAAAAAGGCATCAAGGGCCAGACCATCGCGGTCATAAAGATAGGTATCCTGGAAATCTACAACCCTGAAGACAGGCCAGAGCTTTATTCCAAAATAGGGCTCCGAAATAGCAACCGGATATCCATGCTTTACCTTAAAAACTTCATCATCTGCCAGCTTATCCGTAATTTTTCTACGCTGTAAAAGAGGCTGGGACTGAGACAAAAGCCCGTGAGGAAGCTGATTTATCTGATTAATCATGGAAATGGCAGTATCATATCCGGCCTGGGAAATTTCCTTTGATTTCTGGAAATCCATAAAAGAAAAATGTTCAACATCGTTACGGATTAAAAGCGGTTGATAATCAAGAATATCCTTGATTGCCGTTCTTTCCTTTCCAATAGACATGGTGCGGTTTACGATAACAATAGGATTATTAAAATTCAGGTCAGAATCATAAAAGGCAGTTGAAATCATAATGTTATCAGAAAAATTATAGGCAACCTTAAGTCCGCCAATATCTATTGCTCCGCTGTCTATAAGTTTTACTGGAGTGCCGGCAAGCTCTCCGTATTCAAGCTTATAATTTACAGGCTCCATAAAAACACTCATGGCAAAGGCTGCATCCATTATTTTTGCAAAGTCACCGCTGCAATGCCAGATCTGTCTTTTTGTATACAAATCTTCGGTTAAAAGAAGAATAGGAATTGCACAGTCTTCTATCCGGTGAGATTCTTCGCCCAGCAGCTGGTTCAAAAGTGCTTCAAACTTCCTTACAGAAAGAAGGCCTCCCTTAAGTGGAAAGACCGGTTCAAAATAAGAATTGATATTTATTTCAGAAATAATTTCTTCGATTTTCTGGGGAGAAAAACCATAGGCATAAAGCATTCCTATAACGGCGCCCATGGAATTTGCTATGATAAAATCAGGGACAAGGTCGTTTTCTTCCAGGGCCTTAAGAACTCCCACATGGCAGAAGGCTCTTGCTGAACCACCGCAAAGAACCAGGCCCAGAGGTTCGCGTCCTTCCTCCTGTCTGATTTTTTCTATCTTTGCACTGAATTCGTCTACTCCTTCATAAATGGGTATAGTCTGAAGGGCAATATCCGAAGTATCCTGAGAAAAACATGGTGACAGAAGAGTCGTTAAAAAGAGTGAAAATAAAAGAAAACTAAGATGCTTTTTCATTATATAGATTATAACATATAAATATGAGAAAGGTTATAAAATAAACTAGAACTCTACTTTAACGCCAACACCAATCATTAAAGAATCAAGAGAAAGGTCGGTAAAGGCAGAAATAGGGAAAAAGAGGGATAATTCAGGCCCATATTTTGCCTTGCCATAATAGAACATCCAGTCAATGGCACCTGAAAGATAAAGGAAGCGGGCTTTTTTATAGAACCAGGAGTTCATGTAATCAACATCCGACTGAACTGTTCCGGTTGTTCCTGATGCATCTGGCTCTACATTAAAAGGAACTGTTGCAAAACGAATCAGGCCTGCCAGCCCCGCAATAACACTCCAGCTGTATTTGTTACGGTAATTCAATTTAAAAACAACAGGAAGATTCACAAGAAAATTAAAGGCAAGACCTGTACGGTTTTCAATTTCGGCAGGAAGAACCCTGTCACCATAGACCAGGTGATAAGACATATAAAACCTTACAGAAGGCTGAAAAGAAATTGCCGTATAGTTTGGATAAGAAAGCCCAATATAAACAGGAAAATACATAGGAGAAGGAGCGCTTACAAATTTTCCGCCTATTTTATTATGACTGTTTATAGAAACGGCAGGTTCTACTCCAAATACTAAGTCTATCTGGTTTATAAAAGACTGGGATTGTATAAGCTCTTCTACTTCAGAAACGGTCATGTTCTGTTCATCAACATAATCGCGTTCACTGGTTTCCTGGGCGAAAACTGCTGATGAGGAAAAAAAGAGAAATAATACTGTAATAAAAATCAGGCGTTTCATTATGCCTTTCCCTATCCCTTATAAGTTACCTTATAATGCTATATAAAGTCGAGTCCAAATCTACGCTTAGAAAACCGCTGCGGCTAACCTTGTAAAAATCACTTTCTTCCCAAGCTGCATAAAGAATTGTTCCGCTTATTACAAAATCTGAATAGACATAACCCTGGTCCAGCTTTGGAAGTCTGATGGCAACAGCTTTTCCTCCACGAAGAATATGTTTTCCCGGAAGGGCGCCTTCTATAAATAATGTTCCGTCTTCAAAGAGGGCGGCAGACCAGCTTTGCGAAATTATTGCCTTAGCCTTAAGCTCTGTTTCAAAGCTGTCTGGAGCCTGATTTTCGTAAATACGGGCAGAGCTTCCTCCTGCAGATTTTACTTCTATAACAAAAGGAATTGATTGGTCAAAGCCCTTGAGCATATTGCGGATTCTTTCCGGGGCCTGATCATAGGATTTTACACTCATAACCTGGCGGAATTCGTTTACGGAAGATTCTTTTATAGTTATGAGGTCTGAAGCAGAAACCGGAGAAATTGAAGCAAGAGGAGCTGCAGGACTGAATTTTATATATGAAAAATCTGTTTTACCGGCGGCTTCATCGGAAAGGCTTTTTATACTGCAGTACCAGTCTTTTCCATCCCAGTAAAAATCGGTTACTTCGGAATTAAGCTTGTCTGTAAGATTTGTGCTGTTGATTACCGGATATGATATTTTTGAAGCATCATCAAACTGAACAAGGAAAAGATGGGTGCTTGTATCTTTTTTATAGGCTGCCGAAGTAATTGTGTCATTAAAGAAGGCACTTTTATAAACAGAAAAAAGAGGTATTCCGTCTATAAAAACCAGGTTTGAGGCTGTACGGTTTGAAAAAATATTTACATCCTTGGCAACAGTGACATTATCGTCTTCAAAGCAGATTACTCCAAGTCTGTTTGCAAGGGCGTAGGCCTTTACACTTCCATCAGGGTTTGTTGCTCCGTTATTTGCCGAAGAAATGCGGACTGCCTCTGTATAAGGGAAAGAGCCTGCAAAAGGGGCGTTACGGGGAAGATCAACCTGGGCAAAACCATCCTGGGTAAAATAATACCAGGCATGATCTGATTTTTGACTGCCAATTTCTACAAAATCCGGCTCTTTCGGGGCTTTATCCTTTTTTTTGCAGCCACATAACAATAAGGCCATCAGGCATAATAAAGCTGCCCCAAGAAGAAAAGCTGAATTTTTAACGTAATTTTTTTTGCTCATAATTCTTCTTTAAATATCGGCATAGAAATAAAGTCAAGTGATATATTTTTTGCAGAAGAGGCAGAAATTATAAGGCCAAAATCCTCCAGGGCAAAGAGTTGGGGCTTTCCCTTTATTACAGAAAGGCTTTTGTTTTGGCGGAAGGCCTGGTTTTCGGGCACATAGGAGCAGAATACATCAAAATCCAGGGGAATTATAAGGACATTCGAAAGCTTAAGCTTATTTGCATTAAAATTATGCCATGCAATAGCCTGCAGCAGCTGCTGGGAGTCTAAAAGCCAGGGGTTATAAGAGGGATCAGAGTTTTCCAGGGCCTCAAGAAGCCTTTCCCAGTTGAAATTTGAGGATTGGGGAATTATTTTGTATAAATGGGCAGCATAGCCTCCGCTCCAGGTAATTTTCCGGGAATAAGGATAGATTGTTCCGGCAGGCTTAAAAAAAAGATTTTGTGTTAGAGGCTTTACACTTATGCCGCAGGGGATATTTTTATCAAGCCTGAGGGCCATTTTTTTAGCACCCGGGCCCACTTCATAAAAATCTTCAACAGCCTCACGCCCGGGGCTATAGACAGTCACCTTCCAGCCCTGTAGCTCCGGCAGATAATCCGGCCAGGCAGGCAGGGTAAAGTCCAGGCATTCGTCTTCTGCAAAGACCTGACAGGAAATCAGGAGTGGCAGCAGCAGCGCGACTAATAAAAGTAAAATGAATTTTCTCATACTATAGTATTAGAAAAAAAAGGGACTTGTTACAAAAATTCTGGAAAAAAAGTGAAATTTTGTAGTGGATTGCTTCGCTTCGCTCGCAATGACAAAGTGTTTCGTCATTGCGAGGAGTCCGAAGGACGACGTGGCAATCCACTACCTAAATTTTTTGATTTCTGCCTGGCAAAGACTATCACACAGCTCGTTGTATTCAATTCCGGCGTGGCCTTTTACCCAGTTCCAGGTAACGTCGAGTGCGGAATTAAGGGCATCCAGCTGCATCCAGAGCTCCTGGTTTTTTACAGGCTTTTT
>JAEEGL010435300.1_pt1 | contig 14813 bp, 10 predicted proteins | sample 9134231 | NCBI WGS metagenome assembly JAEEGL01 (sample SAMN16246548, study PRJNA631951) | gut metagenome | biome: gut microbiome; feature: rumen; material: fiber-attached | host: Bos | place: Iran: Karaj | collected 2018-10 | reverse complement strand
GTTGGGATAGTATTCACGTCCGACTAACAGCCCCTTGATTCCGAAGATGCCTTCATGGATGGGCGTGCCATCGGGATAATACGCAATGCCCGGCCCATAAGCTTTCCCTTTGCGGGTGAAGCCTTCATAGATGAGAGTTCCATCCGGAGATGTGAGCCGTTTCCAGGAACTACAGCTCTCTCCGTTTTCACTGTGAATGAGATAATCCTCCGCTCCGGCCAGGTACTTTCCGTAATCTACCCGGATAATCTGATTTCCGGCCTGTTTGAACATCATATGCCTGGCCCAGCCGACTCCATTCATTGTCCAGCCAGAATGAATTGCTATGATATCCTCTGAACGTTCAACCTCCGATGGCTTTTTTCCGTCACTCCATGTGAATCCTTCTGCTTCAGCGTTTTGCAGGAAAAGCTTGGACAGATTTTGGCTGTCGAGCCGGACGAAGACGCGATCACCCATGGTCAGGAGATTTGCAATAGTACGCATTGGAACCCTCCTTGCTGCCTGCCAGATGCGGCGGCATTTGTATTTGTTCGCCTACAAAGAGGGAAAAAGAAAAAACCCATCGTTTCCGATGAGCATTTGCGCCCATCGGTCAAGCTGGAGCACCTTGCCAGCCCCTTCCACGTATGGAGGAAGCCGGTAGGTTGCTGTGCGGTCAACGAGCTTGTCTCTCGCGCACTCTTTATAGGCAACGATATGATAACATGTGACAATCGGTATTGTCAATAGAAATAATGATCGGAAGATGCGGCTGATTGCTCTAAGGACAGGAAAGGTATACCAGGAATCGATCAGTAACTTCCGTTTATTACGATAGTTTGAAATATTCAATCAAAATTTGCTTCAAACAACTTTCTGTGGTATACTGTTTTCGTTTGATTTCGACATAGTTTTTGAGGAATGTGGGGAGTCAGAATGAACTACAACAAGTTGTGGAAGCTGCTGATTGATAAAAAACTGAGAAAAAAAGACTTGAGAGAGATGGCCGGGCTTTCTACCAATGTCATTGCTAAGATGGGTAAAGGCGGGGATGTATCAACCCTTGTGCTTCGGAAAATCTGTGAAGCTCTGGATTGCCGAATCGAGGATATCGTCGATCTTGACGATTAATTTATTAGCATGACTAACACCCCTAATCTTTGGAGAAAGGAGGTTTGAGACAATGTGGTGCAAAAACTGTAATTTGGAAACAAACGAAGTAAAATGCCCAGTCTGCGGAAATGAGACGATTGAGGATTTGCCAATTGAGATTTATTGGTGCAATCATTGTAAAATTCCGCTTATTCATACTTCCACAGCGGCAGACAAAGGAATCTGTCCTATCTGCCATGAAAAAACACATTATATTGCCTCCGATCTCCGCCCGGTTTTTCCTGAAGAACAAATGCTGATTGCTCTGCTTTTGGGAAAAGCTCCTGATTATTATTTCAAGCATTCCGTATGGGCAGCAGGAAGCAGATACTATATCGACGGTAAATCCCTTTCCATTCCAGCAAAAACTTTTGAACAGGCAGATACAGATGCAATTGGGGCCAAGTTATCCAATGCAGTTGGGTTGCTTAATTACACATTCTTTGATGAGATTGTCCGCCTTTTTATTAAAGCAAACCACCATAGACTTGCATACATAAAAGATGAAGCTTTTGCTTTTGTCCGTAAAGCCGCTGAGAAATTCAAAGAAGAAAACATCGTCATTTCCTTTTCCGGGGGAAAAGACTCTACGGTCACAGCGGATGTAGTAACTAAAGCCTTAAGCAATCCGAGCTTGGTACATATCTTTGGTAATACGACCTTGGAATTTCCTTCAACTATTGAATATGCAAATCGTTATAGAGAATCTCATCCAATGGCGATTTTTATGACTGCCAAGAACGATGAACAGGTATTCTATGATGTTTGCGAAGATATCGGACCGCCAGCACGGATGATGAGATGGTGCTGTTCTATGTTTAAGACTGGACCGATAACGCGAGTAATTAATAGTATGTATCGCAGCCAGCAAATTCTAACTTTCTACGGAATCAGAAAGTCCGAATCGGTTAGCCGCAGTAAATACAATCGTATTGAGGATGATGCAGAATCGGTCAAAATTCAGCAACAGACAGTAGCCTCCCCCATTTTCTTTTGGAAGGATATAGATATTTGGCTCTATATGCTTGGCGAGGAAGTGGATTTTAACAAGGCATATTGCTTGGGCTATGACCGAGTTGGATGCTGGTGCTGCCCCAACAATAACCAAAGGGCGCAGTTCCTATCTCGAATCTATATGCCATCCGAATCAAAGAAGTGGCATAGTTTTCTAATCGATTTTGCGAAAAAGATTGGAAAGCCAGATCCAGAAGTGTATGTGGACAGCGGAAAGTGGAAAGCACGTCAAGGCGGAAATGGCCTCCCTTCCGCTGGTGATGTAAAAATACGTTTTACAAACTGCACTTCAGAGGAACATGCAAAAATCTACCGGCTGCTTAGGCCGTTTGATGATGAACTTGTTGGAATGTTCGTCCCATTCGGGAAGATCGCACCGGAATTAGGAAAGAAGTTGCTCCGAGAAACGATTATCCTGGATGCAAAAGCAAATGTTCCTATTCTTTCCATTCAACCGTTTAATCAGGATGGATATGATTATGCAGTAAAAGTGAGGACAATGAATGTAGCTGACCATGAAGATTTGCAGCGAATGGTCGGATACCAGGTTAGGAAGTTTAATGCGTGTAGAAAATGCCTTAAATGTGAGTCTATTTGCAGACAAGGCGCAATTTCCATTATTGGCGACAGCTATTACATCGATCCGAGTAAGTGTGTACATTGCAAGATGTGCATGACGGCAAAATATCTTGACGGTGGATGCACGATGGATAAGTATCTGCGAACAAAGTGAAGGTTTGGAGGACTCAGAGATGCCAATGAAGTTCCGGGCGCACGAAACATTTTTCATAAGAAAAGGGTGGCTCAGTAAAGGTATGCGCTGTGTCCACAATAAACCAGACGTTTTTGTTGCACACGATGAGAATCCCATGGACGTGTTGGGAATCGGTGCAAACATGGTTAAGTCGCTTCGCTATTGGCTGCAAGCGGTGGGTCTTACAATGGAACCGACTAAAGGCAAAAGAGATCAACGATTCACCGATCTTGGCCAGCTAATCTATGAACATGATACTTATATTGAAGAGTTAGGAACGCTCTACCTTTTACAGTATAAACTGGCTTCACAGAAAAAAGAAGCTACTGCTTGGTATTTCTTTTTCAATGAGTTTTCCATGTCTGAGTTTTCACGAGAAGATTTTGTGGAAGCCCTGCAAAAATACATCAAAATGGAAGAAGGTGAGGCGAGCTATGCTATTCGCTCGCTCAATGATGATTTCCAATGCATCATTAACACCTACCTCCCACGTTATAAGTCGAACCCTGAAAAAATCTCTCCAGAAAACAACATTGATTGTCCTTTTGGAGAACTTGGTCTGATCGACATTCTAAACAAAAGGAAAAAGACCTATAAAAAAAGTATTCCCGCAAGCAGCACACTCAATCCCTATATCTTATTGGCAGTTATTATGGACAATGCCAAGGGGCATAAAGAGATTAGCCTCAATGAGCTTTTGAATTCACCATGCAATATAGGCCGAGTTTTTAATCTTGATTCCATAACAATGCTGGATGCTCTTTATCGGGTAGAAAGGCTTGGGCTTATTAAGATCAATAGGACTGCTGGCCTTGATGTGATAACGCTACAGCAAGATTATAGCTTCCTGGACTGCGTAGAAAAATTCTATGTTTCCATTGATGAACAGGGGCGGGAGAACAGCAAATGAGAGATATGATTGATGTTGCCTCCGGTTTCCAATATTCTGTGAATATTGGCTTTGACCTCGGTAATGATGAAAAACTAAAGAATTTTATTCCCACTAAATCTGCGCTACAGCTTCTCGAAGAGATTCTGCTCAGCGTTAACCCTTCGTCTGCTAATCGGGCAAGGGTACTAATCGGCGCATATGGAAAAGGAAAATCCCATATTGTTCTGACAATTCTCTCCATCCTTATGAAGAGAGATATTAATTTATTTGTCAAACTCATGCCAAAGGTGCAGGAGAACTCGAAACTGTTTCAGCTAGTTCAAAACTACTATGACAGCAATAATAATATTCTTCCTGTAGTAATTACCGGCAGCAATACGAGTCTAACGCAAGCATTCCTGCTTTCCTTACAGCGAACTCTCTCAAATTATAATCTTCTAAGTGCTATGCCTGATACAAATTATCAGGCTGCGATTGGGGCTATCAATCGTTGGAAAAAGGATTTTCCAGATGCTTTTTCAAAGTTTACAAGAGCACTCGATGAGCCGGTAGAGCGGTTTATTGATAGACTGGAAAACTATGATGTCAGCGCCTATGAACTATTTGAAAAGACCTACCCCACGTTGACCGCTGGTAGCGTTTTTAATCCATTCTTAGGATTCGATGTTGTTGAATTATACGAAAGTGTCGCAAAGAGCTTGAAAGCTAAAGGCTATTCGGGAATCTATGTTATTTACGATGAGTTTAGTAAATTCCTGGAAGCAAATATCGTTGATGCTTCCGTCAGTGATACGAAGATGCTCCAGGATTTTGCAGAGAAATGTACTCGCAGCGGAAATCTACAGATGCATCTGATGCTGATATCACACAAGGAGATATCCAATTACATAGACAAACTGCCAAAGGAAAAGACCGATGGTTGGCGTGGAGTTTCCGAGCGTTTTCAGCACATCCATTTGAATAATAACTTTAGCCAAACATACGAAATCATTTCTTCTGTGATTCAACATAAAGAACCACAGTGGAATGATTTTTGCCGTTTGCATGAACGCGATTTTGAGGCATTGTATTCAAGATATCTAAAGCATCAGATGTTCATTGACGCACCAGAAGAAATAAGAACGGCTATTATTGGGTGTTTTCCGCTGCATCCCGTCTCAACCTTCATTCTGCCACGATTGTCGGAGCGTGTCGCGCAAAATGAACGCACCCTCTTTACTTTCTTATCCGCTGATGGAGTTGCAACCTTATCTGCTTTCATAGATAAGTATGAGGATGATTTCTCATTAGTTACTCCCGACCAGATTTATGATTATTTTGAACCATTATTTAGGAAAGAGGTTTATTCGGGAAGCATCCATGATACCTTTGTGCTAACGAGCAATATACTTAATCAGATTTCAATTGGATCTCTTGGAAGTAAAATAGTTAAAACCATTTCATTGATTTATATCCTGGAGCAATTTGAACGGCTTAGTCCAACCAAAGAGCAGATCATTGGTGTTTATGCAAATAGCTATAATGTAGAAGAAATCGAACAGGCACTCAGTGAGCTTATAGAAAAGGAATATGTAATTTACATTAAACGGAGCAATGATTACCTCCGTCTTAAGCAGACGTCCGGCGTTGATATCCGGCAACGGATTAACGATCAAATGGAACTACAAGCTGGGAGGATTACCGTTAGGGACATTCTGAACACCTCTAATTTCGATAATTATATGTATCCCTCTCGCTATAATGACGATAGAGAAATGACTCGTTTCTTCTCTTTCCAATTTATTTCTGGTGCAGAGATCGCGTATGATATCGATTGGGAAATCAAAAGTGAAAAAATACTGGCTGATGGAATTATATATGGTGTAATGCCAGAAAGTGAAGAAGAACTTGTCCGGATTCGGAAAGTATTATCCGAAACCAGTAGAGATTTCAACCGTTTTATATTTGTCCTACCGAAACACTTTAGGGATGTTGAAGATGTGGTAAGAGAATATGCCGCCGTGCTGTATTTGCGGGATCGTGCCAGTGATGATCCTGTCCTCTTTGATGAGTATGAGGTTGTATTTGAAGATTTACAAGAGATCATCATGGGTTATATTGCTGGTTATACACATCCTGAAAGCTATCAATCCATTTACATCTATAAAGGTGAGATTGTAAATATTTCTCGAAAATCAGCATTGACCGAGTTAATGTCTCAGATCTGTGATGAGGTTTTTGCCTTGACTCCTGTGATCAACAACGAATCCGTCAATAAGAATGAGATAACGAGTATTGCACAAAATAGCCGTAATAAAATAATAGGTTCTCTGCTTCGTAACGAGTTAGAGCCGAATCTTGGCTTGTCAGGAACAGGTCAAGAAGTTTCCATTATGCGGAGTACTTTGGTTCGCACTGGCATCTGGAATGACGATAGAGTAATGCCGCAAATTAATCTGCATCCAAACGATGAGAAAATTCGGCATATGATAGAAACTATAGAGAGTTTTATCCTCGAAGCTAGGCAAAACGGAAGGATGGGTTTCAACGAGCTATACCGTAGATTAATTTCACCAGAATACCATATTGGTTTACGTCTTGGTTTGATTCCGATTTATCTTGCTGCAGTTATGCATAACTATCGGCAGCAGACTGTAATCAATAACAGGTTTGGCCCTGTCCAGACCACTGTCGATGTGTTGGTTCAGATTAATGCTGATCCTAATGGCTTTGTGCTGGAATATTTGGATTGGAATCCAGAAAAAGAGGAGTATATTGCGAGACTGGCTAAAGCGTTTGAGTCCGATATCATTGAATCTGAAAAAGCTGGCAGTTCATATGATTATGTCGCTAACGCTATGAAGCGGTGGTATATGGGGCTGCCAAAATACTCAAAGGATGCTAAGGTGCATCCTAATGGAAAAAAAATCGTTGACCGAAAGCAACAGATGATGGCGCTTCTCCGGCAAAATTATAGTGGATCTGATTTGCTATTTAGGAGACTCCCTGAAAACTTTAATTATCCCGTGTTTTCTGTGGATATTGCCGAAGAAATAATTTCCGCCAAAACAACGTTTGATGCATTACTCAACGAACTGAAGCAATATCTCATTGCTGAAACAAAGAATGCTTTTTTAGCAGTAGAGGACAAAAAGGCAGAGAACGGTCAAACGCTCATTGCCACTCTCCGGGAATGGTGCGATTCTCTTGATCCCAAGAGTTTTGAACAGTTATTTCCTGATGGAACAGATAAGTTTCTGGCTCATATAAAAGCGGCCACAAATGACGAGGAACTGTTTATTACTAGGCTAGCAAAACTTGCTACTGGGCTACGGATAGAGGATTGGGATAATAAAACAGCGCGAATCTATTTTGCGGCATTAGAGCGTTTCAAGAATACGGCCAAGGATTTCCATAGCAGTATTGTTGCAGAAACAATTAATGAAACAGCAAGCTATCAGGTGACTTTTGCCGACGAGGAAGGTGCAAATACAACAAGAAGATTTGATAAGGTCGAAGTATCTGCGAGAGGAAAACTCTTGTTTAATCAGATTGTTTCATCGCTAGAAGCTATGGGGCATTCGATTTCTGAGCAAGAGAAACGGCAGGTTCTCATGGAAGTTTTGAAAAAACTCTGCTGAAAGGAAGCTATTATGGCGTATTTTGACAATGCGGCAACTACATACCCTAAACCAGAATGCGTCTACGCCTTCATGGACAGTTTTTACCGTGGACAAGGCGGTAGTGCGGGACGGGGTAATTATGCCCTTGCAAATTCTGCAAAAGGAATTATAGATGAAACAAGAGGGCTGCTCTGCGAGCTTTTACATGCACCAGCTAAACAAGTGATTTTTACCCCTACCGCCACCATCGCTTTGAATATGATTATCCAAGGGATCGTATCCAAAGATGTGCGAAATGTTTATATCACGCCATTTGAGCATAACGCAGTCACGCGTGTGCTGCACCATTTTGAAGAATCAGGACAGATAGTTGTACATGAGTTGATTGTTGATCCTTCCTTGCAATACGATTTAGAACGAATCAAATACCAATTTGAGGAAAAAAAGCCTGATTTTCTAATTGCAAGCCATGCCAGCAATGTGATAGGTCTTGTGGCACCTGTCGCAGAATTATGTGTGCTGGCCAAGTCTTTTGGAGCAACAACTCTAATCGATATGGCACAAACAGCGGGACTAGTCGATCTAAATGTTGGGTTAGAAACCATTGATTTTGTTGTCTTTGCTGGTCACAAAACGCTAATGGGACCAACGGGTATTTCGGGCTTTTTGATGAATCCCGCATATGATTTGCCACCTGTAATATTCGGGGGAACTGGCTATGATTCAGCAAATCAAGATATGCCACGGTCTCTACCGGAAAGATACGAAATGGGGACACTTAATATTGCGGGGATCGCAGGGCTTAATGCAGCATTGAAATGGATTAGAGAACGAACTATTCCTATGCTTCGACAGGGCGAGGAGGAGAATCGAAAGCGACTTATTCATTTATTGAAAGAATATGAGTTTTTACGAGTTATCGGGAACGAGCCTGGGTGCGAATATGTTGGTATTGTTTCTTGCTTAATTGATGGAATCAGCAGCGACAGTGCAGGAAGTATCTTTGCGGAGCGAAAAATCGCTGTTCGGACAGGTTTGCAATGCGCACCCAAAGCTCACCACTTTCTTGGCACATATCCTGCCGGAACGGTGAGATTTAGCGTGAATTGTTTAACTAATTCCTTGGACTTTGACGCCTTAAAAGAGGCACTTGACGACATAGAGGCCAACATATAAAGGAGGAACAATATGAGCTTTCAGGAAATCGACCTGAAACCGGAGTATAGATCAAGGCTCGACAATGTTATTCGAGACTTTTATAACCCTGTTCTCAAACAAGCGACTCTGTATAAGAGGGCGGTTGGTTTCTTCTCTTCATCTGCGCTGATTTCTCTTACCGCAGGAATATGTGGACTTATAAACAATGGAGGCAATATTCAATTGATTGCTTCTCCACGCTTATCTGAGGAAGATATCGAAGCAATCAACGACGGAATTAGACGGAGAGACGAAGTAATCAAGGAGGCTCTTTTGAGGGAGCTTCGTGACCCGAAGGGGAAATTTGAAGAAGCCAGATTGAACCTATTAAGCAACTTGATTGCTGCCGACAGACTTGAAATCAAAATTGCGTTTCTTGAGGACGATAATACCGTCGGTATGTTTCATGAAAAACTCGGCCTCATGTATGATGCCGAGGGTAATATTATCGCTTTTTCTGGCTCCATGAATGAAAGTGCAAATGCGTTTACGACAAATTATGAGGCAATTGATGTTTTTACTTCCTGGTCTCAGGATGTAGAACGAGTACTGACAAAGCAGTCCGCATTTAATGCGATGTGGGATGATTACGAACCGAGTATTAAAGTGATTGAATTTCCGGAAATCAAGGAGGAAATACTGCACCGTTATCGGATAAACAATCACATTGATACCCACCTTGACGATACGCCTGACGATATCAATCATTCTCCGACAGAGGGGCCAATTATTCCTTCAGGACCAATTATTCCTTCTTATGTTCATATGCGTCCATACCAGAATGATGCTATTGCAGAATGGGCTAAAAGGAATTATATAGGCATTTTTGACATGGCAACAGGCACCGGCAAAACTTATACGGCATTAGCTGCCATCGCTACTTTGTTCACCGCTAAGTCCAGAAACCTTGCTGTCATTATTATCTGTCCCTATCAGCATTTGGTCGAACAATGGAAAGAAGATATTGTTGCTTTCGGAATGAAGCCAATAGTTTGCTATTCAGCCTCCTCGCAGCGAAATTGGCGTGACAGGCTAAAAACTGCTGTAAATAGCTTCAATCTTGGCGTACAAGAACATTTTTGCATGGTTTCTACAAATGCTACTTTTTCTATTGACTATGTGCAAGAACTGATGATGAAGCTCAGAGGTAATATTCTATTGGTCGTTGATGAAGCACATAATTTTGGCGCAGAAAACCTGAGCCGTACTTTACTTCCACATATTCCATTTCGTTTAGCGCTCTCAGCAACTATTGACCGTCATGGTGATCCCGAGGGTACGCAAAAACTATATGATTACTTCGGAGGGAAATGCATCGAATATACCCTCAAAGATGCAATAGACAATATTATGCTTACCCCGTATTATTATCACCCAGTTCCCGTTTCGCTTAATGATGATGAATTAAGCGAATACCTTGATCTATCGTCAAAAATCAGAAAAAACATTCATGCTGATAAGAATGGAAAGATTACAGTTAGTCGGTATGTAGAAATGTTACTCATAAAACGCGCAAGAATTGTTGCAGGGGCGGCTGAGAAAATTGGCACTTTGCGTAGGCTAATGCAAGACTATAAAGATGATAATCAAATCCTTGTCTATTGTGGCGCAACTACGATGCATGATGTTGATTATCAGGAAGGCAAGCCTCCAATTGAAGAAGCGCGACAAATTGATATTGTTGCAGGCATGCTTGGAAATGATTTAGGGATGCGTGTAACGAAGTTTACTTCGGAAGAAAACGCAGAAGAAAGAGAACGTATTAAGGCTGATTTCGCAGAAGGTACTCATCTTCAAGCATTGGTCGCAATTCGTTGTTTGGATGAGGGTGTGAACATTCCAAGCATTAGAACAGCCTTTATCATGGCAAGCAGCACCAATCCCAAAGAGTATGTACAGCGCCGTGGCCGTGTTTTGAGGAAATTTCCCGGTAAAGAACACGCAGTCATTTATGATTTTATTACTTTGCCACTGCCTCTTCAATCGGTAGACGATTATGGAGACGATGTGCTTGATAGCGTCAAATCACTTGCCAAGCGAGAGATTGTGCGCATGAAAGATTTTGCTGCTATAGCGGAGAATCCTTTCGACTCAGATGCACTTATCGCAGAAATACAAAGAAGTTACGGAATAGAACCCGATGCACAATTGGAGGAGGTTGAAGAGTATGTCTAATGAGCAAGAACTTCAGGAAAAACGTCTCAACGCCATGAAATTCAAGATTCTTAAAGCTGAACAAGAGAATCTTAAAACCAGAGAAAAGAATACTGATCAGATGGTGGAGCTTATCCGTCGCATTATCATGGATGAGGCAAAGAAAAATTACTGAGGTGAAAGACAATGCTGATTAAGACACTACGAATGGAGAATTTCCGGCAGTTCTTAGGAACCACCAAAGTCAACTTCTCGTGTGACCCAAGCAGAAATGTTACCATCATTCTTGGTGATAATACCTTCGGTAAAACCACGCTTTTGCAGGCTTTTAACTGGTGTTTCTATGGCAAGGTCAACTTTGACCAGCGGCCTGATTTCCTACTCAACTATGAAGTTGCAGGGCAGATGAGAAATGGCGATAATAAAATAGTTGAGGTGGAGATTACTGTCCTGCATGATGGCGTCGAATTTATCATTACCAGAACACAGAGATATAGCTGCACCAATGGGACTATTCGAGGAGAAAGTGCCCCGCAAGCAAAGGTTTCATATCGGCAGCCAGATGGCCAGACAGAATCTGTAAAAGCACTTCAGGTTGATAATGTTATCAATAACATTTTACCGGAAGACCTCTCCACTTACTTTTTCTTCGATACTGAGCGAGTTAACAGCATAAGCACAAGAAAAGATGTCGCAGAAGCAGTTAAAGGTTTACTTGGCCTCTCTATTATGGATAATGCAATAAAGCATCTTGGGGATCGAGGAAAAAGAACAACGGTCATTGGTAAGATATATGGTAGTATGGATCAGGATGGTGACGCAAAAGCACAAGAAGCTCTCAATCGTATTCAAGCTGCGGAAGTGAGACGTGACACTATAGCTACACAAGTAGAGGATTGTGAGTCCCAAATTAACCAATATGAAGCAAGAAAGGAGCAGCTTGATGCTATTCTTCGAGACAACCAAACAACCGCAGCACTTCAGAAAAAGAAGGATGAATTGGAAAGAAGAATAGCACTAGAGCGTAGAGCGCTTACCGAAACAACAGAGGCATACTTCAATGAGTTCAGCGCTGGTTCACTACCCTTCTTTGCACAGCCATTACTTAGTACGTCGATTGCTTTCCTCAAAGAAGTCAAGGTTGATGATAAGGGTATACGCGATTTGACTAAACCTACTATTATGGAGCTAATCAAACGTGGTAGGTGTATTTGTGGTCAGCAAATAACAGAGGGAAATGATGCATATAGGCATTTGATGGCGGAACTATCCTATGTGCCACCGGAATCTATCGGTAATACTGTTCGCCATTATCGGGAAAAACTCGATGGATTCTCGCGCCCGGCAGAAAGAACCTACAGCAGCCTTGATGAACGCTATAAAACGATTCTGCGCTGCAAAAACCGCATTCAGGATTGCGAAGATGAACTGCTTGCTCTTAGTGACCAAATTAAGGGTAAAGAGAATATGCGTCAATATGAGCAAGAATTGGTGGATATCAGGAAGCGGTTGCGTGAACTTCATGATAAGAAAGATCGTTTAATCAGAGATGATGGTATCCAGAAGGGTGATATTGACCGATATAAGAAGGTGTATGACTCCCTGACTGCAGTCTCTGGCAAGAATCGGCAAGCTATGGAACTTATGGCTTATGCCGAAGCTATCCGTGAATGGCTGGAGGAAACCTACAAGGAGAAGGAATACACTATTCGTGAAGATTTGGAAGCTAAAGTTAACGAGATTTTTGAGCAGATGTATCACGGTCACCGTCGAGTTGCTATTGATTCTCGTTATCACGTTGAGCTGCTAACCACTGTGGCAGACAAAGAGATAGCTGCTGGTGAATCCGAAGGCTCCAATCGTGTAAAGAACTTTGCCTTTATTGCCGGTTTGGTGGCTCTCGCTAAGGGAAAAATCGTAACAGACAACTCCGAAAACGGAATAAACCTTTCCTCTGAGCCGTATCCACTTGTTATGGATGCTCCTTTCTCCAATGCTGACGAAACCCATACCGCCAATATCTCAAAGGTTCTGCCGCAGATTGCAGAACAAGTTATAATGTTTGTGATGCAAAAAGACTGGAACTATGCAGAACCTGTGATGAATGACCGTGTTGGGCAGCGTTATCGTTTGAATAAAATCAGCGAAACATACACCCGTTTGAACTAAGGGGGTATCAGAATGTTTGAGAATGATTATGCATTGTATGGGAAACATGCCACATACCTAAAATTCCTCGCAAAGAAGAATGCACGCGATGACCAGGGACCAGATAATCCCACTGCCGCAAAACTATTTGAACGCTATATTGATGTCTATATGAATGCAGCAGTATTTGGTCTGCTGTACTCTCGCACAGCTAAACGCGATACAGCTTCAGATGATCGCGCTCGTGTGTATGCAGATGCATTTGCTAAAGAGAGAGATAACTGCATTTTCCTCTATCGGATGGTCATGTTGCTTGATAAAACCACAGAGCTTTCCACAGAGGAACGTATTGATCGTGCCTTTCGGTATGATTCGCAACCTGAAAAAGCAGAGCAATTCAGGCAAAATATGGAACTGTTTCACGATTATGTGCGAGGCGGCATTGAAGTGATGTTCGAGCAATTCACAGATGGATGCCAAACGCAGGACGATTATCTCAGTAGAACTTATGAGGTCATGACCACATTCAAGAAAGAAATCGAAGGGATTTCTTATTCTGATGAGCTGGCCAAGCTGATTAAGTGATGAATTCTCTCTCCGCAGGAAAGGGGGTGACAGCATGTTTTCCTTGGATTATGATGGATGCAGGTTCTATGAACGCGCAATGGAACTGTTTTTTGAGGCAGGGCATGTTGTCACCTTGGAGCCAGAGTTTATCAATCATACTGCAGAGCAAATTGTATATTTTGATGGAGGCAGAGATGCATTCATAACAAAAGAACAACGCCAGTTGCTCCCTCTGTTCAATAATATTTCAAAACTGTTTACCTACAATGATTGTGCTTTTTTCTCAATAAATTTACTCTCTGCCCCACGATATAGGAGTCAAGTGGCACATGACATCCATATCATGATCCATTCAGTGATGAAAAAAAGGGGTTCTGTCTGTGTTTTCCGTTATGATGATGAGATATTGCTTTCTTTTATGGGATATGGGATTAACTGTATTCTTTCCGATTGGTATTCAATGGATGACGAAGATTGCGCACTATCCTCCAAACTTGATATAGCAAATATGTCGCTTCAGAGTCATTACGATTATTTTGCTGATATGGTATATATTTTAGGGAGAGACTATTATCGGTACGGTTATGAGGGGACGATTTATGAACTCATTCCTGTGGATGCGCTTGAAAAAATCGAGAGCGGAGAGCTTAGTCGATATGAGCTTGATGAAATTGTCAAAGAAAGGTTGGCTGCAGCCGAAACCGAATATGGTAATGATTATGTCGAATATGATGATAAGGCTGAAACGGTATCGCCCAATATTAGCGCAGACCTGGATATGATGCTTCTTGAGATGGATGACGAAGATGATAATCCCTTTGGCGAAGAAATTGAAGATGACGAGAATGATGACTTCTTCGACGAGACCGAAGAAGAAGCAGAAAAGGACAATTATGAGTATGAGTATCTTGATCCTGCGTTATTTGAAGACCCTACACTTCTTGTAAAATACATTAAAAAGCAGGACTCCATTTAGAAAGCGAGGTAGGGTTATGGCTTCCGACCTAAACAAATCTATTGCTATGGATGAACCGCTTGATATCCATATGGAGCGCAGATTATGAGTTTACAGGTATTAATGGTGCTGCGGCAGAAAGGAAATAAAGATGTTGTTTAAGGGGATCGGCAGGACTTTTTCCACGGAAAACAACGGCCAGTTTGAAACGATCGGCGCGTTCTGGGATGAGCTTGCGACGAAGTATGGCCGGGGAAACCTGCAGGGGCTCGGGTATGGCTGGACGGAACGATCCATTGAGTATGTCATTGGCTTGATCGACGGGAAGATCGTCGGAGCGGATCGGACCGTGGAATTGCCGGATACGGGTTGGGTTACGGTTCGAGGAAAGACAGC
>JAEEGL015740801.1_pt1 | contig 14814 bp, 10 predicted proteins | sample 9134231 | NCBI WGS metagenome assembly JAEEGL01 (sample SAMN16246548, study PRJNA631951) | gut metagenome | biome: gut microbiome; feature: rumen; material: fiber-attached | host: Bos | place: Iran: Karaj | collected 2018-10 | reverse complement strand
CTTACTCTGTCTCTCTTCAATCTGTTTGAGTTTTGTAAGTGGAAATAAAAGCCAGTTTCGTAAAAGGCGGCCACCCATTGCAGTTTTGGTAAAATCCACACATTCCAGAAGTGTATACTGGCTGCCACCCTCCCGCATATTGGAAACAACCTCAAGGTTGCGGCGGGAAGAATCATCCATAATGAGAAATTCATTATCGCTGTATACACGGATAGAGCTGATATGAGGAAGGGCTGCATTTGTAGTCTTTTCAAGATAATCAAGGAGGAAGCCTGCAGGCACCAGCTCAGGGCTATCCTCTTCCAGTCCATAAGCCTTAAGGTTTGCAGTCTTAAACTGAGCGGTAAGCTTTTTGTAGGAAAGCTCTGCAGAAAAATCCCAGTCCGGATACCAGGAGACAGAAATTGCACCATAGCCTGCAATTACCGATTTTATAGTTTCGTTATTCTTAAGAGATACCGGAAGCAGAAGCTCACGAGGAGCAGCCCTGTTTAGTTCCTTGCCAAAGTTTTCGGCCATTTTTGCAGCCGGCCAGGAGGTTGCACGGAAGCTTGAGGTAGTTACATCAATAAAGGCAAAGCCTGCCCGCCCCTTTGTGATACACATTGCTGCAAGATAGTTTGCCCGACAGCCGTCCAGATACTCTGCTTCTACGGCAGTACCAGGAGTAATGATTTCTACAACCTTGCGTTCAGTAATGCCCTTACCGCCCTTAGGAATTTCTCCAACCTGTTCACAGATTACGATTTTCTTTCCAAGACGAAGTAAACGTGCTATATAGATTTTTGCTGCGTGGTAAGGAATACCGCACATAGGTCGGCCGGCCCGGTGCGTGAGGGTTAAATTCAAAAGACGAGACACCTCTACGGCATCATCGTCGAACATTTCATAAAAATCGCCGAGGCGGAAAAAGACAACCTCTGTTTTATACTTTTCTTTTATTCCCCGATATTGAACCATCATCGGGGTAAGGTTTTCTTCGTCGGCCATCCGAATCTAGAGCCCCAGCTCTGTAATAACCTGGTTTGTTATATCTACCGAAGAAGAATACCATAAAATCGCGTTAGATTCCTGCAGACTCAGAATCATAGAGTAGCTTCCGCTTTCTGCAATTTTTGCCAGGGTATTGTAAAGCTTTTTATAGAATTCATCAGAATTCTGCAGGGTTTTCTGCATAGATTCAAGTTCAACATTCTTGGCATTTGTATATTCTGTAAGATAGTCGGTTTTCTTTGTGATTTCAGCATCAGTTTTTAAGGCTGCTGCATCGTTGCCGGCATTTTCATAATCAAGCTTTTTCTGCTGCAGCTTTTTAATCTGCTCTACCTGCTTGTCGATTTCTTCCTGAAATTCAGCCTTCTTTTTTTCGTAGTTTCTTACTGGTGCCGAATTTCTAAAATATGCCTGATAAACCTTTGCAGTATCTACTACTCCAAACTTTGTAATCTGCTGAGAAAAAGCAGGAAGAGCGGCAAAGGCAAAAAGTGCAAGTGAAATTATAAGTTTTAAGTATCTTTTCATTGTAAAATCCTTTATATAGATTCCCGGGGCAAGCCCGGGAATGACATTGGTTTATTTCCTATTAATGACATCTAATCTATTTTATAACAAATCCTAATAGTTCACAATATTAAATGAAAGCACGAACTGGAAAGGCTCATCTGCAAACTTAGGCTTTCCATCTACAATTCTATAGCGCCATGCAAACATAAGGTGCAGAGGCAGCTGTGGAATAAGGAAGCGGATGCCAGGACCATAACTGAAATAGAAATCTTCAATCTTCAAATCGCTTACATCCTTCAGCTTAGGTTTAACTGCAGCGGCATCCCAGAAGCCGTCAAGACCAAGTACTCCAGGAACAAGAGGGAATCGAAGCTCACACTTGTTGGAAAGCATGAACTGACCTCTACCTTCGCGGTAAGCTTCTGTCCAGCCGCGTCCGTTCAACATACCATCAATATAAACATTGTTACCCTCGCTGATTTCGGAACGAGGAATAACAGTAGAAATACCGGTATAGTTGGCAAGAATCAGCTTGAAAGACCAGCTTTCTGAAACCGGAATATCAATGAGTTTGAGGTAACCTTCCAGCTTTGTATCTGTACGTGCAAAGAATTCCTTTTCAAAGCCAGGAAGCAGACCATACCAGGCTACACGCTGACTGAGGAACCAGCCCTTAGTTGGGTCATAGTTTATGTCGCGGTTATCAATGGAAATATTACCGTAGAGGGAATTAGAAACACCCCAGCGGTTTGCATAAAGAGAAACACCAGTGTTTACAGGCACGAAAATGTTTTCATCAAAAATATTTCTGGAAAGAGAAGTTGAAAGGCCACCCGAAAGTGTGATGATTGCATAATCAGGAGTCCAGCGTCTTGCAAGACCTGTACTTACACCAATACCCCAGTCATGATAGTTCATTGTATATTTATTCTGAACAAGCTCCAGGTTTGGCGACCAGAAGTTTACATAACTTGTATTTAAAGCATGATTGAGGGAAAGAGTTGTATTAAAGGAAATAGGAAGATTTCCTATCCAGCTCTGGGTATAAGACAAATCAAATTCCTGAGCAGAGTTTGAAAGCTGAGTTCCCAGAGAAAGGGTTTTACCTTCACCAAAAAGGTTAGAGTTTTCCAGCTTAAGATAAAGGGAAACAGGAATTGTTCCCGGATCAATGGCACCCGTAAATACAACACCAAACTGAACGGAAGAAGTAGACTGTTCTTCAACAGAGAAAACAAGGTCTACAAGATTTTCTTCTGTACCCTGCTCTACCTCCGGAACGATATTTGAAAAGTAACGGAGGTTCATAAGGTTACGAAGACCATTAATAATCTTGTCGTTAGAGAAGGTATCACCAGGGGTAATCGGGATTTCGCGGGTAATTACATATTCCTTGGTTTTACCATTTCCCTTAACACTGATATTTTCGATATGGCTTCGCGAATGTTCAACAATAGTAAGGTCGTAAGAGATTTCATGTCTGTCGACATCCTTTACAGGAACCGGATAAAACTCGTTTGTCATATATCCGTTCTCATAATATACATTAGTCAAAGACTGCAAATCTTCCTGAAACTTGGTTGCATTATAAACCGCGCCAACCTTAAGCTTACGGTTTTTAGAAAGCTCTTCCTCAGTGAATACCTCGTTTCCCTTAACTCTAAGGCCGGAATAAGTATACTGAGCACCCTCCTGAATCACAAAGAGAATAGTCATTTCGTCTCTCTGCTTTTCCTCGTTCAGGCTGGTTTCAATCTTTACATCAAGAATATTTGCGTCGGCATAACCTTTTTCATTGTAATACTTGATGATAGTCTGCTTATCCTGTTCAAGGGTAGAAGGCTGATAGGCACCATCGCGGAAAAGGCTTACTTCCTTAAGAGAAATTTTATTTTTGAGGGTACGGCTGGAAACAATAGAGTTGCCGCTAAAGTTGATTTCACGGATAACTGAATTGTTTCCTTCAGAAATTTCAAAATTAATTACGATTCCATCTGCAGTTTCTTCTATAGAATGAGTGATGTAAGAGGCTGTATAACCCTTCTGCAGATAATAGTTTCTGATTAAACGCTCATCAAGAAGGATTTTTGCTTCTACATAAATATCGCTGCTTTTATTTTTAATCTGTTCACGCAGCTCACCATTACGGATTTTTCTGTTTCCAACAAAATTGATTTCCGCAATAACAGGACGTTCTACTACTTCAAAAACCAGAAGAACCTTATTGTCTTTTCCACCATCATGCTTTGCATAAGGAGTGATGTCTTCGAAAAAGTCCAGACTATAAAGACGGTCCAAAAGCTCATTATAAGTGTCTGTTGTAAAAGGCTGGCCTATAAAAGAGCTTGAAATACCCTGTAATTCAGATTTTTTTACATTCTTTAAGCCTGTATAATCAATTTTGCTTATAGGCTGCTCCCAATACCATTCGCTGTCCTGGGAAAAAGCTGAAAAAACTGTTGCAAAGAACAAAACAACTAATGCACAAACTTTTCGATGCATCACATTACTCCTACTTCCATCAGAATGCAAATTTCCAAGAAAGGGTTACAGACGTGGAAGGAACAAATTGATTTTTTAATAATGCGTTAATATCTGGAGCCATATTTACACGAATATTTGCAAAAGGTGACTCCAGCTCCATACCGAATTCCGGCTGGAAAAGCATTCTACCTGCTTCCGCAATATCATTTACCTTGCTGTCTTCAAAAGAAACATGCAGCATGGCATCTACATAAAGCGAACTTCCAAGGTATTTACCTATATAAACAGTTGTGTTATCAAGAAAGTTACCGATGGAAATGTTTTCTTTCTGTAAACTTCTCGAAACGCTCATATTATACGTATTCTGCAGCACGTTTGTGCGCAAAGAAAATATATCAAAATTAAGCAAATTCCGCAACTTGTTTTCTGCCTGGCGGACTACGGTAGACTGCAGGGCATAATCAGAAGCTGCAAATACAAAGTCTACGGCACTGTTGGAATCTGCCATTACAATCTGACCAAGCAGGGTACGAATCTCATTTTCTGATTTTGGAGGTACCGAAGAGAAGGAAGGCTGCATATCCATAAGATACTGGTCTTCTACATTCAGAATAATCTTTACAGTCTGGCCGCTGTCATCCTTTTCGCGGGTTTCGGCATTTACCGTAATCATAGGGTTTGCAATATTTTCCTTATTAAACTTAACCGAACCGGATTTGATATAGAAGCTGCGGCCAAGGTAAGCCAGGTCTCCGGATTTAAGCTTAAGCTCGCCGTCTACCGCATAAATACCGTCCGGCTGATTTATTGTTACCCTCATGGTGGTATTAGGAACAAAGATACAGCGGAGGAAGGGGTCCAGCTGTACGGAAGCATGGGTTCCAAGAGTTATTGCAAGGTCTGCCACTACCTGAAGTGGATTTTCTCCTGCAGCAGAATCGCCGGAAGTCATATTTGCAAGGGCAAAAAGCTGGGCTCCAAGCTCAACATTTTCTCCAAAAATCTTACCGTTAAGCTCGAAGACATCATTTTCAAAATACATATTGAGATTTGTAACAATGTTTCCGTTCAAAGAAATTTCCGGAGTTTTAAAATCTACGGCAAACTGGTCATCCTTATAGGTTTTAAGATAACCTTCCATATGGTCGAAATTCCATTTATTCAGAAGGATTGTATAAGACATCGCAAGCCGCTGATTATTCTTTGCCGCAACAATAGTTTCCGGAATTGTAATTTCATTATTTACTATATTAATGCCAATTTGTGGTGCAGAAAGCTTCTGCTTTGTAAGCAGAGGAATTCGAACTACAGGAGAGCTTATCTGTGCAATTCCGTTCATTTCCGGGTCGTTCATATTGCCGGTAAGGATGATGTCGCCGCCAAGAATTCCGCTGTCTATAATCATAAGGTCATCTATATTCAGATAAGAACAGATTTTGTGAAGGTCTGCTTCAACATCATAAAGCTCAAGATTCATCTGCTCCATGTTTACAAGACCATCCAGCTTGGCAGAAAGGAAGCTGCCGTTATTCAGATTCAGCTCCAGAAGGCCATCCTTTGTATAAGTTCCGTAAAGTCCCGCATTAGAAGAAGAGGAAATTGAGAAAAGGTCATTTGCATAAAGCACAGAGAAAGAAAGCGGGAATGGCTTTTTGAGCATAGAGCCCGAGAACTGCTTTGTAGAAAGAGTAACGGAAAGAGAATCCGGAATAAAGCTTCCTTCCGGTACAATGGCATTTCCAACCGTAAGCTCCAGCGGCGCGTGAATTGTTTTTCCCATCGATTTGATATCAAAATCTCCGGTTGCAAAAAGATTCATGTCTAAAAGATTTGCACTTGCCTGAATATTGCTGAAATTCATTCCCGCAAAATTGATGTTAAGGTCACTTATGGAAAGGTCTCTGTCTTCAAGAATGATATTACCCCGGCCGTAAAGCATATCTGCGGCCAGCAGCATGGAAAGTGATTCAACAGAAAGAGAAACATAAGGGTGTTCAATAGTTCCCGAGGTGAAGACCATTCCCGAAATCATATTGTTATCGTTCTTCTGAGAAGAGAAACGGTTAAGGCTGAAGTTCTTTATCTGCATCTGCAGGTTCAGGTAAATGCGCTGCAGCAGGTTTTCTTTTGTAAGCGGCAGATGCTCCGGATTGGAAATGCTGCCATCAATGATGAGGGTTTCATCGCTTAGAGGATTTTTAAGATTTACCATGAGACCCACAGAATCAAAAATCTTTTCATTAATATTCAGCATGAGGTCGGCAGAGCCTTCGAGAACAGAATAAAGGTCTGTATAGGCAATGGAATCCAGCTGGGCACCGTATCTTGTTGCATTGCCGGAAAGCACAATTTTAGGATTTACAGAAAGGCTGCCCGCCTCCTCTACTTCCAGCTGGGTAAGTTTTACAGAAGGGCCGTTTTCCTCATCATAAGAAAAATCAGAAGAGGTACTTATAACAAGAGTTGTATCCAGCAGTTTGAGCGGCAGACTCTTCATAAGGGCATGACCGGATATTTCATGATTTTTACCAAAGCGGACTTCTACATCCGTTCCATAGTCGCCGGTAACAGTGCAAACCTCCTGCATTATGGTTCCCGCAAAATGATATGGAATGGAATCTGCCTTTATGTCGGCAGTAAAGAACATGTCAGAAGAATCCGGGGCCCGGTCCAGAGAAGCAGCCGCCTCCAGGGTATATTTTCCCGCAATAAGAGACAACTGATTCAGCTGAATACTGGATTCACTGCCGTTCAAAGAAAGCATGAGGGCCTGATTATCTGATTTTGTATTGGCAAGCAGGATGTAAGGAACATTATAGGAGAAGGTCTTTAAATCCGTAGAGGCATAAACATCACCAGAAAGCAGATAAGGCTCCAGATTCTTCTGAACAGAAGCAATTGTTTTTGCAGTCTCTTCCGGCAGCAACTGGGCTGTAAGAGCTGCAATACTGTCCAGATAAAGACTGCTTAAGGTTATGTTGGACTGAAAATATTTTGATGCATTAAGATAGCTTCCGTCCACCCTAATCATTCCAGGCTCTATTTCTTCCAGGTGCGAATAATCAGAAACTTCAAAGGTAAAATCATAGGAATCAGGCTGAGGAAGCACCGTAAGCTGAATTGCCGCAAGGGAACGGTCTCCAATAAAAAGCTGAGGAGAAAAGGCCATAAAGCCCTTGTCCAGAGGGTCAAAATAAACTTCTGTAGAAATTATTTTCCCGTTGGGCAGATGATATTCTGGCAGCTCAATAAAGCCCGAAAGCTGCTTTGTTTCATAAACAAGCGAAAGCTGGGCCGAGGCAGTACAGTTTTCTCCATTTACCGAAAGGTTCGTAAGCTCTGCCTTCTTTTCGTTGCCATAGAGAGAAAAAGCCAGATTAAGGCCGCCCGGGAAAACCGAAGACGGAATTGTCGCCGATGTATCTGTAATGAAGTTGAAGGTACGGTCATTTATATTACACTTTACGATGGTGTCTGTAGACATGGTGAGGTCACGGAACTTTTTAAGCTCCACCTGCTTTGAGTTGATTGTAAGCAGGGAAAGCGGCTTAAGCTTTTCCATACGGAACTGGCCGTTTACGTCGCCGGTCTTAAAATCATAAAAAACACCAAGAGAAATTGGGTTTACAGCCTGAATTGTGTGCATTTCCACAGTACCGTCGGTATAGGAAGCATGCAGATTCAGCTTGTTCAGGCGGTAGTCGCCGTCGGTAAAATCGCGCAGACGGAGGTTGAGCTGGGAGCCGTCAAAATCATCTGTAAGGGTGCCGGCAAAAGAAAGCTTGCCGGAAATAATCTTTTTGAACTGGGCCAGGTTTGCATTAAGAATGGAATCTGCCTGAATGTCTATTGTCTTTTTACGCAGGGAATTGCTTACGCCAATGCTCTTTACGTTCAAAAGGGCACTAACCTTTTTGTCGTTATATTCAAGATAGATATTTTTAAGCTTAATATTCTCTGGAATTACCTTTTTGACTTCTGCAAGCCCCTGAGAAGCCCCGCCTGTTCCGCTGAATTTCGAAGCAAGCTTTACCAGCTCATCTACATCAAGATTAATTCCGTCTATAACTACGCTGGAAATACCCCGCTGAAAATCTTTTTTGAAAAGATTAATAAGGCTGTAGGTGATGCGGGTTTTATTTACCGAAAGCAGCTGGTCACCGTCTTCATCAAAAATCCTGATGTTATGAATGTAAAAGTTGGAAAGAATCGAAGGAGACAGCCTTTCATAGCTGATGCTGAGCCCTGTTTTTTCGTGCAGCAGTGTGGTAAAGCTGGAAATACGGTCGTTTACGCCGGCTGTAATCAGCTTTTTTACCGGAGCAGAAATCAGAAGTGCGGTAAGGACGAGAAGAATCATAATGTAACTGCGGACACGGCCGTTACGATATAAAGAGCCCATTTTAGCCTATCTATTATATCGGAAATTTGATTCTTTTTATAGTAGATAATTCAACATCTTTTCGTGTTACTTCAAAAAGCGGGGGCTCCCGCGTCCATGGGTGTCAAACTGCTCGCTTTCGGCTTTTTTGATGGCAAATTTTACTTAATTGGCATATAATTAAGCTATGAAAATAAATTTTAAGGAAAAAGTTTTCATCTGTATTTTCTCTATTTTTACTTCTTTTGTTTTTTGTCAAAATGGCTTTGAATTTATACAGCAAGATATTACGGAAATTATTTATGCAGTGTCATTAACAAACTCTACTCCAATAATTTGCGATGATACTGTTTCTGGAAGAGCATCATTTAGATTTGCAGGAAAAGACTTTGATACCGCTTTTGAAAGCTTCCTAACAACGAATCGACTTTATGTAAAAAAAACAGATTCTGTTTGGATTGTATCAAGAATTAAAATTGAATTATCAAAATCTGATAATCAGCAATTATACAATGTTGATGCCTATGATGTAATTCCAACAAGACTATTCGAAAAAATATCAGAAGAAACTGGAACGCCAATAATTAATGAAACATTACCAAATATATTAACTTCTATTCATATAAAAAATGTTACAGTAAAAGAAGCTGTTTCATTAATTATGAAAAGCTGGCCTGATTATGAAATTATAGACTCAAATAATATTATCCAAATAAAACGTCCTCAAAATGCTCAAAACCAGCAATTATTAAATGCTCTGAATATAGGAAAATGTGATGTTTCATATAAGAAAAATTCAGATAACTCTTATATTTATTCTATCGATTTAGAAAAATGTTCTCTAGGTAATATTCTTGAAAAACTTTTTACTATTGAAAAGAAGGATTTTTCTAATGTCGCAGCCTCTCAAACTTCTATTGAAAGATTAATTGTAACAGATAAAACATTTGAAGAAACACTAGAATTAGTTTGCAGCCAATGCAATACAACTTTTACAAAGGTAAATAATGTTTATATAATCCATTCTTCACAAAATTCTGCAGAAAAACTCATAAAAGAAGAAACAGTTTGGAACTCGTATACCCTAAAATATACAAAAGCAGATGAAGTAATTCCTCTTATGCAAATGCGATTTTCTAATATAAAAATATTAAAGTTGTCAGACTTTTCAATCATTTATGAAGCTCCAAAATCACAAGATGAATCTATAAAAGAATTTATTACTTTATGTGAAATTCCAAAATCTTCACATGTTGTAAAATTACAATTTATTAAACCAAGTTATTTTCTAGAACATCTGCCACCTTCGGTTACAACTAAGCAATTTATTGACACAGGAAGCGGAAACACGCTGTTTTTTCTTGGTTCAGAAGAAGCTTACAATTTATTACTTACAGAACTAAAAGAAATAGATAAACCTGTTACACGAATAAAATATGATTTGTTAATTCTGCAAGTTCAGGAAACATTTGCTAATAAATGGAATATTAGTAATGGTATTCAAACAACCTCAGAAGACTATGATTTTAATCTACAAAGTGTACTAGGTTCTGTAATGTCGTTGAATTTTGATGTGATTTCAACCTTTGGATATGCATTTGCTTCACAACTCCAGACCGGAATTTCTGAAAACAAAGTTCAAGTTTATGCAGATACAACATTACATGGAGTTTCAGGAACAAACATTAAATTCCAAAATACAAATACCTATCGTTATAGAGATCCTTATGTAGACTCTGCGACTGGAGAAGCAAAGAATACTGGAGTAACAAGAGAAATTGTATCAGGTTTAATTCTAGATATTGAAGGCTGGGTTTCTGGAGATGGAATGGTTACAACAACAGTAAAAGCAACAGTTTCAAGACAAGGAGCTGATGTTTCGAAATCTACAGGAAATCCTCCTCCAACTTACGAAAAGCAAATTACAACTCAAGTTAGAGGTATGGCTGGCGAACCGGTTATTTTAACAGGCTTAAAACAAAATGATATTACAGAAAGCCAACAAAGAACCCCATGGATTTCTAAAATACCAATACTCGGCTGGCTTTTTAAGGGGAAAGATAAATCAAAAGAAAACACAGAAATGATAGTTTATCTAGTACCTCATATAGATGATGAACCAATTTCTTTAGAAAAATATCCTTTACTTGAGAATATGACGGAATCTGAACCTAAAAACGATAATAAAGAAACTCAAACTGCTGAAGAAGGTGAACAATGACATCATTTTTTCGTTTATCACCAGCTTTTTGTGTAGAAAATCACGTTATAGTCATAAAGGAAGAGACAATAGACTCAAAAAGTGTTATTACAATCGGTTATAAAGAAAATTGTTCACCTCAGATAAGAGATAAAATTGAACGCACTTTTTATAAGAGAATAACACGAGAAAAAGGGGATATTCTTTTCAAACCAATTTCTACTGATGAATATGACAGATTAATTACAAAGCTATATGCATCATCAACAAATAAAAACATAGTAAAAAAAGAAGAACAACTTACAAAACAAAATTATTCAGAAGCCCCAATTATAAATTTATTAAATTCTTTATTATTGGAAAGCATTTCAAAACATGCATCAGACATACATATAGAACCAAAAAAAAATGAATATTTAATTAGACTAAGGATAGACGGCGATTTAGAAGAATACACTTCTATTTCATCAGAAACAGCAAATGCATTAATTTCCAGAATAAAACTTCTTTCCGAACTGCAATTAGTTGAAAAAAGAAGAGCTCAAGATGGAAAATTCATTTTTACGGATAATGAAAAAAATATAGAGGTCAGAGTTTCTATTATTCCAGCATGGAATGGCGAATCTGTTGTTTTACGTATTTTAGACACAAAGGCTATTCCTCTAGATATAGATCAATTAGGCTTTAATGATAAACATATTGCACAATTAGAAAAAATATGTGAATTAAAAAACTCATTAGTTTTGGTTTGCGGTCCAACTGGAGCTGGAAAAACTACTACCCTAGCCGCTCTTCTTACTAAAATTGCAGATAAAAAAATAAAAGTTGTCAGCATAGAAGATCCTGTTGAATACAGATTAAACGGAGTAATACAGTTTCCAGTTAATACAACAATAGGAATGGATTTTAATGATATTCTTAGGCGTGTATTTAGACATGATCCAGATGTCATAATGATTGGAGAAATCCGTGATGAAAAAACTGCAACCACAGCAGTAAGAGCAGCATTAACTGGACACCTTGTATTTGCAACAATCCACGCTACAGATGCCGCAAGTGGAATACTTAGATTATTAGATATGGAAATAGCACCATATTTACTAGCTTCGGTTTTTGGAGCTTCTATAGCTCAACGACTAGTAAAAAGGAAAAATGGCGGACGACGTGTTGCAGCTGAAATCTTACTAAGAGATGAAAATGTTATTGAAGCAATTAGAAATAAGGCTCCACTTTCAGAAATCGAAAAATGTTTCAAAAAACAATCCGCAATAAGACTTCAAGATGATATAGAAAGAGAGGAATAAAAAAAATGAATAATAATGAAAAGACATTTTTCTCTTTTTCAGTTTCATTATTGGAACTTCTAGAAAGTAAAATTCCACTAAAAAATAGTCTGGAAGTATTATCGTCAGAAAGTTCTATGAATAAAAAAGTTCGAAAAATGGCACAAGAAATACTAGAAAAGCTCTCTGAAGGTTTTTCCTTTTCTTCAGCCATAAATCTTTCTTCTTTTTCAATAAAAGAAAGATATTTAACTCTAATTTCTGCATCAGAATCCGGTGGCTCCCTAATACAGGCATTACAGTTTATAAAAGAAATTTCCACTCAAAAAAAAGATTTAGAAGAAAGGATTAAGTCTGTTTCTATATACCCCGCAATAGTTGTAAGCATAGCCCTAGCAGCAACCTTTGTTTTATTGCATTTTAGAAATCAATTTTTAATAACAGTTCCAGAAAGAGAACTGTATAGTGGAGTTTTTACAGCAGTAGCAGTTTTATTTGCCGGAATTGCAGCTGTTGCCTTATATATAAAAAATGCAATGGGTGAAAATATTTTATATTCAGTTTTCTTTGCATTCAGTTTTCTTTCTGAAGCTGGATTTGATTTTGCTAACTGTTTAGATATCGCAATAATGTACTCCTCACAGAATAAAGAATTAAACAAAGCTTTATTAAACGTAAAATTAAAGCTTCAGGAAGGAGAAGGAATTGGTGAAGCTTTTTCACATTACAAAATATTTCCTAAAGAAATAATAGCCAGATTAACTTTAGCCGAAATACATGGTAATATAGATAAAGTAACAAAAGGAATTGCAAAATCTATTGAAAAAAAGGACACTGCAAAAAGAAACCTATGCATGCAGTTAATTGAGCCGTTATTAATTTTGTGTACTGGTTTATATATATTAATTCTAGTAGAGACTATAGTTTTACCATTCCTTACTAATTACGGAGGCATAATATGAAATTTAATAATAAGGCAGATGGATTTACTTTTGCAGAAACTGTAATTGTTTTAATTATTATTTTAATTTTAGTTGCAGGAGTTGCTATATCAGCAATGAAATTTGTTGATAAAGCAAAAGTTACATCCGCAAAAAGCCAGATAGAAGTTTATAAATATGCATTACAATCTTATTATTTAGATTGTGGAATTTATCCTTCAAAAGAACAAGGCTTAAAAGCTTTATTTGAAAAACCAATTTTATATCCAATACCTGAAAATTGGGATGGGCCTTATATCGATAGAGAAGTTCAAAAAGACCCTTGGGGTAATGACTTTGAATATTCTGATACAACAACAAATGGATTGCCTTTTTCTATTATTTCTTATGGTGCAGATGGAAAAAGCGGAGGCGAAGGAAAAAATGAAGATATCTGTTCATGGAAATAATTCAGGACATTCAATGCTCTCAGCTGTAATAATACTATTTTTAGTATTACTAATCATATTTGCAATTCTTGCTAAAACTTCTTCTGAGCTCAATCAACTTAGAAAAGAGAAAAGCAATTTAGAAAAAATGATTGAAGAAGAAAGAAATAAATGAAACTTATAGAAGCAGTTGTCGTTTGTATAATTATACTTCTCTTCTCTGCAATTATTGTGCATCCTGTAATTATGATTGAAGATATGCAAAAAGAAATATTACAAACAAGAAAAGAAATTTATATATTACGCGAAGAACTAAGTCAAATTCAGAAATCAAACGAGAGTTTACAAAATGAATAATAAAAAATATTTAGATAAAAACGATTATGATTTTTACACGATTGACTTAGGTAAGATTCCTCCATTTACCTCTTCTAAAGCTATTGAAAAAAAATTATTTGCAAATCTGGAAAAATTACATCCCTGCTTTTCAGATTACTGCACATTTGATTATATTTTAAAATCGGAAAAGATTAAAACAATTGCAAAGGTGGTTGTAGTAGATTCAATGTTCCTCATTGAATACAAAAACTCACACAACACAAATTATATTAAAATTGAAGAATTCAATAATAAAAAACTATTTTTATCAAAAAAACAAAAAAAAATAAAAACAACTATTTATATTTCATTATTTTTCTTGTTATTGGCTTCATTTATCACTTTTATGGCGAAAAACTACCTGGAACAAAAAAAGGCATTAGAAAACATACCTCGTATTATAGAACATGCAGAAGAAAAACAGATTTTTGATATATCAAACTTCATTGATTTTTGTTTACCAGTATTTGCAGATCCATCCATAAAAGTCTCATATTTTGAGTATACTGCAAGCACTCTTCCACAAATTACATTGCATACTAAGGGAATTCAACGAGAAGAAATCGAAGATAACTTTTTGAACATTTATAAAGATTTAAAATTAAACTTTTCAGCCACCACTTATTCGGAAAATACCCCAAACTTATCAGTAACTATAAATTGTGACAAGCAGCCTATTAAAAATGCCGCTTTTTGCGACATCCAAAATAGTTTTATTGAAATCAGAAATTCTATTTTCTCAGTACATGGCTTACCTATCTCGGAAGCAATTGAAACAAGGCAGTATCAATGTATTGTTCCTTACAATGGTCTGCAAAAGTTTTTTGAGGACTTATTAGAAATACAAGAAGTCCAGAAAATAAAATTTGAAAAAATTGTTTTTGATTATAATCAAGAAATAGGAAATTTAAATTGTATTATAGTTTTAGATAAATTAAAATCTGAAAAAGCATTAGATTTTTCAAACTTTATTCTTACATTTAAGAAACCAATCGAGCGACCAAAAGAAAAAACTGTTTCTTCTAAAAAACAAGAAACTATTACAAAAGAAGACAGAGTACTTGTTGGAAAGATGCCAGCAGCTGATGGCAGTATGATATTATACTATCGTACTCCTGAAGGAAAAATCATTTATGAAAAAGAATAAAACAAAGGAGAAACAAAGGAATAGATTGTTATAAATTATTTTGAGATGTTCAAACAAATGGCAATTTGT
>JAEEGL014157174.1_pt1 | contig 14814 bp, 9 predicted proteins | sample 9134231 | NCBI WGS metagenome assembly JAEEGL01 (sample SAMN16246548, study PRJNA631951) | gut metagenome | biome: gut microbiome; feature: rumen; material: fiber-attached | host: Bos | place: Iran: Karaj | collected 2018-10 | reverse complement strand
TAAGGATGTAGCGAGACGAAGTCCGGAGGATCATTGTGGGCGTGAGCTACTACAGCTGAAGGGATTCGAGATCTTCGCACAAACCCGAAAAGTTAGGATAAGACGACCCAAACCCGTCGCCTTATCCTAACTTTTCGAGAATGCGGAAGCCCTGAGCCCGGTGCCGAGATGCCAAAGTTAGGATAAAACGACCAAAAACTGTCATCTTATCCTAACTTTCCGGGTATGCGGAAGCCCCGAACAGGAGCCCCGGGAAGCAAAAAAGTAGGACTGAAGAGCCGAAAATGGCGTTTTAGTCCTATCATTCACCGAAATGGAGACCCGAATCGCCACGTATTGGTAGGAGGAGAATGTCAAAAAGGCATTTGGACTGTGAATAGTAACAAATGACGGACCTTAGGCCTTCATAACAGACATGAGGCGGGATGCATCCCTGCATCCCGCCCGGACGACCTGCAGCACTTATTCGGCAGACCACACCCGTAGTCCTCTTCATTTCCCCCGGTCAGAGATCTGCCGTATAAGCGTACAGCCAGAGTGACCAAGCCGGCTTATTCCTGTCACTAGACTTGATGATCTTATAGAAAGCGAGACAATTATTTCAAACGGCGTATGGCATTTCAAGGGATCGTGCACAAATGATACAGTATGACGTATATCTGGCACACATTATGTAAACCATATTCCGAATACACACTCCATCTCGCACTCCGTGCTCGATGTTGTGCGTTCGCCATATGCCCGCATCTGCGTGCAAGCACGCATTCGGGCGCATGGCTCACTGCCTACACAAAAAAAGAAAAATACCGGCGGACATTCAGTCCGCCGGCATTTTTCCGACTGTGCTGCAGCCTCACACGAGGCCGATCTCTTTACTTTGCGTAATCCACCACTCTGCTTTCTCTTATAACATTGATCTTGACCTGTCCCGGATATTCCAGTTCCGATTCGATCTTCTTGGAAATATCCCTTGCAAGAAGGACCATATCGGCATCGGACAGCTGTTCAGGAACCACCATGACACGGATCTCACGTCCGGCCTGAATGGCAAACGATTTGTCAACTCCCTTGAAACCGTTGGCGATATCTTCAAGCTGGCTGAGCCTGTTTGTATAGGTCTCCAGAGTCTCTCTCCTGGCTCCGGGCCTTGCCGCAGAAATTGCATCGGCAGCCTGGACAATGCAGGAAATAAGTGATGTGGGCTCAGTGTCACCGTGATGGGATGCAACCGCATTGATGACCACGGCTCCTTCTTTGTATTTCTTACAGAGCTCAACACCCAGCTGTACATGGGAACCTTCCATCTCGTGATCGATGGCTTTTCCGATATCATGGAGCAGTCCCGCTCTCTTTGCGAGCCTGACGTCAAACCTGAGTTCGGATGCCAGAAGTCCCGAAAGCTGGGAAACCTCTATGGAATGCTTCAGGGCGTTCTGACCGTAACTGGTCCTGAACTTCATCTTTCCGAGAAGCTTGATGAGTTCAGGGTTCAATCCGTTCACACCCACCTCAAGAGCGGCAGCTTCACCTTCTTCCTTCATCTCGCTTTCGATCTCTCTTCTGGCCTTTTCAACCATCTCTTCGATCCTTGCGGGATGTATGCGTCCGTCTACGATGAGCTTTTCAAGGGCGATCCTGGCGATCTCCCTTCTCACCGGATCAAAACCGGACAATACCACGGCTTCGGGAGTGTCGTCTATGATGATATCCACCCCTGTCATCTGTTCAAGAGTGCGGATATTCCTTCCTTCCCTTCCTATGATACGGCCTTTCATATCATCACTGGGAAGCTGGACCACGGAAATGGTATTTTCGGATACATTGTCAGCCGCGCATCTCTGGATCGCGTCCACAATGAATTCCTTTGCCTTTCTGTCGGCCTCTTCCTTTGCCCTGGCTTCCATCTCCTTGATCATAACGGCGGAATCATGTCTCACTTCATCCTCTACCGCCTTGAACAGGTATTCTCTTGCCTGTTCGGATGTAAGACCGGAGATCCTTTCCAGTTCCTGTAATCTCTGTTCGTTCAGCTTGGAGATCTCTTCTTTTTGCTTGTTGAGCGACTCTTCACGACCGATGAGAGTCTCCTCTCTCTTATTCAGAGCCTCGGCCTTCTTTTCCAGGTTCTCTTCTTTCTGTGAGATCCTGTGCTCTGACCGCTCAACTGCTGTCCTCCGTTCCCTGAGTTCCTTTTCCTGCTCATTTCTGAGTTTTTCCAGGTCGTTTTTCGATCGTATGGCTTCTTCCTTAACCTCGACCAGTGATTCACGCTTCTTTTCTTCCGCAGTCCTTACAGCTTCATCAATGATCTGTCTGGCTTTCTCATCCGCTTTACCTATCTTGCCCTCGGCATCGTTTGTAAGACGATTCCTGGTGATGAAATAAGTAACGGCAGATGCTGCCAGCGCGACTGCGATGATCAGAATAATCATTACGTAGTTTGGCATTACAGGAGCACCTCCTTATTCAATTGTCATTGTGCACAGCGTCTATATGTACGAAAGCAAAATACTTTCAACACATCATATATGTTCCACCGGAAGGACCGACGAAACATACAAAGACAATTTTAATTCACATAACTATCTGTGTCAAGTGACATGGCTTTCCTGATCACTTCCCCGGAAAAGCCCTGCCTGAAGAGATAGGCAGCGTTCTTTTGAATATATCCCGGGTCGGTTTCATCAGGTCTGTACCTTCTGCTCCTGAGTTTTTCTATGGCAGCCTCCAGTTCTCCTCCCTCGTCCGGAATAGATGAAAGCGCTTCTTCGACAACATCCCGGGAAACTCCCCTTCCCATGAGATCTGCTTTCATCCGGAGTCTGGATTTCTTGCTGCTCTGCTGCTCGATGAACAATCTGCAATAAATCGCATCATCGACATATCCGTGTTCTTTGGCCCACTGAAGCGTTTCCTCTGCTGTTTCTCCGGAATATCCGGAATCGAGGAGTTTTTTTCTTAGGCGCTCTTCGGTATAATCCCTGTCCTTTAAAAGAGTCAGAGCTTTTTTCTGCGCGCTCTTCCGGTCTTCGGGATCAACGGCCTTTTTCATTTACCGTCGCCGCTTTCCGAAGCCTCGTCGCTGAGCTCAACTGTCTCGGCAGCCTTTCTGCCCTTTTTCTTTGCGGCCTTTGTATCCTCTCCCTCTCCCGCTGCAGGAGCAGCCGCATGTGAGAAAGGATCCTCGGGGAGACCGAAAAGCTCTCTTATCTTCGATTCTATCTCATTGCAGACGGCAGGATTCTCAAGGAGATACTGTCTGGCATTGTCGCGTCCCTGGCCGATCCTGTTCCCATTGTAGGAATACCAGGCGCCGCTCTTTTCAACGATATCATTTTCCGCAGCCAGATCCAGGATATCGCCTTCACGTGAGATCCCCTTGCCGAACATTATGTCGAACTCCGCATTCTTAAACGGAGGCGCGATCTTGTTCTTTACGATCTTCACCCTTGTCCTGTTGCCCACAACCTCGCCGCCTGATTTGAGCGACTCCACACGTCTCACATCCAGTCTTACGGATGAATAGAACTTGAGAGCGCGTCCGCCGGTGGTAGTCTCCGGATTCCCGAACATCACGCCCACCTTTTCTCTCAGCTGATTGATGAATACCACTATGCAGTTCGTGCGGCTGATGACAGCCGTGAGCTTTCTCAGGGCCTGGGACATGAGCCTGGCCTGCAGGCCCACATGGGAATCTCCCATGTCTCCGTCGATCTCGGCTTTGGGAACAAGAGCCGCCACGGAGTCTATGACCAGTATATCCATGGCTCCGGATCTGACCATGGTCTCAGCAATCTCAAGGGCCTGCTCGCCGCTGTCGGGCTGAGAGATGTAGAGATTGTCGATATCAACGCCTATGTTTGAGGCGTACACCGGGTCAAGGGCGTGCTCTGCATCTATGAAGCCCGCGATACCGCCTCTCTTCTGTACTTCGGCTATCATATGAAGAGTAAGGGTGGTCTTTCCGCTGGACTCGGGGCCGTACACTTCCACGATCCTGCCCTTGGGGATCCCTCCCAGGCCAAGAGCGATATCCAGACTGATGGATCCCGTAGATACTGTCTCCACGTTGAGGGATGAGGAGGAATCCCCGAGCTTCATCACCGTGCCCTTTCCGTAGGACTTTTCAAGCTGCGAAATAGCCGCATCCAATGCTTTTCTTTTTTCTTCATTTTCAAATCCCATAATCATTCCATCCTTTCTTTGAACATCTGTTCGTCTACATGATAAAACACATGTTCGACTTTGTCAATACCTCTGAAAAAACCGGCGATATGCCTGAAGGGATGAACAAACCCGTTTAACAAAACGGCAAGTGTTACTATAACACATTCTCCGCAAAATTACAAATAAATTCTATGGTTCTATCAGAAGCTCGCATTCCGCGGTAGCCGTGCCGGGTGAGGAAGCAAGGATCCTGTACCGTCCCTTTTCCGCGCCTGCGGGCACGATGAGCTTTGCCTTGGAATTGCTCAGCTTTTCAATGCTGATACCCGTGTTCTCCGCGCCCATCAGATGCCACGTGACATTATTGATGCCCGAGCCCTTGTCGAGCCTTATCATCTTCGTTGTACCGGCATCCTTCGGGCGGACCTTTACGGAGGGATCCCTGAACACCATATACTGTTCTCCGCCGCTTACCGTCACGCGAAGAGGCTCACTTACGATGTTTCCGGACTTTACGTAAACGAGCGCATCCCCGTCAGTCTTTCTCTCCGCGGTCAGATACCCGGAATCGGACACCTTCACTCCTCTCCCCTTTACCACCCAGGAAATAAGGCGGTCTTCCGTATAGCCGGATGTGGTGATGAGCTTCAGTTTTACGCCCTCTCCGACCTTCAGGGACACGGATCTTTCCCCATCGGGTCCAGTGACATCGAGGGAAGTCAGTGGTTTATTTACTATCACCTTCGTGACGTAGAAGGCGTAGGTATCGACGCCGTTGATATTTCTGCCTGCAGCCCAGGTGATGTAGGAAATACCCGGCTTTCGGGCGGTCACGGTGAACCTGTTTTTGGAGTAATCGGTGCATTCGACGGAGCATACGGACTCGTCGGATATTTTCATGGAGACCGTGGCTCCGGTAAAGCCTCTTCCCACGGGTCTTACCGTGATGTCTCTGCTGCTGCCGGCGGCTTCACCGTCCCCGGCTTTAATGGTGATATTTCTTGGGGCTTTCAGGCTGCAGCGTTTGGATGTGTTTTTAAAGGAGGGCCTTGAATCCCTGACAGTCACCTTTACGCTCACGCCGCCGGAGATGCCGAGGCCGTCGGTATAAGCGGTCACTATCGCCGTGCCTTCCCTGTTCCTTGCGGTCACAAGGCCGTTGTTAAGGTTGATGACACCTCTCCGCCTGCTCTTCACAAGCCAGCGTACCTCCTCGGAGCGGGCCGATCCCGAAGGCGTGACGTTCAGACGCCTGATCTCTCCGGGTTCCATAAATATCTCATCGCCCTCGATCCCGTCGAACGAAAGACTGCCTTTGTCGTCCGTGACAGTGACCAGGACCGTTTTTCTCAGATGTCCGCAGACAATGCTCACTCTCGAGAATCCGGGAGAAACTGCCTCAAAGAAACCTGTCAGTCCGTCCGCCGAAAGATTCTTAAGGCAGAGGACATTGTCGTTCAGGGAATTAAAATATACCGTATCGGTTATCTCGCCGGGATTCGGGGATGAAAGCTCCGCATACAGAGGGACATAAGAGTTGACAGACACGGTAATGGAAGTCACTTCCACATCCCTGCTCCTGATCACCATATGAGCAGCATGATTTTCGGATGCGGTCTCCGGCTTTTCGGTCACCGTGACCGCGCATTCCTTTTTCAGCCTTCCGTCTCCGGTTTCCGCGGTGATGACCGCCCTGCCCTCGAGAAGACCCGTGATGATGCCGGAACGGCTGACTGATACCACGCTGTCGTCCGAAGTAGACCAGATCACCGTCTGGTCTGCTTCATAGGGTCTTACGTCCGCTTCAAGATGAAAGGCCTCTCCCCTGTTGATGGTAAATTCTTCCTCATTCAGCCTGATGCTTACCGCTACAGGCGCGTAACTCACGGACACACGGCACTCGGCCTTCACTCTTCCGTCCGTGGAAGATGCGGTGACCACGGCGCTGCCTGCTTTTTCCCCGGTCACAACCCCCGTTTTCGATACGGAAGCCGCTGAACCCACAACGGACCAGACCACATCGCGGTCTTCGCAGTCCTCGGGAAGCACCTCCGCGCTGAGGGCTGCAGACTGTCCTATCCCCAGCGCCAGCTCGGTCTGATCCAGCTTTATCCTGCTGGCCATCGGATTCACGATGACCATGCAGTTTGCCATAACCCCGGAACCGTCCACAGTCCTTGCAGTTATATACGCGCTGCCCTTTTCATGGGCCTTTATCCTGCCGTTCCCGTCGACAGACACGACGGAAGGAGCATCGCTTGACCAGATCACATCCCTGATGGAAGCGTCCTCGGGGTAGATATCCGCCGTGAATTCCATCTCGGTACCCCTGTCGACCATAAGCGCCGGGTGATCGAGAGTCAGACTCTCGACAAAAGAAAACACCGGTACGGAAGAAAACCTCATTCCCTGAAGCATTGCGGTGATGGCTTCGCCCTTGGGGAATTCTATAAAGTTGCAGTACATTGCCACGGGGAATACGGCGCATTCCGTAAGAGTGTGGAAATTCATGAGCGCGGGCATATTCAGGACTTTCAGTTCCTCACAGCCGCTGAACATCCCCCTCATGCTCTGTACATTGCTGAAATCCGTCTTTCCGAGATCGAGGGTGATGAGGGAGGAACAATTCCTGAACATATGATCCGTTGCGGTCACCGCAGACGTTGAAAGCGATGTGAGGTCGAGATATTTTAGGCTCCTGCATCCGGAAAACATCCCGCTCATATCGGTAACCGCTGATGTGTCAAGCCCCTTCAGGTCCACCTTCTCAAGCAAAGGGCAGAAATAGAAAAGGGACTCAAGGCTTCTCCCCGCGTAGACCTTATTTCCGTCCACGCCGAAAGAGACGGAGGATGCGACAGTGGGAAATACGTTCTCCTCAAGTCTCTCTATGCACACATCGCAGGGCTCCGCATTGACCTCGGCCTTTCCGGGGATCATTATCTCTCTGTCCCTGCCGGTGTACCTTGTGAGGATGACCCTGCCTTCATTCTCCAGATAATAGAACTCCCAGTCTGAGAGCCATTCGGATGCGCCGTGTACCTCGGCCTTTTCTCTCTCATACCGATCCCTCAGGCTCGCAGGATCATCATATCCATCCCATGTATCCGACTGAACCTGCGTCATATCCTGACCTGTGAAGGCATCCGGCAGTGTCACCGGCAGACCCGTCAAAGGATCGACTGCAGTCCCGGGGATCACCGCCGGAACCGTCGCGCCGGTATCCGTTCCCGTGTCAGCGGGCGCCATAGGAGCTGCGACTGCGGTCTCCGGAAGCACAACAGGCGGGATCGTTCCGAAGACTGCCGGAGCGTCGGGGACAACAGGCAGGGTCCCTTCAACCGCGAGGGAAGTAAAGGGCATGGAAAACACAGCCATCGTCACCGCGAAAGCGGTCAGTATGGAGGCAAATGCCGTTTTACCGAAAAAGTTCCTCATTTCTCGGACAGATCCCCGAATTCCTTTCTGCTGAAGTCCTCAAGCACCGTCTGCCTGAGGAGTGTCAGCGCGGCTGCTACCGCCGACTCCCTGACTTTATTCCTGTTGCCGGAAAAATGGTACTCTCTCACTTCGCTCTTTCCCCGAAGGAAACAGCATATATACACAAGTCCCACCGGCTTCTTGTCGGTTCCGCCGTCAGGTCCGGCGATACCGGTAATGGACACCGCGACCTGAGCCTTCGCAACGGAAGACGCGCCCTTGGCCATCTCCGCAGCAGTCTTTGAAGACACCGCGCCGAATTTGTCCAGGGTAGATCCCCTTACGCCCAGGAGCTTGCGTTTTGATTTGTTTGAATAAGTGATAAAACCGGCCTTGAACACGTCGGATGCTCCCGGCACCCCCACAAGTCTCGATGCCAGCATCCCTCCCGTGCAGCTCTCCGCCACCGTCATGGTCAGGTCATTTACCTTGAGCATGTCTATTATGGACTGTTCAAGAGTTATGTCGTCATCGGTAGCGTAAATGTACACGCCGAACCTGCGCTTGAGTTCCTTGATAACGGGCTTCACCGTCTTCTTGGCGGTCTTTTCATCCGCGGCCTTTGAGGTGACCCTGATATGGACCTCCCCGGTCTTTGCGTAGGTGGCGACGGTGGGGTCGTCCTGATTGTCGATGATATCAAGGATAGCAGACTCGACGGCGCTCTCTCCCACGCCGCAGATCTTCACGGTCTGGGAGTAAATGACCGAATCCGATATCTCCCTGAGATAAGGGGTGATGCTGTTGTTCAGCATGGGGACGAATTCATTGGGCGGTCCGGGCATAAGGATGACCCTTTTCCCGTCCTTTTCGACTATTATCCCCGGAGCGGTCCCTTCGGGATTCTCCACCACCTTTGCGCCCTCGGGCACAAGAGCCTGCTTCCAGTTGTTGTCGGTGGGAGTTTTGCCCCTCTTTCTGAAGAACTCCTCTATGGCTTTTCTGGAGCCGGCGTCCTCTGTAAGCTTAAGTCCCATGACCTTTGCCACGGTCTCTTTTGTAAGATCGTCTTCGGTGGGGCCGAGTCCGCCGGAGAGGAACACTATATCGACCCGCTTCAGAGCTTCCTCGAGCACCTCCGTAAGCCGCTCCTCATTGTCTCCCACAACGGTCTGCCGGTAGCAGGATATCCCGAGGGAAGCCAGCCTCTCCGACAGGACGGCGGCGTCCGTATTTATTATGCTCCCAAGCAGCAATTCAGTTCCCACAGAAATAATCTCGCTAGTCATCCGCTCAATTCTCCATTTTTCCGATGATCATTTTCATCGCGCCCGTGATGCCGGAAATGCTCCTTTTTATTTATCGGAGGCGCCGAGCACCGCTTTGTTCTTTACCATGTAGTCAACAAGAGATACCACCGTCAGGATCACCGCAGCCCACATGACCACATTGGTCAAGACTTTGTACCAGGGCAGATTGAGCCCGGCCAGCATCAGTATCACCATGGCCATCTGGGAAACAGTCTTGGACTTCCCCCACATGGAAGCCGCTATCACGATCCCGTTATCCGCCGCCACAAGCCTGAATCCGGATATGGCGAACTCCCTTGCAACGATGATTATGGTCACCCAGGCGGGAAGTTCCCCCAGGGACGTCAGACAAATAAGAGCGCTCGTCACCAGGAGCTTATCCGCCAGAGGGTCCATAAACTTTCCGAAATCGGTTATGAGGTTGTATTTTCTGGCTATCATCCCGTCAAGGGTATCCGTGACGGAGGCGGCGCAGAAAATGGCGAGGCTGACCCACCTGAAGGATGGGTGACCCGGTATGTTCAACATAAAAACCACGAAAAACGGGATCATTACGATCCTCAGCATCGTAAGCCTGTTAGGCAGATTCATACTGTCCTCCGTGTAATGTGAATATGCGGGCGATCCATCTCACCTCACAATGTCCCGCATCTTCCCTGACCGGCAGAGGATTCATGCCCGGTCTTATATTTCCTCGGCCACCAGATCGTAGCCGGCGGATCCCGTGATCCTGCAGCTGACCAGTGTGCCGCTCATTATCTCTCTGTCCGCCTTCAGGAACACCAGTCCGTCCACATCGGGAGCATCGCGGTAACTCCTGCAGGCGTATACGTTTTCTTCAGGGAGAAAGCCGTCCACCATGACCCTCATCTCCTGTCCCGTCAGAGAACGGGCTTTCTCAAAGGCGATGCCCTGCTGGAGCTCCATAAGGGCTTTTCTGCGCCTCTCTTTTGTCTTCCAATGCACCTGACCGGGCATCGAATACGCTTTCGTGCCCTCTTCTCTCGAGTAAATAAAGACCCCGAGCCTGTCAAACCGCTCCGTTCTGACAAAGTCCATGAGGATCTCGTGATCCTCTTCGGTCTCCCCGGGAAAGCCCGTGATAAGGGACGTCCTCAGGGCTATACCCGGCACGGCGCTCCTCAATCTGTCAATAACGCGGTGTATGGACGCCCTGTCCGTATGGCGCCCCATGAGCTTAAGTATCCGGTCCGAACCGTGCTGGACCGGCAGATCAAGGTATTTAAGCACCTTTTCTTCGGATCCGATCACATCTATAAGCTCGTCGTCCACACTTTCGGGATAGACGTAAAGCAGCCTGATATGTTCGATGCCGTCTATCCCGCAGAGCTTCCTGATCAGTCCGGTCAGTCTCTTCTCCCTGTACAGGTCAATGCCGTAAAGGGAGGTCTCCTGAGCCACCAGTATCAGTTCCTTCACTCCTCTTATGGCAAGTCCCCTGGCCTCAGCCAGAAGCTGTTCCTCGGGATAACTCCTGTATGGTCCCCGGATCAGAGGTATGGCGCAGTAAGTGCAGTTCCTGTTGCAGCCGTCGGCAATCTTCAGATACTCGTACACGCCGCCGGTGGTGATGACTCTGGACAAATGCTGCCGCTGTCCGTCCGCCTGTCCGGATGTCCTGCCGTCCGGGCATCCCGTGATCATTTCCGGGATATCGAAAAATGACGACAGAGGGACCACCCTGTCCGCTTCGGGCATCATCTCCGCAAGCGTGTCAATATACCTCTCGGCCATGCACCCGGCGACGATAAGGGTTTTAAGACGTCCTCCCTCCTTGATCCGGGAGAGTTCCATTATCCCTTCAATACTCTCTTTCTTTGCTTCCTCGGTGAAGCAGCAGGTGTTGACCACCGCATGATCCGCCTCCGCCGGGTCGTCGGTCAGGGTGAGCCCCGATGCTTCCAGCTCGTGAAGAAGCTTTTCGGAATCAGTGAGATTCTTGTCGCAGCCGAGAGACAGGAGAAAAACCGAAGACATCAGTCCTCGTTTACTATCAAAAGCTTTCCCTGATCAAGCTCGTCGATGGCGGTTGTCAGAGCCTTCTGGCCCTCGGGGGCATCCACCATGGGATCCTCGCCGTCTATCAGCTGTCTGGCCCTCTTTGAAAGCGCCATAACGATGGAATAACGGCTGGACACAACGGGTTCGTTTCCCTCTTCCACACCGCTGTTTACGACCTTCATCAGGTCAGAATAAGAAGGATGAAGCATTTATTATTTCTCTCCTTTCATATGTCTCAGGGGCTGTATGAGCCCTTGTTCGCTTGTTTTGTGTCCGAAACTACAGTGACAGTATCCCGTTTCTCACGGATCCGATAAAATCTTCATTGTGCGAAGGTCTGAATTTCGCGGCTCTGACCAGCAGATCTATGGCATCGGCGCAGGCCGACACGTCATCATTTACAACCACCGCATCGTACTTTTCGATCCCTTCGGACTCATGTCCCGCGCGTTTAAGACGGTTTTTCACCTGTTCCTCCGTCTCGGTCCCGCGCCCCCTGAGCCTCTTCACAAGTTCATCCGAACTTGGCGGAAGTATGAAAATGAGGAAGGCATCGGGAAACTTCTCTTTTATCTGGAGCGCCCCCTGTATCTCTATCTCAAGCAGCACATCCTTTCCTTCCGAAAGCTTCCGGTCAACGTAATCCCGGGGAGTACCGTAGTATTTTCCGCAATAGCAGGCGTGCTCGATGAGCCTGTCCTCCTCCACGGCCTTTAGAAATGAAGGCTCGTCCGTGAAGAAATACTCTCTTCCGTCAACCTCTCCCGGCCTTGGATCCCTGGTGGTCATGGAAACGGAAAGGGCGTAATGATCGTACTCGCGGACCAGTTTCTTCATCACCGTTCCCTTGCCGGTGCCGGCAAAGCCGCTTACCACTGTTATGACGCCGTTTTCGTTCATAAGTGCCTCTCAATCCCTGTGTTCGGCAGGGTAACCGTCAAAAAACACACGCCTCCGCAGCGTGGGTTTATTATTTTACACCGTTTCCGGCAGAAATGCAACGGGCGCATTAATCTTTTGCAGGCTGCCGTAAAGGAAAAGGACGGTTTCCTCATCCCATATCCGAATGCGGAAACCGTCCTTCTGTTTAAAAACCTGCTGTGATCCTTACTTCGCTCTCTTCACCTTGATGGTGACATTCTTGGTCAATTCGTCTTTGTATGTCAGCTTCACCTTGATGGTGCCGCTCTTCTTGGTCAGGCTTGTGATATCTATCTCGGTATTGTCGTCCGAATTCACTGCCGCCGTGACATTCTTTGGAGCTTCGATCTCAACCTTCAGCGGGTCCACGAGCTTCATCCTGCCGTTTGCGAGCTTGACATAGCTCACGATGTTCGCCGTGCCGATCACCTTGTCATCTTCAGATGCGCTCTCCTTCGGTATGACCACCGCAGGGGCTTTTACCAGAGGAAGGGTCTTGGCAGCCTTGACGTTTTTAAGAGTCATGGTCACCGGCTCATCTATGCCTCCGATATACAATTTCAATGTCAGATTGCCGATATTCAGGTTGTTTTTTGCATTGTATTTTTCGCCTTCATAGTTGATGGCTATGTCGCCCACACTGTCGAGATTTGCTCTGAATCCTTCCTCCAGAACATTAGCCGATACAATGCCTCCGTTCAGGTTCCGGGTCATATCAGGCCTTACTATCATGCTCTGCCCTGTCACCACGTTGAGTTTCCTCTTCACCTTCAGTTTGATGCACTTGTCCAGCGCCACGTTGCTGACATTGATCTTCACCATGGTCTTTGCGTCTCCCGCTTCAAGAGTGACAGTGTACTTGCCGTTCTTTACACCTTCCTTATACTCAACGACCAGTTTTCCGTCTTCAACCCTGGCAAGACCGGTATTATCAGTGAGCGTTACATCTTCATCGTCAAGGGCTTCTCCATTTAAGCTTATGTCAAAGCTTAAGACCTGTCCTTTCGCGTTGGTGTTCACATCTATTATTTTCTGGTTTCCGATGTCAACCGTGAGCACGTCCTTTTGGGATGTCTTGACCGTGTATTTCAGGCTTACGGGGTCGGTTTTGTCCCAACCCTCCTTATAGATGTTTATCTTTCCTTTGCCTGCAGCGTTGGCCGTGATCTCTATGGCGTCGTCGGCTCCCTTCGCCACTGATTTGAAACCTGTGCCCGTCACCTCTACATCTTCAATGTCATAGGGGCCGAAGCCTCCTCCTTCACCCTTTATCAGGAGCGAAGTCTTGAGGACGCTCTCCGTGCCTTTTTTGATGGTGCCGGATACAGAGCTGAGCTTAAATACAGGCTTAACATAGCTCACGGGTATCATGTATTCAACGACTCCGTCGGCTCCCAGGTTGAACTCAAGTATGGCATTGGACGCATTGGATGCCTTCTTTCGGTCTCCCTTTCCGAGCTCTTCCTTAAGCTTCACCGTGATGGTAGATCCGTTAAGCGTTGCATCATAGTATTTAGCGGATTTTTTATTGGTGTTCGGAACCGGATACTCTACATTTGCGAAAATACCATAAACCGGATACTCGTGTTCCGAATCATCCTCAAAGAGGTTCCAGTCATCAGGCACTTCCGCGTAGTCGCTGATCACTGCTTTCACATAATCCGGCGCGAAGTCAAAATGATCATCATCTCCGATAACCCTGTACCAGACGTAATAGGTTCCCGCTTCTGTTGCTGTGGGGATGGATGTTTTCCAGCCGTCTGTCGGAGCAGTCTTGTCATCCTTGCCGATGGCATACTGCATCGTGCCGCCCTCGGCAACGCCCGCCTTTACAAGCTTCTGTGCAGAGCCGTTGTAGGTCAGGGTCTTTGCTGTGGGCGCGGAAGTCACTCTGGAAACGGCCTTGAGGATCTTGAAGGTCACGTCCACCGCCTTTGAGTCCTTGTATACGCCCTTGCCTGTAACGGTGACCGTCGCGGTGCCGGCGTTGGTGTTGTCCTTGTAGTCGACGGTGTAATCCGTATCCAGCGTCAGGGTGGTGTCCCCGTCCTTCACCGTCACCGTGGGGGTGATGGGCTGGCCGGTCCAGGTCTGGTCGGCGATGGGGGACACGGTGAGCACAGAAGCATCCCACCGGGCGTAGAGTTCGAGGTTCTCGGACAGCTTGACCTTGGCCTTGTCGGCATACTTCGTTCCGGTGCCGTCCGCCTTGGTGTTCCAGGCCGTGAAGCTGTAGCCCGGCCAGGTGAAGGGGTTGGCCTGCAGCTCGGTTTCCGTATTCAACAGCACATTCTGCTTCTTCGTTCCGGGAACAGAAGGTATGTTGCTATTGAAGGTGACGGTCACTGCCGAGCCCATCGTGGCCTCTGTATTATTGCTGTTCCACAACACTTTCCACCCGTTAATATCGCTCTCGAAGAACTCCGCCGGGTCGTCGTTCGGCATCTTTGTTTTAAAGCCGCTGGTGATGTCAACGCCTTCTCCAGCAGTTACGCCAATGGGCTTGGTGTTCTCCAGCCTACCCTGGACAGTGATGACATTAGAATCAAGTTGCACGTTATTGCCAGAGCCATTCACTTTGTTGTCGCTGATGTCAACATTGTCGGACAGGTTGAACGTTCCGCCTTCGTTCACATACACGCCGCCGCCGGCTGAGGCGGTATTGCCGCTGATCGTGCCGCCGGTCATCGTGAAGCTGCCGCCGCCTTTGACATACACGCCGCCGCCGTTGCCATACGAATTGTTGTCCCGGATCGTGCCGCCGGTCATCGTGAATGTACCTGCGACGTACACGCCGCCGCCGTTGTCATACGAATTGTTGTCCCGGATCGTGCCGCCAGTCATCGTGAAGCTGCCGTTGGCGTCGACGTACACGCCGCCGCCGGAGTCGCCGTGGCCGGCGGAAGTCTCGGAAGTCTTGGAGGTCGTGCAGGCGCAGATCGTGCCGCCAGTCATCGTGAAGCTGCTGCCGCTC
>JAEEGL013225899.1_pt1 | contig 14814 bp, 7 predicted proteins | sample 9134231 | NCBI WGS metagenome assembly JAEEGL01 (sample SAMN16246548, study PRJNA631951) | gut metagenome | biome: gut microbiome; feature: rumen; material: fiber-attached | host: Bos | place: Iran: Karaj | collected 2018-10 | reverse complement strand
GCCTGGATACTATTCGCAACCGTTGAGGTTTTCTATCGCATCAAGGAGGTTTCGATACTTCATCGAATTATCTGAACCGAATTCGTATTCTATTCTTTCTGCCTCAGTACGGTAAACATCCCAAATCAGTTGCAGATCCTCTTTTGCCCCGCGCTTTCCCAAAAGCCATGCAGCGTAGACTTTTGCATCCGGGGATGCTTCACCAGTGATTATATTCTGGCACAGCGCGCGCAAATCCTTAACTTCGTTAGCGTAAAGGAACTCCAATTTCATATCGCTCATGAGATCTGACGCATCTGCTTGCAGTTCATTCATTATTTCCCTGATCTGCTCGGGACTTCGGCGATACCATTCTTTATAGAACGCTCCAAGTTCATCAATGCCTTTGTAGGATATTCGTCCGGCAGCCTTACGGATAGAGAACCTGCCGAATATAAAATCAATATATCCGTCTGAAAGGCCGATTCGGAATTGATAGAGCTTTCTTTTTGTCCTTTGCTGCTGCTCATTCAGCCAAGCCGTTTGCTTGAAGCGTCCGTTTATATACTCAGATGTTTGCAATTCTGTCACAGCACGAAAGCCGTACACACCTGAAAACCGAAGAAAATATGTGTATTGTACATCGTCCAGAGAACCCATATTGGCAGTTTCCCAATCGCGACAGCATTGCAGGCGGATTATAAGCTCGTGCTTTCGATGATCCATCTTTATATCTTGGATCCTGCTGTCATGGAAATAATCGGACACAAGAAACTTCTGAGTTGCTTTTTCCAAAGGGAATTCTGCCTCAAAGTCATAGTAGTTATACATTACATACCTCGTAAAACCGTCTGGCATGGAAACACATCAAATTGGAAAAAAGGATTGCTATCTTGTTAAAATAGCAATCCTATGATGGCGGAGAAGGAGGGATTTGAACCCTCGCGCCGGTCAACCCGACCTACACCCTTAGCAGGGGCGCCTCTTCGGCCTCTTGAGTACTTCTCCAAATGCCAAAGTCTTCAACTCTTCGGTTGTGCGGGATTTATTATAACGGACAACCCCGGAATTGTCAACAGCGCAAAAAGTGTCCCCGCAGGGCGGTAAACCGCCCCGCGGGGAGTCTTCATTTCGTGTCAGGACACGCTGTCAGCCGAAGCCGTATCAGCAGTACTCCTTCTTCCGGAAGATGGTCAGGAGCGCGTAGCCCAGCAGGCTCAGCGCCATGCTCAGGGCGTAGCCGGCAATGTGGCCGCCGTCTCCGGTATTCGGAGTGTACACGTTGGTGATCACGTAGCCGTCGTACTCCGTCTGGTATTCAGGCACCGGATCCTCGCTGATGGTGTATTGGATCTCCTTCCCTTCCGCGAACTTGTCCAGTTCGTCCCAGGTGTGGGTCCACCCCATCGCCTCGGTCAGCACCGCGCTTCCGATCTCCACCCCGTCCGCGTACAGTCGCACCGTGATGCTGATCGGCCGCTTCTCCGCCTTGTCGTCGTCGTCCATCCACTCCTTGATGACGATCACTTCCGTCTTCTCCGGTACGTGGATGTTGATGATGATGAAGTCCGTGATCTCGGTCTCGTACCCGTCCACCGTTTCCTCGGTGATCGTGTACTTGATTTCCTTCCCTTCCTTGTACTTCGGCAGATTAGTGAACTTGAACTTCCAGTTGTCTTCTTCGCTCACCGTCACCGTCTGGATCTTCTCGCCGTCGGCGTACAGGTTGACCTTGATGCTCTCCGGACGGATGCCGTCCTGGTCATCATTGTCGTCCCATCTCTTCTCGCCGTCCAGCTCGATGGTCTCAGGCACGTGCCGGTTGGTGATCGTTCCGCCGTTCACCGCGTAGGTGCCGCCGTCTTCGTAGATCACCACGTAGTTCTCGTCGCTGGAAGTCTCCTTCACGGTGTACTCGATCTCGACACCGTCTTCGTACTTCACCAGATCCTTCCAGGTCGCCTTCCACTCTTCGAACTCGCCGTCTTCGTCGATGGCGCCGTCCAGAGTGATGGAACCGATCTCCTTGCCGTCGCCGTAGAGGGTGAAGGTGACGCTCTCCGGCCTCTTGCCGTCCTGGTCGTCCTTGTCGTCCCAGACCTTCAGCACCGACACCTCGGTCTTCTCGGTCACGTGGACGTTGGTGATCGCTTCCCCGTTCCTGGCGTATTCGCCGTTGCCGTACACCACTTCATAGTGGATGTCGGAAGAGGACTCTTCCACCGTGTAATCGATCTCTTCGCCGCCGTCGTTCTTGGCCAGTTCCTTCCAGGTGGCGATCCACTCTTCCAGCTCGCCCAGTTCGTCCACGGTGCCGTCCAGCGTGATGCTGCCGATCTCGTTCCCGTTGCCGTAGAGGGTGAAGGTGACGCTGTCCGGCCTCACACGGTCGCGGTCATCGTCGTCGTCCCAGGTCTTGTAGACCTTGACTTCGGTCTTCTCGAATTCGTGATGGTTGGTGATGGTGCCGCCGTCCACCGCGTAGGTCCTGCCGTCTTCGTAGATGACGACGTACCCTTCCTTGACGTTCGCCTCGGTCACGGTGTACTCGATCTCTTCGCCGTCCTTGTACTTATCCAGTTCGATGAACGTGGCCACCCAGGGCTCGAACTCGCCGTCTTCGTCCACTTCGCCGTCCAGCATGACGTAGCCCAGTCTCTGGTTTCCGGCCCACAGCACGAACTGCACCGCGTCGGGCCTGATGCCGTCTCTGTCGTCGTCGTCATCCCACAGCTTGGTGACCTTCACTTCGGTCAGCTCGGGCACGTGTTTGTTGGTGATGGTGCCGCCGTCGTACGCGCAGGTCTCGCCGTTCTCGTAGATGACCTCGTAGTTCACGTCGGAGGAGGTCTCTTTTACGATGTACTCGTACTCGATTCCGTCGTGGAAGGCGGGCAGCTGCTTGAAGACCGCCAGCCAGGGCTTCTCTTCCAGAGCCAGTTTCAGTTCGCCGTTCTCGTCGTACTGATCGTCGCCCGTTCCGTCCAGCGTGACCGAGCCCAGCTCGATCTCTTCGCCGTCCTGGATCACATACAGCGTGAAGGTGACGTTCTCCGGCCTCTTGCCGTCCTGGTCATCGTTGTCGTCCCACTTCTTGTTGACGGCAACGCTGGTCAGCAGGCGGTTGGTGATGATGCCGCCGTCCACCGCGTACTCCCTGCCGTCGGGATAGATGACCTCATAGGCCGCGTCGCCTTCGGTCTCCTTGACGATGTACTCGCACTCGGCGCCGTCCATGAACGCGGGCAGCTGCTTGAAGACGGCCAGCCAGGGCTTCTCTTCCAGGGCCAGTTTCAGTTCGCCGTTCTCGTCGTACTGATCGTCGCCCGTGCCGTCCAGCGCCACCGAGCCCAGCTCGATCTCCTCGCCGTTCACTACGGCGTAGAGGGTGAAGGTGATGCTGTCGGGCCTCAGGCCGTACCGGTCGTCGCCGTCGTCCCACTTCTTGTTGACGGCAACGCTGGTCAGCAGGCGGTTGGTGATGGTGCCGCCGTCCACCGCGTAATCCTGGCCGTCGGGGTAGATGACCTCATAGGCAACGTGGCCTTCGGTCTCCTTCACGATGTACTCGCATTCGACGCCGTCGATGAAGCGGGGCAGCTGCTTGAAGACGGCCAGCCAGGGCTTCTCTTCCAGGGCAAGCTTCAGCTCGCCGTTCTCGTCGTACTGCTCGTCTCCCGTGCCGTCCAGGGTGACCGAGCCGAGCTCGATCTCCTTGCCGTCCTGGACCGCATAGAGGGTGAAGACGATGCTTTCGGGCCTCAGGCCGTACCGGTCGTCGCCGTCGTCCCACTTCTTGTTGACGGCGACGCTGGTCAGCAGGCGGTTGGTGATGGTGCCGCCGTCCACCGCGTAATTCCGGCCGTCGGGGTAGATGACCTCATAGGCCGTGTCGCCCATGGTCTCCCGGACGACGTACTCGATCTCTTCGCCGTCCTCGAACTTGGGCAGGTCGTCCCACACCGCGATCCAGGGCTTCTCCTCGCCGTCCGCGTCGGCGGTGCCGTCCAGCGCGATGGCGCCCACCGGGGTCTCCTTGCCGTCGACGATCTTGTACAGCGTGAAGACGATCTGCTCGGGCCTCATGCCGTACTGGTCGTCATTGTCGTCCCACTTCTTGTTGACGGCCACCCGGACCGGGGACGGGATGTGCTTGTTGGTGATGGATCCGCCGTCCACGGCGTAGCTCGCGCCGTCTTCGTAGATCACTTCATAGTTGACGTCGGAGGAGGTCTCCACGACGGTGTACTCGATCTCCTCTCCGTCTTCATACTTCGGCAGGTCTTCCCACACCGCCAGCCAGGGCTTCTCCTCGCCGTTCTCGTCGGCGGTGCCGTCCAGGGTGATGGTGCCGATCTCGCTGCCGTTGCCGTAAAGGGTGAACTCGACGCTGTCGGGCCTCAGTTCCTCCACGTCTTCCATGTCGTCCCAGATCTTCTTCACGCTGATCCTGGTGGTCTCGCGGTTCACGATCCGGAAGTAGGCGGTGGTGGCGTCCTCGCCGTCCACGGTGCTGGAGCCGTCGGTCTCGATGGCGACTTCCCAGCTCGTCTTGTCGGCGATGTATCCGCTGGGCACCGTCTCGGTCAGGGTGTAGCCCTCGTCGCCGGTGATGTCCAGTCCCTCGAAGACGGCCTTGCCGTCGGCGTCGGTCGTCTCGGTCATGTCCACCGCGCCGCCGAACTTGGAAGCGCCTGTCAGACTGAAGCTGACGCCGCTCATGGGATTGCCGAAATCGTCCACCTTCTCGATCTGTACCTTGCCCTTGAGGGTGTACTTCACGATGGTGAAGTTGGTCACGTTGTCGATCTCGGTGTACTCGCTGCCGGGAGACTCCTGCAGCAGCCCGTGGATGTGGTAGTTGTTGTAGGTCTCAGGCTTGACGTAGATGGTCTCGTTGCTGGTGGGGGCTTCCATGACGAGCTTGACGAACACGACCCCGAGGGGCTCCAGTTCGAAGTCGCCCAGGTCCGCCGCCACCCAGATGGCGCCGGCCAGTTCCGTCTCGGAGGTCACGGGCGTCCAGACGCTGTCGGTCAGCGGGTGCTGGTCCGCGTCCTCGTCGCTGCTGACGTAGAAGGTCGCGGGGATGACGGTCCCGTCGTTCAGTTCCGCCGAGAGGCCCTTCAGGGTGCCGTGCCACTGGCTGGGTCCCCTGCTGCCGGTGTCATACCGCTCCACCTTGTCCACGAACACCAGGTTCTTGGCGGAGGACTTGTCGGTGGTGGCGTAGCGCAGATAGTAGGTGTAGGTGCCGCCCGGCTCGACCTCGATCTCGGTCTGCAGTTCGCCGTCCTCACCGGCCACCAGCTTGCTGGGACCGGCCTGAGCCAGGGTGTTGAAGGTCGCGAACACGTTGTCCCATCCGTAGCAGAACCTGGAGGGGTTGCTGCCGGGCAGAACGTCGGTCAGGCCGGCATGGATGGTGTTGTAGTCCGCGAAGGTCTTTCCGATGCTTTCCAGCAGGTCGGGATCCTTGAGAGTGCCGTCGTCGTTGGTCGCCGTCCTGTAAGGCTTCGTGGGGTCGTCCTTGTAGGCGCCCTCATGATAGGTGAGTCCGCTCAGCGCCTCGAAGGCGACGGCGTTCACCAGGCGGTTCCCGTTCTCCGCGAGGGAGGAATAGGGGGTGATGGTGTCGATCAGCACGAGATAGCCGCCGCTGAGGTCCACTGCGTCGCTGCCGCCGGGCAGGGGTCCCGTGTACGGGTCGCTCTGCTCGTTGATCCTCACGATGACCATCGTCCGGCCATCCAGGTCTGTGCCGTTCCAGGAACCGGTGACGGTCTCGACGGTGTACTGATCCTCGGGGATGAGGAACTTCTCGTCGAAGGCCGCCCTGTTGGCGGCGCCGTCCTTCATGTAGGTATCGTAGAAATAGGTGTCGTTGCTGGAACTGGCCATGGTGAACGCGTTCCTGTAGACCCTCACCTTGGAGTCGGGGTCAAGGACCGTTCCCCTCGGCAGGATGTCGTAGAAGACGCCCTTGGCCATCGGGATCCACTTGACGGGATAGTAGTCGCCCACGTCGGAGATGCCGCCGTACATGAAGTGCCAGCCGCGGAGCGCCCAGGTCACCTTGTACCGGTTGAGCGCCGTCTGCTCCTCGGTGGAAGCGACTTCCTTCTCGGTCCGCAGGAGGTTGTTCTGGCCTACCGACACGGCGCCCGCCGCGCGGTTGATCTCATGGCCGGTCGCGTTGGAGAACACGAAGTCCGGGTCTCCCGTGAAACGGGTGCCGCCCCGCTTCGGTTCGTCCTCGTCGTGGGTCTCCTCGTCGTGAGCCTCTTCGTCCTTCTCGGTATAGACGGCCATGTCCACGTAGCTGTTCGTGTACATGTAGGGCTTTCCGGTGCCGGTGTTGTTGATGCAGTTGAGGACTCTCTGCGTGCGCTTCAGCGAATAGTTCGCCCTGGCGCAGAGGATGAAGTAGTGGTGGGTGTTGGTGTTTACGATGCGGTAGCCGAGGATGTTCTTCTTCGCGAACTCGATGAAGACGCCGGTATCCTTCTTTTTGCCCATCTCGCCTTCATACTCGGTGTAGGCATAGGAAGCCACGTTGTCGGTCTGTCCGTCCGCGATGGTGATCTGGTCCCACTGCTTGGTCTCCAGGTTGTAGTTCACCGTGGCGATCAGGGTCCAGTTGCTCTCCTCCAGGCCGCCGATCAGGCCGTAGACGTAGATGGGCTGGTGATCCTCTGCGAAGGGGTCCACCGTTTTGTCGACGATCCACAGCCCGTCCTGCCGGTTGGCGTACTGCGCCTCGACGTAGAAGCCGAGTTCCGTCATATAGTAATCGTCCTTCGTCAGCTTGGTGCCGGCGATGGAGGTGCCGCTCTTCGGGCTCTGCCAGTCGAGCGCGATGTCCTTGCTCTCGCAGACGTAGGTCGCCGTGACCCTGTCGTCCACGTACTTGGAGGGATAGCCTTCATACCAGCTGTAGAACCGCAGGCCGTCCAGGGTGTCCACGGTCCTGCCGTACATGTTCTGCGAGTTGGTCTCGAAGTAGTACAGTTCGCAGTTGCTGTCGTTCCAGTGGTATCTGTTGTAGTTGTCCCTCTTGCCGTTGACATGCGTCCTCGCGTGGGCGGAGGATTCCCAGTTGGAGTTGCTCCAGTTGTGGACCATGTACATGCCGATCGGGCTGGTGTTATGCCAGTATTCCGACCACTTCATGGAATCGTTGGCGGTCGTGTTGGGATCCGCTTTCCAGGCGGGGATGCAGGTGGCGACGACCTTGTTGTCCAGCTTGTAATCGTGATAGAGGGAGTCCGGCTGTTCGATCCTGAACAGCGCGAACGCGGAGGTATAGTTGCCGCCCCAGGTGGTGTTCGTATTGTCCCAGTAATCCAGCGTGAACCTGCTCGGATCCTGGAAGCCGGCTCCGCAGTATCCCACGAGTTCCCACTGGTAGGCCGGGTTCTGGTTCTGGCTGGTCTTCCCGTATCCGGTGAACTGGCTGTCATCGAAGTTGAGGCGGAAGTGCTGGGTGGGAGTGGAATAATAATCGCAGGCGAAGTATGCCTCGAACATGTACAGGAGGTAGCGGTACTGGACCTTCGTGCCGTCTTCCTTCTCCTCGATGGCAGTCCAGTCATTGTACTGCGACTTCTTGACGCTGGTGATCTTCACCTGCGTATCGATGTAGAAGGCGGGACCCGAAGCCTGCAGATTCCTGCTGACCGCGTCGCTGGTAAGGGTCAGATCCACGTCAAAGGGATCGGACGCGCAGTTTTCCAGGTCCGAGGGGTTGTAGTCCGCGTAATTGTATGATTTCCTATTGCACCGGTAGGTGATGGTGAGTTCCAGGGTGCGGCTGGTCAGGGTACCGGTGTTATAGATCCTCAGCACCTTCGCGGTCTCGTCCTTTTCGTAACGGAAACCGTTTTCGGCGTTGATGTACTTATCCAGCTCGAACAGGGTGTTCCCCGTCTCCAGTTTCCTGTTGGTGGTGTAACTGGAGCCAACAGACGACTTGATGATGCTCAGGGGGACGGTGATGCAGACGCCGTCCGCCTGGTAGTTCCGGTCCTCACGCTCGTCCAGATTGATCTGGATGCGGTACTGGAACGTCATCGGCATCGTGGCGTTGTTGGTGTCGGTGGTCCGGGCGATCTTCACCGGGTCGACGGTGCCGGTCTGTGTGTTGTTGCGCCATTCCATCTGATCGTCGCTCAGGGTGACGATCAGCGTGTTGTTGCCGTCCTGGGCCTTCTGGCCGTGTTCGATGTCGGTGACAGTGTAGTCCTTGGTGGGCTCGTCTCCCCGCACGGTCACCGTCTTCTTTTCAGCGGATCCGTCGAAAGGCAGCGCGCTGACCGCGATGTCTCCCACGGAGCTGAAAAGGTACAGTGCCACCAGCAGGATGGCGAGAACCTTCTTCGTTCGAGTCATAGATTACCCCCTCAAATAATGCTGATGTCTCGATCAGCGGATTTACTTATTTACGCCGAACAGGGGTCGCTTGCGCGCCCCGTTCTCCGGCTCCGTGTTCCCGCCCGATAAAACAGAATCCCCCCAATGGCTGAACACAAAGCCATCGGAGGGGTTACGATCCGCAGACGGGTTCACTTTCCTCTGATTCCGGAAGCAATTATACCACCCGTACCGCCTTTTTGTACATTGTCATTTCCTACACGGAATGAAATGGATTCTGTGTCAATTTGACAATTGCGTGACGAGGGTTACGCATCGGTTACAGCGGCGCCGCCGGTCCGGAGACCGGCGGCGTCGGTTCTGTCTCATTCCTTTTTTCACCCCTGCGGGGTCACGGTCTCCGGATCTCACCGGGTCGTGCTCAGTCCTCCCACTTCCAGGAGGCGACCTCCGGCAGGTCCACGCCGTATCTGGCGATGTACTGCTTGTGCTCCACCAGCTTGCTGCGCATCTTCTGATACAGATGGCCGGCCTTCTCGTGGACCTGGGGCAGGAAGCGGATGGCGTCCAGCACCAGGTGGAAGCGGTCCACGTCGTTCTGCACGCGGACGTCGAAGGGGGTGGTGATGGTGCCTTCCTCCTTGTAGCCGCGCACGTGCATCAGGCGGTTGTTGGCCCGGCGGTAGGTCAGCTCGTGGACCAGGCTGGGATAGCCGTGGAAGGCGAAGATGACCGGCTTGTCCTCGGGGAACAGCAGGTTGTAGTCCGCGTCGGAGAGGCCGTGGGGATGCTCGTTCTTGGGCTGGAGCTTGAACAGGTCCACCACGTTGATGAATCGGATCTTCAGTTCGGGCAGCTCCTTGCGCAGGATCGAGACCGCCGCCAGCGCCTCCAGCGTGGGGGTCTCGCCGGCGCAGGCGAAGATGATGTCGGGCTCGGCGCCCTGGTCGTTGGAAGCCCAGTCCCAGATGCTGATGCCCTGGCTGCAGTGCTTGATGGCCTCTTCCATGGACAGCCACTGGGGCCTGGGGTGCTTGGAAGCCACGATCACGTTGACGTAGTTGCGGCTGCGCAGGCAGTGGTCCATGGTGGACAGCAGGCAGTTGGCGTCCGGAGGCAGGTACAGCCGCACCACGTCCGCCTTCTTGTTGGCGATGTGGTCCATGAAGCCCGGATCCTGATGGGTGAAGCCGTTGTGGTCCTGCTGCCAGACGGTGGAGCACATGATCAGGTTGAGGGAAGCGATCTCCTCCCTCCAGGGCAGCTGGTTGCAGACCTTCAGCCACTTGGCGTGCTGGGCCGCCATGGAGTCGATGATCCGGGAGAAGGCCTCGTAGGTGGCGAAGAAGCCGTGCCGGCCGGTGAGGAGGTAGCCCTCCAGCCAGCCTTCGCACATGTGCTCCGAGAGCATGGAGTCCATGATCCTGCCGTCGGCGGCCAGGTACTCGTCCGAGTCCAGCGTCTCGGAGTTCCAGCTCCGGTTCTCGGCCTCGAAGACCGCGTTGAGCCGGTTGGACATGGTCTCGTCCGGTCCGAAGATGCGGAAGTTCCGGGAGTCTTTGTTCAGGCGGAAGATGTCCCGGACGAACTTGCCGGTCTCGATCATGTCCTGGCCTTCCTTCTCGCCGTGGGACCCGATGGGGAACTCATAGTCGCGGAAGTCGGGCATGCGCAGGTCGCGCAGCAGCATGCCGCCGTTGGCGTGGGGGTTGGCGCCCATGCGGCGGTTGCCGGCGGGGCACAGTTCTTTGATCTCGGGCAGCAGCTTTCCGTCGTCGGTGAACAGTTCCTCCGGACGGTAGCTGCGCAGCCAGTCCTCCAGCTGCCGCAGATGCTCCGGCCTGGTCATGCCGATGGGCACCTGGTGGGCGCGGAAGCTTCCTTCCACCTGCTTGCCGTCCACCTCCTTCGGGCCGGTCCAGCCCTTGGGGGTGCGCAGCACGATCATGGGCCAGCGGGGCCGGGTGGGATCGTTGTTCTTCCGGGCCTTCTTCTGGATGCGGAGGATCTTCTCGATCACCTTATCCAGCGTCTCCGCCATCTTGCGGTGCATCTCCATGGGATCCTCTCCCTCCACGAAGAAGGGCTCCCATCCGTTGCCGATGAAGAAACTGCGGATCTCCTCATGGGTCATGCGGGCAAAGAGGGTGGGGTTGGCGATCTTGTACCCGTTGAGGTGCAGGATCGGCAGCACGGCGCCGTCCGAAATGGGGTTGAGGAACTTGTTGGACTGCCAGGAGGTGGCCAGCGGGCCGGTCTCGGCCTCGCCGTCTCCCACCACCACCGCGGCGATGAGGTCCGGGTTGTCGAACACGGCGCCGAAGCCGTGGGCGATGGAGTAGCCCAGTTCGCCGCCTTCGTTGATGGAGCCGGGAGTCTCGGGGGCGCAGTGGCTGGGGACGCCGCCGGGGAAGGAGAACTGCTTGAACAGTTTCTTCATCCCGTCCAGGTCCTCGCCGACGTTGGGATACACCTCGCTGTAAGACCCTTCCATGTAGGTGTTGGCGATCATGAAGTTGCCGCCGTGGCCGGGTCCCGAGAGCAGGATCATGTCCAGGTCATATCTCTTGATGACCCGGTTGAGGTGGGTGTAGACGAAGTTCTGGCCGGGCACGGTGCCCCAGTGCCCCACGATCTTCTTCTTCACCATGTCGGCGGTGAGCGGCTGCTTCAGCAGCGGGTTCTCCAGCAGGTACAGCTGGCCCGCGGACAGATAGTTGGCCGCCCGGAAATAGGCATCCATCTTCCGGAGCAGTTCCTCCGTGACGGGTCCCTTTTCCTCGACTTTTGCAGGTCTGTTGCTTGGCATTCTCATTCTCCTTCCGTATCGGTCTAATTCATCCAGATTATAACACGCGGGCCTTCCGCCGCGAAACGCTTTCCGCCGTCAGTTCCGCAGGCCCTTCCGGACCAGTTTCGCCAGCCGCTTCCTTTCCCGGTCCGTCAGCCATTCCGACAGCCGTGCGGCGGCGACGGGCACGATCCACCTTTCGATCTCTTCCCTTCTCATCCCGGAGAGCCGGAGGCTCTCGGACAGGTACCGTCTCCTCATCCACGCCTTCGCGGCCTTCAGCCGGAGCCGCTGGCCGAAGCCGGCGTTGATCAGTTCCCCGTATCTCAGGAGGAGCCAGGTCCTGGCGACGTCGGCCGCCGGATCCCCCGCGCAGGCGGTCATCCAGTCCAACACCCGGTATCCGGTCTCCGTCACCATGACGTTCCCCGGATGGAAGTCGAAATGGCACAGCCGGTCCCCGTCCGGCAGCGAAGCGAGGATCCGGAGCGCGCCGGCCTTTTCCTCCGCCGTCAGGTCATCGGCCTTCCCGATCTCTCCGGCGAGCTTTTCCCGGACGGGGAGGATATCGGAGATCCTCGTTTCATGGATCCCGGCGTGGATGGACGCCAGTTCCGCCGCCGCCCGGCGGAGCGACGCCGGGCTCCTGCCCATCACCAGGAACATGTCCTTTCCCGTCACTTTTTCATACAGGATGCCGAGGCGGGATCTCCAGCACACGAGGGCGAGGGTCCTGGGCAGCTGCGCGTACGCCTCCTGCACCTTTCTGCCGACGTCGTACTCCTTCCGGATCCCCTGTACGGGAAAGCCTTCCCGGTACAGTTTGATGACCCGGTCTCCTTCGTATTCGTAGATCTCCGCGGTGTTTCCCCCGCCGATCCTGGGGAGAGACAGCCCGTCGTCGAGGCGCGCCGCGCCGTTCTCAATGGATAGATTCCCGTCCATCTGCCTCCTCCTTCTCCGTTGTGAACCGCGGCTCTTTTCTTTCTCCCGCCCGCGTTCAGTCCATCCTGCGGAACGCCGACGCCGGCTGCCTGCAGACGGGGCAGGCCTCGGGCGGGGCGTCTCCCGTGTGCACGTAGCCGCAGACGGTGCAGATCCAACGGGTCTGCCCGGCATTGGGGTCCTGCGGTACGAGCAGTTCCTGCGTGAGGGCCGCGATCTGTTCCGCGATGGCGCGGGCGTCCTCTTCCCGGAACTCGCCCATGTCGGTGATCTTCATGCCGGTGATCTCGCTGAACCTGCCCAGCAGCGCCTGTTCCTCCTGGGTGAGGGTGTCCACCCGCAGCTGTCCCTTCATGAAATAGGAATGGAAACTGAAGGGGGAAGCCGCGTTCTTCAGGCTCTCCGCCACCGAGGGGAACTCCTTCTCCGAGAACAGTCCCTCTCCCACCACGATGAGGTGCTTGTAGTTCAGTTTCCCCTGCATCCTGCTCACGAAGAGCTTGGTGAGCTGGGCGGTGTAGGGGCCGCGGAAGCCGAAGACCAGGATCAGGGCGTCGTACGCGTTCTCATCCTCCGCCTGGAAGGGGGTGTCCGCGTTGACGCAGAGGCAGTTCAGCCTCTCGGCGATGATCCGCGCCAGCCTCCTGGCGCTTCCGTGCTGGGTCTCATAGGTGACGATGGCTCTCATGTCCGGCTCCTTTCGCTGCGGCCGCCGTACCGGCGGTAAGTGACGCGTTTTCTTCCGCCTTCATTATCCTACGCGCAGGGAAGATGTCAACAACGATTCGGGAAGACAACCCCGGAAGGGGCGCGGGACGGGGAAGGCGGAGGCTTACAGCCCCCGCCTTCCGATCCCGATCGGGGAAAGACGTCTATTCCTTCCCGGACAGTTTCCGGAGGATCCTCTCCACGATCTCTCCGGACAGGCTGTCCGGCATCCCCACGAAGAAACCCAGTTTCCTGCCGTGGATGTAGCGGTTGCGGATCCACATTCCCAGCCCGAAATGGTGCTCGAAGGGATCCGGATGGGCGGCCAGGTATTCCCTGTCCTCCTGCGTCAGGGTCCCGAGGACCTCCTCGGCCACCCTCTCGACGAACGCCTCCCTTTTCCGCTCTTCCGCGGCGAAGCGGTCCTCCTTCCCCCGGACGGCGAAGTCCAGATCATAGGGCAGTCCTTCGACCTTCCCGTCGTGGGAAGACATGTCCAGAACCAGGCCTTCCTTCTCCGCTTCGCCTAACAGGGCGGAATGGATCTCCATCAGGTCGGCGCCGTCGAAGGAATCCACGTCGTGACCTGTGTCCCGGAGCAGACGCCGGGTCGTCGTTTTAAAGCCTTCCGGCGCGTCCTTCAGCGCTCCGGCCAGCCGGGCCGCGACCGCCCGGATCCCTTCCTTATTCTTCATCTTCTTCCTCCTCACATCCCCATGCGCTCCGTTCCGTCTCCCGGCCATACGCTTCCGCGATCCGGCGGAACAGCAGGCTCAGGATCTCCAGGTCCAGTTCATACACGGCCTCCGACGACGGGAGCCGGTTTCTCTCCTTCTCCGGGATGTTTCCGCTCTCGAAGGCGCGGACCTCCTCCAGCAGTTCGTCCCGGATCCGGAGCAGTTCCCCGTAGGGCTTCCCCGCGCATTCAAACTCGATGTAGCTTTCCGGACTCATCAGCATGTCTTCGTTCCTCCTTTTTCGTTTTCCATCCGAAGGATACCACCCGCACTCCGGTGGCAGGTCACTCCGGAAGCGACATTTCCCCAGACGCTGAACACGTCCGCGGGTATTGCATTTCCCCGCCCAGGGTTTATCATTGAAGAAGAAAAAGGCGTGCATTCTCCCTCATTCATGTGGGAGTTAGCGCCGATGACGCTCGTCCGCTCTACCGTTTTTCTGCCAATACCTTTCGGAGCACTCTTTAGGAAACAGAGAACAAGGCGGACAAAATTCGCACGTTTGCATCGGAGCGAGGATCTTTTCCTTGTTTTATCAAGAAACGGCTGTTCCATTATGGTATAATTACATCGACGAAAGATGATGTCAGCGGCGATCGCCGCAGGTGGATAGGTGGAACAAATACTGGATACCAGGCTCATCTTCGGATGAGCTTTTTGTTTTACAGAAACAGGGAAGGAGGAAACCGCAATGGTGGTAACTACGTCATACAGAGTAGATATCATGGACAGGAACCGTGTGTTTCTGTCCACTCTGGAAGTGTACCGCCGCACGGTTGACTTCCTTATCGATGTTTGTCTCAACGAGTGGGCGGAGATCTCCGGACTGGAAGGCCAGCTGCGGAGGGTCAACCATACGGAGAAGCTGATACACAGGACGAAGAAGAACCCGAATCCCAGATACGAAAAGTTCGACGACCTGTTCTATAAGCTTCCTTCGTATGTGAGGCGATCCGCTATAGCGGACGCCCTTGGCCTTGTAAGTTCGTACAAGTCGAAGCTAAGGAGCGATCCAAAGGCAAAGCGTCCCAGGGCGGGGAACGCATATCCCTGCATGTACAGGGACGGGATGTACACCCGCGAAGGGGAATACACAGCCCGCCTGAAGGTGTTCATCCGCAACACCTGGGACTGGATCACCGTCACGCTCAACAAACAGGATGTAGACTACCTTCAGAGAAGATTCGGTCGTATCGAAGACTGCGCACCCTGGCTCGTGAAGCACGGAAAGAAGTTCTCTCTCCGCTTTGCGTTCAGGGAACAGGCGGTCCTTTCGGACAG
>JAEEGL012821894.1_pt1 | contig 14814 bp, 8 predicted proteins | sample 9134231 | NCBI WGS metagenome assembly JAEEGL01 (sample SAMN16246548, study PRJNA631951) | gut metagenome | biome: gut microbiome; feature: rumen; material: fiber-attached | host: Bos | place: Iran: Karaj | collected 2018-10 | reverse complement strand
GGCGTGGTCCTGCGCAGGATCGAAAAGATGAAGGCGGAAGGGATCGAACTCATCCTGTCGGCGGAGATCGGGAAAGATGTATCCGCATCCTCTCTGAGGAGCGCGTATGACGCGGTGGTCTTAAGCTGCGGTGCCAGGAAAGCCCGGGTGATCGGACCGGAGCTGAACGCCGGCCCCGGCGTGCTGACGGCACTGGACTACCTTACGGAGTCCACCAGGGCCCTGCTCGAAGGAGAAAAGAGCCGGTATGACGCTGCGGGAAAGAATGTCGTCATCGTAGGCAACGGAGACACCGCGACGGACTGCGTCGCGACGGCAGTACGGCAGGGTGCGGCGTCGGTGCTGCAGCTCGTCCGGAAGCCCCGGGCAGCGGCTTCGGGCGCAAGATGGCCATATGATCGTGAGAACAGCCGGACAGAATACGGACAGGAGGAAGCTGCCGCGCTCTACGGGCAGGATCCCAGGCTCTATGAGACGACGCTCAAGGAACTGCATCAGGATGAAAGCGGGAACCTGAAGGGCCTTACGATCGTTACGGCGGGAAAGGAGAAAGAGATAAAGGCCGAGCTGCTGATCACGGCTGCCGGATTCAGCGGGACGGACCCCGGCATTGCGGAGGCGTTCGGGCTGACGCTGAACAGCGGCGGCTGCCTCGGTGAGCGGCAGTGTGCGGCGGAGCAGGCATACCGGACAGATGACCCTCAGATCTTTACCTGCGGGGACATGCGCCGCGGCCCGTCCCTGGTGGTGAAAGCGATCGCGGACGGACGCGCCTGCGCCAGGGCCGTCGACGAATACCTGGAAGGTTATTCGAATATGTAGGGGCAGGATGGCGTATGCGGCGGGATGTGCGCGGGAACAGGAAGCTGTATGCACCAGAATGGATGAAAACCCTGTATTTTTATACCACAGAATGTTGGTTGTCATGGCTCTGACCAAAAGCCTATAATAAACACCAGAAGGATGACATACGACGACTTAAGGCCTGATGAGCCGCGCTGCGTGGCTTTGGGCCGGGAGCGCCGTATCATTTGGGGTTTCTGTTATTTGAGATCAGGCTCCCGGGAGCCGGAAAGGATGCGGATATGGAGTGGATAGAGAGTATAAACGGCTATATTAATGATTTCGTATGGGGAGTTCCCTGTATCATCCTCATCATGGCGGTCGGCATTATCACGACGGTCCGCCTGAAAGGCATCCAGTTCCGCAACTGGGGCTTCATGCTGAAACAGACCTATGTCAAAGCCTTCACCAAAAAGGATGAGGGCGGCGACGGCGATATTTCCTCCTTCCAGGCAGCCATGGTCTCCGTATCCGCTGTCGTCGGATCGGGCAATATCGCGGGTGTCGCGACCGCGATCGTGCTGGGCGGCCCCGGTGCCCTGTTCTGGATGCTCGTGGCAGCGCTGGTCGGCTGCGCGACCAAGTTTGCCGAGATCGCCCTGGGTATCAAATACCGGAAAAAGATGGCAGACGGCAGCTGGGCGGGCGGCCCCATGTATTATCTTTCCGAGGGACTTCACCAGAAGTGGCTCGGCACCCTGTTCGCGATCTTCATGATCTTCGCGGGATTCATGATCTCCGCCGTGGTCGATACCAACACCATGGCAGCAGCCCTCAATGAACAGTTCGGCATCAATCCGATGATCGCCGGCGTCGTCTTCATGATCCTGACCGGCATCGTCATCATCGGCGGCATCACCAGGATCGGTGAGGTCTGCGGACTGCTTTCACCGTTTATGGCAGGCGCTTACCTGCTCTGCGGCCTTCTGGTCATCATCCTCAATATCACCAAGCTTCCCATGGCGATCGTCCAGATCATTTCCCTGGCCTTCAATCCGAAGGCGGCAGGCGGCGGACTCGCCGGTGCGACTGTCCTGATGGTGATGCGGTACGGATTCGCGAGAGGTATTTTCTCCAATGAAGCCGGTATCGGTACCGCGGCGATCACCCATGCTTCCGCAAGGGTCTCCTCACCCGCCGAGCAGGCGATCTGGGGCCCGCTGGAGGTCTTCGTGGATACGTTCATCGTCTGTACGATCTCCGGCCTGGCAGTCATCATGTCCGGCCTGTGGGATACGGGACTGGACGGAGCAGCCCTGACCATGCGCGCGTTTGATACGCTTCTGCCCGGACATTTCGGCTCTTACGTCGTCCTCGGGGCGGAGATCCTGTTCGGCTTCTCCTGCCTGATCAGCTGGTACAACTACGTGGAAAAAGCGGGGGATTATCTCTGGGGAACCAGGGCTAAGAACGCGCTGAAGATACTGTGGCTCGTCTTCATCATCGTCGGTTCCTATACGACCCTCGGCCTTGCCTGGGACCTTGCGGACACCGCAAACGGCCTGATGATCATTCCGAACGCGATCGGTGTCATCCTGCTCGGCAAGGAAGTCGTAAAGATGAAGGAAGAGTTCTATGCGGCGGAGCTTCCGAAATACGAGGCGGAAAAGCGCGCGAAATAAGTTCTTTCGCGGATTATCCGAAACGCCGAACGATCGGCAGCGCTTTAATTACAGCAGCGGCGAATGATCGGCAGCGCCGCATCATCAGTAGTTTTTCATGATCCTGGTATAAACTTCGAGTGTGAAGAGATCCCGGTGGTCCGTCAGGGACATGCCGGTGATCTCTTCGATTTTTCTGATCCGGTACAGAAGGGAATGGCGGTTCAGGTACAGTGCCCGCGCCGTGAGGCTCTGGTTGTAATTGCACTGTATATAGGTGATCAGGGTATGCTGCAGATCCATGCCGGCCCTGGTCTCGGGGCCCTGGAGCTTTTCCATCATTTCTTTCGCCGCCGCATAGATCACGGGATCGCGGGCAAGCTCGACGACGAGCCTGTAAAACTGTGAATCCTTGCTGGTAAAGTAATAGCTCGGGCCGCCGGATTCCTGACAGTACTGCAGCGCAAGCTCGGCGTCCGCGGAGAGCGCCGGAAAGTCGGGACGGGCATCCCGTGAGATCTCGCTGATGCCGAAACGCAGTGTATAGGACGGATTGGCCTCGCGGAAGCTCTGGTAGACCTTCTCCACGTACTGCCGGATCCTGTCGTGGCCGAAGTTTCTCCTGCAGTCCAGGAATACCAGGCATTTGAGTCCGCGGCTCGCGAAAAAGACGTCCGGGCGCTTGTCCTTCCGGCTTTGCAGAAGCAGGCTTTCCAGGGATTCCGAAAGGCGCCTGGTCTCCTCGGAATACTCGTTCAGTTTGGGCGTGTCGGCATTTTCTTCGAGGATCCTGACAGCGATCCCGGCATAGGGGTGCGTCAGATCGTGGCCGAGGCGCATGCCTTCTTCCAGCATTTCCTCATAGGTGTCGTACGACCGGTTGACCAGGTTCCAGACAAAGTCGCTGCGCAGGCGGTTGACCGTGAGATCCTCGATCCTTTCCCGGTTGAACCAGAGGAAGAGCGGAAGGGAGATGTATTTCTGCACCAGGGCGATGTCGTCGTCCGTACGGATCACATCGCTCTCCCCGGAAACGACGACCTGTCCGTAGGCAGTGCCGCTGATCTCAAGCGGGATAGAGATACAGTCTCCGGAACCGGAAGCCGCGATGTCCTTAGCCGATCCCCCGGGGCTCGCTCCGGGGACCGGGCCGGAACCTTCCGCCGCGTCCGGGCAGCGCTGCTTCAGCACATGGTTGACATCGTAGATACAGACCGGCGCGGAGAAGAAATAGTATAGGGTGCTTGCCGCCGCATCCAGCCCTTCCTGGGTAAGGAAATTGTGGAGGAGCGTCTCCTGCAGTTCCTTGTAGATGCTCAGCCTGGATTCGCTGACCCTGGAAAGGACGGTCTTTGTGATGAAGGCGAAGCGAAGGTCTCAGGGGAGGAAAAACAGCGCGAAGCCGTTGTCATTGCAGTACTCCAGGACCCGCCGGGAGGGGGTGAACCAGTCGCCCAGGACGGAGATCCCGAGCGCCGAGGCTCCGCCCGCACGGATCGTACGGATGAACTTCAGGAGCTGTTCTTCGTCCCTTTCGCATCCGAGGATCGTGCTCAGGACGAATTCGTTTTCTGTCTTGTAGCCTTCCAGGGGATATTCCTGGACGGAGATGGACTCGATGCCGGTGCTCTTCAGCAGGTCCTTTTTGGTGAACGGCCTTACGCCGTGCGGGGAAAAGTCATTGAGAAAGTCTTCCAGTGTATACATGGGACTATGCCTCCGTTTTCGGAACATTTCATTGGCAGCTTATGTGCCGGCGGGGAACGCCGGATAATCATTTTATGCCACAGTTTGTTGAAATAATCAAGGGTTTCATCGGACATCATGGCGGTTGCGGAAAATGCCGGCAGAGACTATGATGAAAGCAGATAATAATCCATATATGGCAGCAGGAGATGCCGGGACACAGCCGGTCCCGGGGACAGGAGAATCAGATGAACGTACAGTTTGCAGAACGCGCAAAAGACAGCAAGCAGCCCATCATCAGAGTCATTGATGCATTGTCGAGGAGCGATCCCGACTTTCTTGCTTTCGGAGAGGGCAATCCTGCATTAGAGGCGCTTCCCCAGAAGGCGATCCATGACATTGCGGAGGAGATCACGAGAAACTATCCTGATGAGATCCTGCTTTATACCAATAACGGCGGAGATGCGGAGTTCAAGGACGTGATCATGAAGCGTCTCCGCGAGGTCCGCGGGATCGATACGGCCGGCAATGATATGCTGATCATCACCGGCGGCCAGCAGGGACTGTATCTCCTGCCCAGGATCTTTACGAACGCCGGTGACCGGGTCATCACCGAAGAGATCACCTATGCCGGCATGATCGACACGATCCGCGGCTTCCGCGGGGAAACGGTCGGTATCCGGCTGGAGGAGGACGGACCGGATCCCGATCATCTGGAGCATCTGCTGAAGACGACGGACCGGGTGAGCTTCATTTACCTGATCCCCACCTTCAGCAACCCGACCGGCATCACGACCTCGGTGGAAAAGCGCAAGGCGATCTACGAGCTGGCCTGCCGCTATGACAAGATCATCGTGGAAGACGATCCCTACAGCGATCTCCGCTATGAGGGCGAGGATGTTCCCACGATCAAGAGCATGGATACGGAGCACCGCGTGGTCTATCTCGGCACGTTCTCCAAGACGATCGCTGCAGGCCTGCGGGTCGGCTTTATCATGGCAGAGCCGGAGATCATCCGCATTGCCACCAACAACAAGGCGGCCATCGACTCCAACACGCCATGCCTCAACCAGCTGATCTGCCGCAACTTCATGCGCGACTATGATTTTGAGGAAAATGTCCGCAATATCGTCCGCATTAACAAGGCAAAGTGGCGCGCGGCAAGGGACGGCTTCGATAAGTATCTGCCGGAAGGATGGAAACTCTATGATGCCAAGGGCGGCCTGTTCTGCTACGTGCGTTCGCCCGAAGGAGTCGATGAGGATGCGTTCCAGCAGTGCTGCTATAAGCATAAGGTGGCATTCTCGCCGTCATCTTCATTTTCCGCGGACGGACTGGCGCACGGCGGTTACCGCATGGCCTTTACGCCCAACACTGTGGAGCAGATCACGGAAGGCTGCCGGCGTTTCGGAGAGGCCGCAAAAGAATTCAGTTAATAAAACAGTTTATTAAGTCAGAGATATATAAATAACCAGACAAGGAGGAAACTGCAATGATCGTCGGTCTGCCAAAAGAGATCAAAAACAATGAATTTCGTGTGGGACTGACCCCCGGTGCCGTGGGCGCCTATGTGCAGGCGGGAAACACGGTTTATGTGGAAAAGGGTGCGGGCCTGGGTTCCGGGTTCGAAGATGCCGAATTCGTCGCGAACGGCGCGAAGATCCTGGATACGGCGAAGGAAGTCTGGGATGCGTCGGAGATGATCGTGAAGGTCAAGGAACCATTGGAGAGCGAGTACCAGTACTTCCGTCCGGGCCTTCTGATCTTTACCTATTTCCATCTGGCGGCGGATGCGGAGCTTACGAAGGCGCTGCTTGAAAAGAAAGTGACGGCGATGGCTTACGAGACCATCCAGGACAAGCAGAAGAGCCTTCCCTGCCTTTACTGCATGAGTGAGATCGCGGGACGCACAGCCATCATCGAGGGCGCGAAGTACCTGGAGAAGACCTACGGCGGGCGCGGCGTGATGCTGGGCGCGGTTCCCGGCTGCGAGAAGGCGGAAGTCGTCATCCTCGGCGGCGGCAATGCCGGGACGAATGCGGCGCGCATGGCTGCGGGACTCGGCGCGAAGGTCACCATTCTGGATATCAACCACTACCGGCTGGCATATCTGGACGACGTTTTCGGAAGCCAGATCACGACACTGTATTCGAGCCGCGACAACCTCCTCAAGTCTCTTGCGAAGGCCGACCTTGTCATCGGCTGTGTCCTGCTCGCTCCCGGACGCGAAGCACCGAAGCTTGTGAAGCGCGAAGACCTGAAGATCATGAAGAAGGGTGCCGTGATCGTGGATATCGTCGTTGACCAGGGCGGCTGCTTTGAGACGACCCATCCGACGACGCACGCGGATCCGGTCTACGAGGTGGACGGTGTCATGCATTACTGCGTGGCCAACATTCCGGGCGCTGTGCCGCGTACCTCTACGGAAGCGCTGGTGAACTCCACGCTTTCCTACGGCATCACCCTTACGAAGAAGGGCCTCGCGGCTGCCTGCAAGGACGATCCGGGCCTGATGCTCGGCCTCAACACCTACGACGGAAAGTGCACCTTCGCGGCCGTCGCGGAAGCACTGGATCTCGAGTATGTCGATCCTGCAACATTGCTGTGAGAGAGATCGCCCGGACTCGTTAACATAACATGAGGACTTGTTCCGGATCATAGTAATATTTAATCTCGGCCCCGGCAACAGGCCGGCTCAGGTTGACATAATCTCAAGTGTTTTCAATATTTCGGGAAACGCAGGATCTGACACCATAAAACCGGCCGATTTAGTTTACATAATTGCACGTGATACCGCCAATTATCAATATACGGAGTTTCTTCAATTCTGACACCATGGAAATCAGCATTTTCCATGGTGTCATTTTTCTGGTTTTCTTTTATATTTAAAAGGCCTAACTTATGTAAACTTTTTTTCATGAGTTTGCGACCTCTCCAATGGTGTCAAAATTACAGAATGTGCTTATTTGGAACAGTGTGTCCATACAGCGTTGAAGTGGTATGAAGCGGCATGGAGCGGTAAGCTTTTTTCGGACACGGAAGGGGGTATATTTTGCGGTTTTATGCCATTTCGGAAAAATGCCGGATATTCCGCGGATCCGGGCTTTCACCGGGGCATTCACCAGGGTGCCTTGCGGGACACGGAGGCTTTCAAGCGGGCAAAACTCTTGTAATGACCATTCTTCGGGGGTATACTGCTACTATAGTTTATGGGAGGTACAGACAGATGAAAAACAGGATATGGGTTCTTTTACTGACGGCTGTAGTCCTACTGAGCGCTTCCTGCGGGAGCGCCGGGTCGGGAAATGCTGCCGGCGCGCAGGAGAGCGTGCAGGCGGAATCGTCTGTCGGGGCAGCCGGATCCGCGGCGGAATCCCAGGCCGGTTCCGCATCTGAGGATGCAGCGGAGACAAAAGCCACTGAAGCTGCGTCTGAGGCAACAGCGTCCGAGGACAAAGCAGCTGCAGCGCAGGCAGCACCGGAGGAGACGGCATCTGACGCGGCTGCTTCCGAAGCAGCGGATGAGGAAAAGGCCGAAGCGCCCGATTCCGCAGAGCCTGCGTCCGGGACTGACACAGAGAAAAAAGCGCAGCTGGCGGCGCTTCCCTATGAGATCACAGAGTATATCCGGGAGTACCCGGGCATGGACGGCATGGAACGCAAATTCGTGGCCGATGCCGAGCTGCTGAAGGTCACATCCGACAGATACGGGAACCTGCAGGATACGCTGGATGAGCTGAACGGATCCTGGAAGGATCAGGCAGACTACGCGTTTGCCACCCAGGCGAAAGAGTTTGCGTCGGGTGAGGTCAACGAGTACCTGCAGGGACTGCTTCCGTTCTCCTCCCATCAGTTCGTCACGGTAGCCCGTGCGGACGCGGCCTGCTTCAGTTTTTATAAAACGACCGACAGCTGGTATGGCGGCGCGCATCCCTTTGCCTACCAGGTGGGCTTCAGCATTGACAGCACCTCCGGAAAGGTACTGGAGCTTGAGGACGTCCTTACGGATTACGATGCTTTCTATGAGGAGGTCATCCGGGCACTGGAAGAGCACGAAAACAGCGATTACTATTTTGAGGATTGGAAAGACACCCTGAAGGCGGAGTTCTACGACGATCCCTCGCAGCAGGTCAACTGGGTCCTGACACGGGACGGGATCAGCGTCTGGTTCAACCAGTATGAGATCGCGCCGTATGCCGCGGGTCCTGTATACCTGGATTTCCCGGTGGAAAAGTACGGGGAACTGATCAGGGCGGAACTTTTCGCCGGGGGGATCCCGGAGGCGGAAGATAAGCATATGGAAAAAGCTGTCTATGCGGAAGACCTGCTCTCGGAACAGGGCAGCTACGAGGACAGCGTCGGCAATTCCTATTTTTACAGCTACCGTCTGCCGGAGATCATGGGACCCGATACCGAAGATATCCGGAAGATCAATGCCGAGATCGGAGAGCTGAAGAAAGACTATATCGACGGCGAGCTGGAGGTGATCAAAGAAGGAACCAGCCTCAGCGTGTTCGAAGCCGGGTATTCCTGCGTGACCTGGAACGGGATCACCTCGGTCATGGTCCGGATCTATATGGAAGGTGATTATACGCTCTACCGCTGCTGGAACCTCCGGCAGGATGGTACAGAGGCGGACAATGCCGATGTGACCGCACTGTTTGGCCTGACGCCGGAAAGCTTCGCGAAAGCAGCTCATGACACGGTGGAACCGGTCACCGACTTTGACCCGGAATGGTTCGACAAGAGTGTGAGTGAAGAAATGCAGCGCATCAGGGAGAAAACGCTGTCGAAGGACAACATCAATGCGTCCCTTCCGGTCTATATCACGGCGGACCGCGGCCTGGGCTTTGTCTGCCGCGTTTACAGCATGGCAGGTGCCGAGTATTACGAGAATCTCTTTGAGATCCCGGATACGGAGCACCGTCAGGACGGCCTGACCAGGGTCAATATCAATCCGCAGACGCAGGATAATTTCTCTCTGAAGGATGGGTACTATGAGATCACGGACAATGCAGACGGCACGAAGTACCGTTTTGATGACAATACCGTACTGATCGAAGGGATCCCCTGCTATGATGACGGGTGTGACGCGATGACCTGGCTGAAGCGGTATCTGGATCACCCCGCGTACGGTGAATTTACGGATGATCCTTACAGCATCAGCGGCTTTGCCCCGGGAGACATCATGACACTGCTGGTCGGAAAGGACGGGCATATCGCTGTCCTGGAATCGATCGGTTACTGGGATTGAGGAAAGACGCCGGACAAAGCCGGAGACGATACGGGCGGAACCGTACAGAGACAGCAATTATGATTCAAAGAAACGAGATCTGGAAAATATACGGCACCGACTATAAGGATATGACTGTGCGGCTCCTGGAACAGACGGAGCTGGCCGCGCTTGCCGGTGACCGTCAGACCGTGATCGGCATCAAGCCCAACCTCGCGGTGCCGTCCCCGGCGGAGTACGGCGGGACGACCCACACCGAGGTGGTGGCAGGCATCATCGAATACCTGCAGGGGAACGGATTCCAAAACATCATCATGGCGGAAGGCTCTTGGGTCGGGGATAAGACGGCGGAGGCCATAGAGTACTGCGGATACGGGGCGCTGAGCGAGCGCTACGGCGTGCCCTTCGTGGACACGCAGCTGGAACGCTGGCACAGTGTGGACTGCGGCGGCATGAAGCTGGATGTCACGGACGTCGCAGACCGGATCGGCTTCCTGATCAATGTTCCCGTGCTGAAGGGACATTGCCAGACGAAGATGACCTGTGCCCTGAAGAACCTCAAGGGGCTCCTTCCCAACCATGAAAAGTCCCGTTTTCACAGGCTGGGGCTGCATAAGCCCATCGCCTATCTCCAGAAAGGGATCCGGCAGGATTTTATCGTCGTGGACCATATCTGCGGCGACCTGGATTTTGAAGAAGGGGGCAACCCGGTCGTTCGCAACTGCGTTATGGCGGCGCTGGACCCGGTGCTCACGGACAGCTATGCCCTGCAGCTGTTACATTATACGCCGGACGACGTGCCCTACGTCAGGCTGGCGGAAGAACTCGGGATCGGGACCACCGACCTTGCCTCTGCGCGCATCCTGACCGTCGGGGGCGGGGAGAGGGATGAGGAACTTCCAAGGACCCGTAAACTGCTGGATATTTCGTATGCGGTCGATGATATGGATTCCTGCAGTGCCTGCTATGCTAATCTTTCGGGGGCGCTCTGGAGGCTGAAGGAGGAAGGCCTGCTGGACCTTCTGCAGGACCCGATCGGGATCGGCCAGGGAATGCAGGGCAGGAGCGGCAGGCTCGGGGTCGGCAGGTGCACGGCGGGATTTGAACACTGCATCAAAGGGTGCCCGCCCGACGAAGAGAAGATCTACCGGGAGCTGAAGTCGTATATCGAGGCCGGTTCCCTCGGTGATCAATAGGCAAGTCTTTTGGATCGGAGCGAAATAAGCATGTCTTCTGATAAGACAAAGCCCGTGATCAGTGTCCGGGACCTGAAGAAAATCTATAAGATCGGCACCAACCGGATCCATGCGCTGGATGGCATTTCATTCGACGTCCGGCGCGGAGAGTTCCTGGCGATCACCGGCACATCCGGTTCGGGCAAATCGACCTGCCTTAACATGCTGGCAGGACTGGAACAGCCGAGCTCTGGGCAGATCACGATCCTGGGAAAACGGATCGACCGGATGAATGAGCATGAGCTCGTCGCCTTCCGCCGTGAACACGTCGGCTTTATTTTCCAGAGCTACAACCTGATCGCCTCAATGAATGCCGAGGAAAATGTCGCTATGCCGCTGGTATTCCGCGGCGTTCCGCGGGAGGAACGCAGGGCTGCCGCCCATAAGTACATGAAGCTGATCGGGATCCTGAACCAGGCCGGACACATGCCGGCACAGATGTCCGGCGGACAGCAGCAGCGGGTCGGCATTGCCCGGGCGCTGGTCATCGATCCGGACATCATGTTTGCGGACGAGCCGACCGGCAATCTGGATTCCGCAACGACTTCCGAAGTGCTGGAACTGCTCCGGCGGATCGTGAGAGAACAGGGAAAGACCCTGATCATGGTCACACATGATCCCGGGATCGCTTCAGCGGCAGACCGCCAGATCCGCTTCATGGACGGGAGGATCACCGAGATCATCGAAAGCCGGACGGAAGCGGCAGGCGACACGGAAGCGACAGACGATACGGAAGGCTGCATCGGAGCAGCCGGGGAAAGCGTATGAAAACAAAAGGTAAGGTAAAAAAGCATATCGGAAAGCTGCTGGCAGCCGTACTGGCGGCAGCGCTTTCATTTTCCGGGAGTTTCCCTTCCCATGCATCCTATATCAACACCAACCACAATACCTTCGTGCACGATGTGGAGGATATCCAGATCGGATATATCGGACAGGAGATGCAGTTCCGTGTACGCGTCGGGTATAACGGCGTCAACGGACTGTATGGTCCCGGGACCGAGCGGATCACCGATGTGATCGTCCGCATGTCCAACGACCCCAACTACATCAACCGGGTGACCGGCACGACCAAGGGGGAGGACATTTCGGATTCAAAAAACCCGTATGATCCCGATGACGAGGATGAGGTCGAGCTGTACAATGCCTGGAAGGAAGGCCGGCGCAACGGCATTGCCCGGATGTTCGGGGGAAGCATGACCTATCCGATCGACTCCGGAACGTATCCTTTTGAGATCAGCTCCGGACAGGCCGCCCAGGAGCACCGCTTCGCCGAGCTTTACAAGGACCAGTACGAAGAGGTCACCTTCCGGGTACAGGTCCGCGCCGACGTGGAGGAAGGATATTACGGGATCCCCATCTCCGTCTATTACAATGTTCCGCCGAATTTCTATCCCGATTATCAGGGGCAGATGAAGGTGGAATATGTCAATGTCTATATCAGTAAATCCGAGGATGTGGTCATGCCCGGCGAACTGACCGGTGACCTGGCGTTTGCCATCGGCGAGGGCCAGATGACGCCTGCCGGCGCGGCTCCGGGGATCATGGAGTACGGCGTCAACTTCCGCAACCAGAGTGGAAAGGCCCTGTATGACGTGATCGTGCATATCAATCCTGCCCTTGGGGAGGGGATGAAGGCACAGCTGACGCACCGTGCCAAGCCGGAAGCTGTGGACGGATTCCCGTTCCATATCAATGAATCCAACTATGACCGCGTGTTTGCAGCGGTACAGCCGGAGGAAGTGATCACGGCACCTTATTCCATGGCGATCATGTCCAACATTGCCAGCGGCTTCTATCCTTTAAGCTATACCGTGAGCTATAAGCTGTCCCCGGAGGCTTCCGCTTCCTACAAGGAGGATTACGTCAGCTTCATCCGGATCAGCAATCCGTCGATGGAGGACAACTCCTCCAACCTGGGCGAGTTCAATGTCAACGACCGTACAAAAGCACGGCTGATCGTGGATGGCTTTCATACCGAGCCTGCGCAGGTGTTCGCCGGACAGCGCTTCCTTCTGGTCCTGACGATGAAAAACGCCTCCGACAACATCGCGGCAAGCAATATCCTGTTCTCCCTGGAATCTGAAAAGGCCGACAATTCCACTGTCTTTTCCACAGAGTCTGGCGCCAATTCCTTCGTGGTGAACAGCCTGCGGGCCGGAGAGTCCGCCGAACTGAGGATCCCTATGGAAGCCGCGCCCGGCGTGGACCCGCGCTCCTATGCTGTGACCATCCATGAGAAGTATGACTCTCCGGACTTCAAGAATGCCGAAGAAAAGGTCACCGTCGACATCCCGGTATACCAGGTGGCGCGCATGAGCGTTTCCAACTTTGAACTGACGCCCGAGGCCATCGAGGTCGGCCGCGAAGCCAATGTCATGTTCGGGATCAATAATACGGGCAAGGTCACGCTCTATAACGTGGAGGCGATCTTTGAAGCGGAATCCATCCGGAAGACCTCTTCCTATGTCGGCAACCTGAAGCCCGGCGAGACCGGCAATGTCGACGTGATGCTGACAGGTGTTGCGCCGACCGCTGATGACGGAACGATCCCGATCCGCATCCGGTATGAAGACGTCAACGGCAACGAGTCGTTTCACGATCAGGAATGCACGCTGTACGTCAGCGAGCCGGTGCCGGATGACTTTATGGACGGCCTTGACATGCCGGAAGAGCCGGCGCCGGAAGCGTCTCCGCTCCGGAAATGGGGTCCTGTTGCCGGGATCGGCGGTATGGCCGTGATCCTCGCGGTCTCCGCGGTACTCCGCCACCACCGCAGGAAAAAGCGTCAGAAGGAACTGGAAGATGAGCAGTAAAGTCCTGTACGGATCATTTGAGCCGGAAAATACTGCTAAGACAGATCGAGACAAGTGCCGCAACGATATATGAGAGCTTCAGACCTGATCATACTCGCCATACGAAACCTGCTGCGCCGTAAGACCCGTACGGTCCTTACGGTGCTTGGCGTGGTCATTGGCACGGCGTCGATCGTTGTGATGATGAGCTTGGGACTGGGGATGAGCCGTTCTATGGTGGAACTCTACCAGAGCTTCGGTTCGCTGACCACGATCAGTGTATATTCCTACGGTACGGATGACAATACCAAAGAGATCACGGACGAGACGGTTCGCAGCTTTGCCCGTCTTCCGCATGTGGAAGCTTCCTCGCCGCTTCTCCAGGTGGACGTGGAGGCGAGGTCCGGCTCCGCGGAAGGATATATCACGCTGTACGGCGTTTCCCAGGAGTACCTGCAGCAGATCGAACTCGGCTCCGGGCGTCTTCCCGCGCCTGACCAGGCTGAACTGGAACTGGTCTACGGCAACATGGCACCCCGTATGTTTTATAAGTCTTCAAGATCAGGTGAGCGGAATTACGGGGATGGTGAGATCCTGGTGGATCCCATGAAAGATACGATCTTTTACGTTTTCCCGGAGGGAAGCGCCGCACAGGCACGGGGCGGTTCCGGCGCGTCTTCGCAGGCTTCCTCTGCCGGAAGCAGCGCCCCATCCCGGAAGAAATACATGCTTCCCGCTGTGGGCATGGTCAAAGGCGGGCCGGAAGATTACAATGAGTTTTCCTGGGATGTATACTGCGATATCGATACCCTGAAGACATTTCTGAAGAAGATCTATAAGAAGAACCTGGTGCCGTATCCCCGGACGAATAAAAAAGGAAAGCCGGTCAATTACTATGTCTATAACCAGGCATATATCTTTGTCGACAAAATGGAAAATGTCAGCCTCGTGCAGCAGCAGGTCAGCGACATGGGCTACCAGGCAAATTCCAACATGCAGTGGCTGGAACAGTCCCAGCAGACCATGAAGATGGTCGAGGCGGTGCTGGGCGGGATCGGTGCCGTTTCCCTGCTGGTCGCGGCGATCGGCATCGTGAATACCATGATGATGTCTATCTATGAACGCACGCGGGAGATCGGCATCATGAAGGTCCTGGGATGTGATATGAATGATATCCGCAACCTGTTTCTCACAGAATCCGGAGCGATCGGCTTTCTCGGGGGCGTCACGGGTCTGCTTGCAAGCTGCGGGGTGTCCGCCCTGATCAACCGTCTGGCAGGCAGTATCGAACAGGGCCTTGGACCGGTGATATCCTCGGGCGGAGGCATTTCCTATATTCCGCCCTGGCTCGGCGCATTTTCTGTGCTCTTCGCGATCGGGATCGGAACGGTCGCCGGCTACATTCCGGCAAAGCGCGCCATGCG
>JAEEGL011020783.1_pt1 | contig 14814 bp, 10 predicted proteins | sample 9134231 | NCBI WGS metagenome assembly JAEEGL01 (sample SAMN16246548, study PRJNA631951) | gut metagenome | biome: gut microbiome; feature: rumen; material: fiber-attached | host: Bos | place: Iran: Karaj | collected 2018-10 | reverse complement strand
GTCTGGATGTTGCCGAATACGGAACCACGCTGGTAATTGCCTTTATTGTCAGGTCCGATAGCCGAGATGTCAGATGTCGTATAACCATTGGTAATGGTAAGTACGCCCTGTCCTACGTAGCCCAAGAAGCCGCCGCTCCATCTGAAGGCCTTGACAGCTCCTGTAGCATAGCAGTCCGTGATGGTGAGATTGCCTTTTTCCATACGTCCGACAAGTCCGCCGTAGCCTGACTTGTTGCCGGTGCCATTGTAATATACCTTACCGGTAGCGTAGCTCTTGCTGATGCTGATGCTTGTGTTCTCTGCGCCAGCGCAGCCTATCAGACCGCCGCCGAAGTGTCCCATTCCCTCTACGTCTACGGTTGCATGGCAGTTCTCTACGGAGCCTTCACGCATGTCGCCGATGAGACCGCCGACACGTGAATATCCTGTGCTTGAGCTGATGCAGCTACCGCTTGCGTGGCAGCCAATCATCGTTACTTTCTTGGCAAGTCCGACAAAGGTACCTGTTGCAGTGCCAGTGTTGGTAAGAGTAGAGTTGACGATGGCAACGTTCTTTATTTCAGCATTGGCCTCTTCAGCAAGAATACCTGCGTTTGCAGCGCCTGCATTGACCTCAGCGTTCTCGATGGTAAGGTTCTGGACCGTACCCTCCAGTACGGTGAAAAGTGAGGCTTTGAGGTTGCTTATCTTATGGCCGTCTCCATCGAAGAAGATCTTCTTGCCTTCTCCGCCTACAGAAGTCCACTCTATGCCATCAAGGTCGATATCAGTGGCGAGCTTGAAGTAGACGGTGGTTCCGTCGATAAGCTGGTTGCCAAGCTTGAGGAAATCCTCGGTCTTGTAGATTACATAAGGATCTTCGACGCTTCCGTCACCCTCCGAATCCGGAGCGAGCATCTTGAAGAGGATGTATGCGGCATTCTGGTCAGGCATCTCGTATGCAGCCTTACCTTCAACTTTGGTTGCGACGATCGGGAGGAGGTATATTTCGCCCGCTACGCAACCGGCACCCTTGAGGGTTAAAGATTCCAGGGATGAGACTTTGTTGTATCTCGGAAGGAGGAATCTGTTTGAAGGGAGGGTGTAAGCCTCTGCCGGAAGCAGCTCATAGGATGTGCCGTTCTCGGAGTTGTATTTCTCGACGAGATCCTTGTTTACTCCGAGAGTAATTATGAGAGCATCATCCGGACCCGGATTGGCAGTTACATCGACCTTGAAGGTCTTGGACTGGCGCTTAGGAATCTCAATGACTTCGTCAGCTCCTTTTACATTGACGCTTAATACTGCGACATTGCCTGAGTTCTCTCCGTTTCCGTCTTTCTTACATGAAAGAGAAAGGAAACATGGAAGCAGTATAAGGATTATGCCTAATATCTTTTTCATAAATTTTGTCCTTTTTGATCAACTAGAATGTGAGTCCGTCGTTCCAGCCAGGGTTCTGGGTGAGAGCTCCCTGAGTGAGACTTCTCTCCTCTACAGGAATCGGATAGTAGTAGTCCTTTCCGTCGTTCCAGGTCCATCCCGGACGAGTGTTCTTGTGGAACTCCAGACAACCTGAATCTCCGTCGGTGAGGGTTATGTCTGAACCCATCTTGAGGGTCAGCGCTGCACTTCCTGCAGGAGCTGCATCGCCTTTGTATAGAGTGACGTCAGCCACTCCGTCGGCGTTGAGATCATAGTTGCCTTCGCCCGGAAAATACATTCCCTGGAGAGGGCTCTCGAAGGTATGACCCTCGGCCCAGCGCATCACGTCGTAGTAACGGAATCCTTCCTGGAGAAGCTCGACGGTCCTTTCGCGGCGGATCTCGAGGATGAGACCTACATTCTCGGAGTTCTTCTCGGCAACCTTAGGATAACCAGTGTTCTGGTCGAGAAGGTATGGGTCCGGATTTGCGTTTGCGGCGTCCATGTCAAGGTTAGGCATGCCCACGCGGTCGCGGAGAGGCTTGATCGAGCGGTTTATGTCAGACTGGGTGATCGTTCCCAGCTCGGCCTTTGCCTCAGCGTAGTTGAGGTATACCTCAGCAGTACGGAAGAGCACGAGGTCGCAGTATGACTGCTGGTATGTGTCGTCTTCCGGTCCCATGAAATACTTGATAGGAGCATATCCGGTCACTGAGTAGTTGATCTGCGGAGCCAGCTTTGTATCTGTTCCGAGCCTGCAGTAGCCAGGGGTTCTTATGCTCTGGGCGAGACGGGGATCGCGGTCCTTTGTCTCATCAACGAACTGCATTGTCTCCCAGCCGGCCTTGTCGGTGAAGCGGCTTCCGTCCTTCATAAGGTAGCTTGCTATGATCTTGCGGGTAAAGCCCGTGCGGCCGAGGGTGGAGCTCAGATATGAAGCGTTAGCGCTGTGTACAACTCCATATTCCAGATTGTAGTTCCTGGCAAGGATTATCTCCTTGTTGGTGCCTTCAGCTACTCTGTATTTGGTGAACAGTCCGATATAGTTATTGGAATAGCCTTCTTCTGCGTAGATGCCGTATCCGCTGGATGTCATGAACTCTTCTGCAGCGTCCGCAGCCTGCTCAAGATAGAACTTGTAGTCCTTTGCGTCAGCAGGAAGAGTCTGGAGGGTTGCATCTCCTGCATGGTATTTACGGAAGGTTCCCTCGAACAGGCAGAAACGGGATTTCAGCGCAAGGGCCGTCCACTTTGTGACGCGGTAGTCGGAGTGCTCTGCTGGAAGGTTGTCGATTGCAAAGTCGATGTCCTCGATCATTTTCTGCATAACCAGCTCCCTGCTGTCGCGAGGCTTGTAGAGGTCCTCGTCCTCGGAGCCAAGAGTATGGTCATACCATGGCACGTCTCCGAACATCTTTACTTTTTCGAAGTAGAAATATGCGCGGAAGAATCGTGCAAGACCGACATACTGGTTTCGTACACTCTCATCCTTGCAATTGCTAGAGTACTCTATCAGGGTGTTGACTTCGCGGAGCTGCTCCCATCTCCAACCGTCATCGCCGGAGTTGATGGTACGGCCGCCCCAGAGCTCGAGGCTGAGGTCAGTGCCGATAAGTGCGTCGCTTTTCTCTGCATAGAGGTCGGCAGCAGCAGGAAACATCGGGTAAAATGCATCGGAATAGATCCTCATCTCCTTTTCATTCGTGAGGAATGTCTCAGGAGACAACTTGTCCAACGGGAACCTGTCGAGGGACTTCTCACATGAGGTGAGAACCATCGAGGCTGCCAAAACAATTCCTGTATATTTTATGAATGTTTTCATATAGATAATCATTAGAAGTTTATGTCAATTCCGAACATGAAGGTCTTCTGCCAAGGATAAATAGGAGTCTTGCCTTTTGTCTTGGCGGCAGCTTCAGGGTCTATGTAGTCGCAGTGGAAACCTGGCGCCCAGTAGGCGAGGTTTTCGCCGGAGAAGTAGAACCTTACGGATTCAATATCGATTTTCTCGGTGAATTTCTTAGGCAGGGTATAGCCGAAGGTGAGGTTCTTCAGACGGCAGTAGCCGAGGTTCTGGAGATATCTGTCATTGACTGTACCAAGCTCGCGTCCGTCCTTCATCGCTACGTATGCGCGAGGGCGAGGGAAGTAGGCGTCAGGGTTCTCTTCAGTCCAGTAGCTCTTGTAGAAGTCTTTCTGGATCCATGATGAGAATGGACGGGCATACAGACCCCAGAAGTACCTTGCGTCGCCGCTTGGGTACCAGTTGATCTTGCCGATTCCCTGGAAGAATACTGAGAAGTCGAATCCTGCCCAGTTGAATCCGAGATTGAGGCCGTACTGGTAGCGAGGCTGGGAGTTACCGATAACCTTACGGTCGCCCGGCTTATCCACAGTCTTTGCTCCAGGTCCGATGACTCCGTCTCCGTCGAGGTCGACGTATTTGAGGTCACCAGCGCGAAGTCCCTGCATTTCTCCTGCTGAGGAGTAGATGATTGAGCATACCGGAGACTGGTCGACAGGATAGTTCCTTGCTTCTTCGTCAGAGGCGAAGAAACCGTCGGTGGTGTATCCCCAGATTTCTCCGTAACGCATTCCTACGTAGTAAGTGGATGAAAGGTCTTTGGTCGGATTGTCGAATTTGGTTATATAGCCTACATAGTCGTTGAATGTAGCTGTGGCGCTATAATCAAGAGGCTTGCCAAAGATGCTTACGCTGTTCCTATATGTGAGGGAAAGCTCATAACCTTTAGTGCGGAGGTCCGCGTTGTTGGTCCTAGGAGCTTTTGCACCATAGACTGCAGGAAGGGCTTTTCCGTTTGTTACCATATCCTTGGTGTCTCTTATGTATGCATCACCGGTGAAAGTAATCTTGTTGCCGAAGAAAGAGATGTCAATTCCCAGGTCTTTCTGGTTGATGGTCTCCCATGTAAGATTTGAGGCTACTGGGTCGCTATATTTAGCAACTGTAGATTTGTTGCCGCCAAACGTATAATTCTGGGTATCCAGGGAAACTGTGCGGATATATGGATAATAGTCGCTGACTAGCTGGTTACCAAGGCTACCATATGAGAACCTGATTTTGAGGTCGTTCCACCAGTTCTTTAATGGAGAGAAGAATTCCTCCTCCGAAACTCTCCAACCAAGGGAGAATGAAGGATAAAAACCGTAGCGCTGTCCTAAAGGGAATCGTGATGTTGCATCATAGCGACCGCTAAGCTCCAGAAGGTATTTGCCTTTATAGTCATAGTTGATACGACCGAAGAAGCCGAGGATCGCATATTCTGACTGCGCACCATCGGTATCGGCCATTGTGCCATCTTCTTTTCCGCCGACGAGGTTCTGGTCGTTCAGGCTCTGTGACAAAATCTCAAAACCGTTTAGAACGTTCCTTTTGTGGTAATATGTCTCTAGGTTTGCACCGGCCATTACTTTGAGGTTGTGCGCATCAGCGAATTTATCTGTATATGTGGCATATACGTTGGCTGAGTGCTTGTCAATTGATTGGAACTGTTCGTTAAGCTTGTCCTCATTGTCACCGGTCGTAAGTGTCTCGGTCATAAGAGGAATCAATGAACTGAATGTTCCGTTGACAGAACGGTGTAGATCTGAGGCCGAGTTGTAGGAATAGGTGTAGTTCGCCTTTATCTCAAGCTTCTTGATAGGAGTGATCGTAATCTCCGTAGTATTGGTAAAGGTGTTTTCCCTGTTCTTGTTCTTGAAGAACTCGTTGGCAAGGTTACCTGAGATTGACTGGCCGCCACCGCCCAGATCGGTCTGGTAAATATATGTCCCGTCAGGGTTCTGGGCGGGCAAGAACGGGAAATATCCGGCGGTAAGCTGGTAGAAAGTTGCATCCTGACTGGACAGTCCCGGATAATTATATAAAGAAACGTAATACGCAGTGTTGTTGCTTATGTTTATCCACTTGTTCACATCAAATGAAATGCGTGAACGAAGGTTGAACTTTTTGAACGTATCAGGGTTCTGGCGGAACACACCCTGCTCCTGGTCAAAGCTGCCGGAGAAGAAATACTTGATGCCTTTGGTTCCTCCAGTGAAGGAAATGGAGTGGTTCTGCATAGGCTTGCGGTCGTTGAAGAATACGTGCCACCAGTCTGTGTTTGCATAGTACTTGTATGTGTTGCGACCCTGAGTCTGGTCGATAATTACCCATGGCCTCTCAGGATTCTCTACGGTATCGTTACGGCGAAGCCAAAGCTGCTCCATATCGTTCTCGTTGTAGAAAATCTGCTGGTTGCCGTTGTATGAGCTCATGAAAAGGTTTGCCAGATATACCGAATAGTATCCTCTGGTCTCCCAGTCAGTCGAAGTCGTCGGAGCTGAAAAACCGAGACGACTGCTGAAACGGACCTTGGCGTGTCCGTCGTTGTCACCACCCGACTTTGTTGTGACAAGTATTACGCCGAATCCTGCCATTGCTCCATATACTGCAGCGGCAGAGGCGTCTTTAAGCACGGAGATGCTTTCTACGTCATTAGGGTTGACCTTGTCGAGTGAACCAGGGACACCGTCGATGAGTACGGTCGGGGAGCCGCCGTTGATTGAGTTCCATCCACGGATGTTGATGGAGACATCTTCGCCAGGGCGTCCTGAAGGGGAAGTGATTGTCAAGCCCGGCACAGTACCCTGAAGTATGCCTCCCAAGTTAGCGTTTGAGCGGTTCTGGATGGCATCTGAGGAAACGACAGAAATGGCGCCGGTAAGGTTTTCCTTCTTCTGGACGCCATATCCTACGACAACAGCATCTTCAAGGAAGAGAGCGTCTTCTTCAAGGACAACGTTGACCACACTGCGGTTTTGTACGGGGACTTCTGCATCAGTGTATCCCATGGATGAGATCACGAGGATTGCGTTCCCTGCAGCTCCGATTGAGAAAGAACCATCGACCTCGGTGGTTGTTCCGGTCATTGTTCCTTTCACAAGGACGGCGGCTCCGATTACAGGTTCGCCTTTTGAGTCAACGACTTTACCACTTACCAGTTGTGTCTGTTTCTGTGGCGCCTTCTTGGCTTTGATGATGATGTGTGATCCGCGAATTGTGTATGCGTATCCGGGGCCCTCCAGTACAGCATCCAACAATGCTTTTACATCATAAGTTCCATCTGGAACCGATACTGTCTTGGCAGTATCGACTTCCTGGTTGTCAAAATCAACCGACATCCCTGTCTGGGATTCGATTTCGCTAAGCACTTGTCCAAGTGCCGCCTTTCCCCCGTGTACTGTAACCTGCTGCTGTTGAGCAAACAAGGATCCGCACAAGAAAAGGCAGAGTAAAGTTGCAAAAATTGTTTTCTTCATACCTAAGTAAACGTGTTAGATTACGGGTTTACCCTATAGTAAGCGTACGCCCGCGGAACACACAAATATTTTATTAGAAAATTCAGAATCTGAAATAGACTTTCTTCCCTTCGATTTTGTAACGGGAGCCCGGGATCAGGAGCGTCAGTACATCGAGAGCGTCTTCCAGTGTCTCATCTGGTGAGAACCGGACATTGAGAGCGCTCTTGCGCATGTTTTCTGAGTTATAGCTGACAGATATGTCGAATCGTCTTTCCAGAACCGAAGCGATCTCTGGGAAGGATGCATTGCTGAAGAAAATATAGCCATTCTCCCAGCTCATGACTTTGCCGGCATCAACCATGGCTACGGACACGGATTTCTCTGAAGGAGTGTACACAAGCTGCATGCCCGGCTCCAGGATATATGACTTGTCTCCGGCGGTTTTGACATCCACCCTGACCTTGCCCTCTCTGAGGGTTGCGCGGACCGTCTTGTCGCCCGCGTAAGCCTGTACGCCGAAGGCTGTTCCGAGAGCCTGGACGTCCAGATGGGCAGTCTTCACGATGAAAGGCCTGGACGGGTCTTTTGCCACAGCGAAATTGCCTTCTCCGGTCAGATATACTATGCGGCTGTTGCCTTTGAAAGTCTCGGGATAAAGCAGCGTAGAGCCGGAATTGAGGTGTACGATGGTACCGTCCTCAAGAGTGAGGGACGATTGCTTGCCATATTCGGCGACCAGGTTGCTGGTACAGTCCAGCGGAGATATTTCGTATTCTTTTCGGGTAAGCGAGAATGTCACTGTAATGACTGCGGCAATCGATGCCGCGATGGCAAGTGCCGACATGACGGCCCTGCGGCGTCGGGCCTTGCCCTCGGCTGCATCTATCCTCTTCCCAAGGAGCATGAACTCCCTGAACGTCCGAGGGGTGATCTCCCCGGAGCTCTCCTTCCAAATCTTTTCCATCATGTTTGCACTAATATCTGTCATCGTCATATCTTAAAGTAAACTTACAGCCCCGTCACACACAAAACAACAATCATCTTGATCACTTTTCTCAAGGTGGCAAGGACATTTGTGATATGATTCTCCACGGTTCGCTTGTTGATTCCCAGCTTTTGGGCTATCTGTTCGTTGGAATATCCATGGATCCGGCTCATCATGAAAACCTCGCGACGTTTCTGCGGCAGCCTGTCCAGAGTTTCCTGGATCAGCGTCTGGGTTTCCGATGCGAACAGGTCAGATTCTCCGGAAGGTATGCTTTCGGAGACTGTCCATATCGCTTCATTCCTGTAGCGGGACTTTACGGCTGTCTTGTCGAAATGGTTGTAGGCCTTGAACCGGGCCATCTGGAACAGATAGGCGGAAAAAGAATTGACTTCCGAAAACTTCTTCCTGGCCATCCAGATATCGAAAAAAATGTCCTGGGCATAGTCGTAGGCGACTTCTTCGTTTCCGTCAAGGACTCGGCTGAAGAAATCTACGAGCTTGGGATGCCACTCCAGGAACAGCCATTCAAACGCCTGCCTGTTCCCTTGTGATAATCCTTTCAGACATATTTTCTCGTCTTCTTTAGTCATTCTGCAAAACTCTTTCTGATGACTTCCTCCACTACCTTCGGGAAGTAGGCCATCTCGAGCTCATGCTCCTTGGCTGCGATGTCGTCCGGAGTGTCGTCCGGAGAAACGGCAGTGCGGAACTGTGCGATAATCTCTCCTCCATCGCACTCGGAACTTACATAATGCACGGTCATGCCCGTCTCGGTCTCTCCTGCGGCTTTCACTGCTTCGTGCACATGGCGTCCCCACATCCCTTTCCCTCCGAATTTCGGAAGCAAGGCCGGATGCAGATTGACCATCTTGCGGTCGAAGGCGGAAATGAGAAAATCCGGGACCAGCAGGAGGAATCCTGCGAGTACGATGAAATCTGTTCCATGGTCTTTCAATATGCCCATCATCTTCTTTTCATCGTTGAATTCGGCCTTTGAAACTACGATTGTCTCGACTCCGAGTGCGGCTGCCCTGACAAGAGCATAGGCGTCTGCCTTATTGCTTACCACAAGATTGATATTGACATCTTTGGAGCCTGCGAAATAACGGATGATATTCTCGCAGTTGCTGCCGCTGCCAGAGACGAAAATCGCTACGTTGACCATCATGAAACAAATTTGTGGCGAAGATGGAAAAATGCTCAGACATTTCCAAAAATATATGGTAAAAAAGAACGACTTCCGCCCTCCAGTATGGGTGGAAGGACGGAAGCACAAAAGGGATAAAATTATGTATCGGAGAGAGTGTGCTAGAAGTCTATTTCCTCTCCTTTGTAGAAGTCAAGCAACCTTGTCTGGAACATATGCTCATAACGTGCCTGTGCAAGGTCGGCTTCCGCCTTCATAAGGGTATTCTTCGCCTCATTGAATTCGGTGATGGTAGCTTTTCCGGCCTCATACTTGGCGTTCACCAGTTCGAACGAAGTCTCCGCGCTCCTCTTGACCTCTTCGCTGCTCAGGAACCTGTCCATTGAGGCGACGGCTCCGTACCATGCCTGCTGGATCTCCTTGTAGAGAGCCTTGCGGGCATTGTCCAGCTGGAGGTTCTGGCTTTCGTAGCCGAGCTTGGCGGATCTGATACCGTTCCTTATCTGGAATCGGCTGAAAACAGGTATGCTTAGAGACAGTCCCACATACTGGCGTAAATAGTCGTTCAGCTGCGTGAAGAAAGGCGTTTTCACCTTTTTGCCTGGCACGTAGAAGAAGTCGGTACCCATTCCTCCGGAGAGGGAAATATTTGGATAAAGGTAGCTCTTGGCTACTCCGATCTTGCTTTTTGCTGCACCGAGGCGTGCCTGCTCGGCAAGTATTGACGGTTTCTCGGTGACGGCTGAGGCGTAGATGTCCTCTGCTGAGCCGGTGAGCCTGAGTGCGGTCGCCTCGTCAGCCGGCGCCACTACGTCGAATCCCTCGGGTTCGTCAAGCTCGAGAAGCTGCGTAAGGTCCAGTACGGCCAGCTTGAGATTGTTAGTGGCCTGGGTCTCCTGGTAACGGCTCTGGGCGAGGGCGGCCTTCTGCTGTGCGACTTGCGCCGCAGAAGCCTTTCCGGTGGCGTACATGTCCTCCAGCCTGTTTACATGCATCTCGTCTATGGCTGTCTGGCTTTCGGCGACTTTCAGTATCTCCTTGTTGTACAGGATCGTGACATAGGCCTTGGCCACGGCTATGCGGATGTCATCCTTTGCCTTGTCGAGGTCGGCCGTGGCGGCAGCCAGATTAAGCTTGCTCACAGCGATATTGTGCTTGATCTGGAAACCCTGGAATACCGGGACGTCGACTCCGATGCTGAAGTTTGACTGGGCCATGTCACCGCTGCCGGTCGTGTTGTCACTCTTTGTGCTTCGACCGAATGAGAAATTTTCAGAGGCGGAGGCATTTACTCCCGGAAGGCGGCTGAACTTTGCAGTGTTAAGGCTGATCTCGTTCTGCCTGACATTGATTTCGCCCTGCTTGACAGCGATGTTGTGTTCGAGAGCATAGTCGATGCACTGGCTCAGGGTCCATGGGTTGCCGGCGCTTGCGGCGATGGCCATGGATGCGAAAAGCAAGGATGTGATTATCTTACGCATGGCAATTATTTACTGATAACTTTGTTTCCACGTATCTTGTCGGATTCTCCCACGCCTGAAAGAACCTCTATGTTGACTCCGTCGCTCAGACCGGTCTGGATATGCTTGCGGGTGTAGCCTGATGCTTTGTCACCCACATACACATACGAGCTGTCGCCCTCGAATTCAACGGAACTTTCCGGTACTGAAAGCACGGACTCCCTCCTTTCGAGCACAATCGTCGCGTTGGCGCTATATCCCGAACGGATCTTTATGTCCGAAGGAATCCTGACGGCTGCCTTTATCTCGAAATGGTTGGCTCCGTTGATGACGATGGCCTTAGGAGACACATATTCGAGGACGGCGTCATAGCTGAGATCCTGGAGTGCTCCGATGGTGATGGATACAGGCATCCCTTCCGAAAGCTTCCCGACTTCTGTCTCATCCACTTCTCCGTCGAAGATCAGGTCCTTCATGTCCGCAACCGTTGCAATTGTCGTACCGTCATTGAAAGTGTTGCTGAGTATGACAGAATTTCCGACTTTGACAGGAATGTCAAGTATGAGACCTGACACTGTGGACCTCACGAGAGTCGAGCTTGAGGAGGCGTTGCTTTTAGAAACTCCGTCCCTGACAACCTCGAGGGCATCTTTTGAGGCGGCGAATTCCTCCTTGGCCTGTTCCAGAGCCTGGCGTACCTGCTCGTATTCTTCATCGCTTACCAGCTTCTTTTCATAAAGGGCTTTCTCCCTGTCGAAGTTGGTCTGGGCCTGCTTGAGATTGATCTCTGAAAGACGGACCCTGCTCTGGGCGGCGCTGAGGGAGCCCATCTCAGGAATAACCTTTACCTTGGCGATGATCTCGCCTTTGGCCACCTGCTGTCCGGCCTCTTTGTAGAGCTCGGAGATGATGCCGCTGATCTGCGGCTTTATGTTCACTTCGTTCCTCGGGATGATCTTGCCTGTCACTACGGCAGTGCGGGAGATATCCTTGACCGAAGGATTGATCTCTTCATAGACATCCTCCTTTGTCTTGGAGTTGTTGTAGAGGAACATGAATGTTCCAAGGAAAAGGACGGCCAGAAGGCCCCAAATTAGATACTTTTTCATATGGATAATTAACTTTTATTTCATGAATCTTTCTGATTAATCTTCTCTCATTGCATCTACAGGCTTGATTTCCATGGCCCTGCGGGCAGGAGCGAGTCCGGCCAGCACTCCCAGTGTCAGCAGTATGCACAGCACTATCATCGCCGAACCGAAACTTACCTGGAATGAATCATCCGGATTGGCCATGTCAATGAGCGCAAGGATTCCGACCGAGGTTACTATGCCGATGAGTCCGGAAATGATGGTCAGGAGAATGCTCTCCATGATTACCTGGAACGTGATCATGTTCGGCGTAGCTCCGATCGCCCTGCGGATTCCGATTTCCGTGGTGCGCTCCTTCACTGCGACCATCATTATGTTGGATACTCCGATGGCGGCGGCGAAGATGGTGCCGAGTCCGATGATCCAGATAAGGAAGTTGACTCCTTTGAGGAGGCTGTCGATTATGCTGAAGATCATCTCCATGTTGACCGATATGAAGGCCTGGTTGTCGTTCGGGTCGATGTAGTGTGCCCTGAAGACGGTGGTCTTGACCCTTTCCAGCAAGTCCTTGATCTTGACCCCTTCCCGGGCCGTTATGCATATCATGTCTACGTCGTTCCCCCTGTTGTATATTTTCTGCGCTACGGTGATAGGGATGGTGACCGTCTCTTCCGACTTGCCGTCGAAGGATATCGCCGATGTGGAATAGTCAACTCCGATGACCTTGTAGTTGACGCCGTCGACGCAGATGAACTCTCCGCAAGGGTCAGTTCCTTCCTCGAACAACTCTTTATAGATCTTTTTGCCTATAACGCAGACTTTTCTGTCCTGACGGATATCCTGCTCGTTGATGTACCTTCCGTACATTATCTTCGGAGTCAGCACTTTGCTATAGATCGGAAGGCATCCATGGCAGTTGCAGTTGGTTTTCTTTTCCTTGAAGGTCACGGCGTTGCTTATCACCGATACCATCGGGGCGGCGACCTTTACGCCAGGAACGGATTTCTTGATCCTCTCTACGTCGTTGAGGTCAAGCGACCAGCTCCTTCCGCTTTCGAATCCCTTGTAAGGCTTGGAGGTCGTTCCGGCTGCGATAATTCCGGAATTGGTGGCGAAGTCCTTTATTTCCGAGGTGATCGCTCTTTTCATTCCGTCTCCGCCTCCCATGAGCAGAAGCAGCATGAAGATGCCCCAGAACACTCCGAAGCCCGTAAGGATGCTCCGGCTGCGATTCCTCTTGATCGCCTCGGTGATCTCCTGGAAAAAGTCTTTGTTTATGTATCTCATTCTGCTCTAAGTGCTTCGATTGGTTTAACCCTTGCAGCCCTCCATGCCGGAATCATGCCTGCTATGGTGCCTGCTATAATAAGTATCAACGTGGCTTCGATCGCCGTGTTCAGCCCGACTCCGGGATTGACGAACATCGTGACTTGCGCTATGCCGACGTCCACGGCCTTGTCGGAATACTTGAAGTCAAGGAACTGGTTCATGGCCATTCCGAGAACCATTCCCATGTATCCGAAGAACGAGGTTATCGTGATGCTCTCTGCGATGATCAGCATGATGACCGAACATGGACGGGCGCCGATGGCTTTTCGTATTCCGAACTCATGAGTCCTTTCCTTTACCGTGATCAGCATGATGTTGGAGACTCCGGCGATACCGCTGATAAGTGTCAGGAGTCCGAGGATCCAGAGGGCTTTCCTTACCTTTCTGGCTGCCCTGTTGAGGCTCTGGCGCTCCACTACGGAATTATAGACGTAAATTGTATTCTTGTCCGTCGGGTCTGCATTATGGTTCCTGTTGATCACCCTTCTGTAGGCTGCGTCGAATTCTCGGTTCTTCTCCTCGGTGTCTATCCCTTCGAATGTCATCTGGATGGAGTTGATCTCGTTCTCCTTCATGAATATCGAGGCCACAGTAGATGTGGGTACGAGGACTTCGGTGTAGAACATCGCTCCGCCTTCCGATTCGTCGCTCTTGTAGAGCCCGACTATTTTGAACATCAGTCCGCTGACATCGATCATCTTGCCTATCATCTCTTCCGGTTTCCTGCCTTTTTCCACGAGATTCTTTGCGGTCTGGGTCCCTATTACCATGACCTTCCTCTTCTCCTTTATGTCTTTGGAATTGATGAACCTTCCGGCGACGATTTCCGTGTTGTCGATGCCTTTGCTGATCTCATAGACACCTTTGAGATTGCATCTCAGCATGATCTTTCCGTAATGCATCTCAGTATTATGCCGGATTACCGGACAGATGTCGTTTATGCGGTCCTTGAAGTATCCGTGCCTGAGGGCCTCCACGTCCTGGGAGGTGAATTCCAGCCGACGACCCTTCTCGTAACCGCCATACGGCTTGGATGTAGTCCCGGCGTATATTTCCATGGAGTTCTTGAGCATGGAGAAGTTGCCCGCAATAGAGTTCATCAGACCGTTTCCCGCACCGATCAGGACGATGATCATGAAGATTCCCCACGCGACCGAGAAGCCGGTGAGTGCGGTCCTGAGCTTGTTCTGCCTAAGCGTGCTCCATATTTCTTCAATCAGGTCTCTCATATTATCAGTCCGTCTTTTATTCTGATCACACGTTTGGTGTATTCCGATACGGTCGGGTCATGGGTGACTACGATTATGGTTATTTTCTCGGAAGCGTTGAGGTCGCGGAGAAGCTCCATGATCTCTACGGAAGTCTTGGAATCGAGGGCTCCCGTAGGCTCGTCGGCAAGGATGACCTGCGGCTTGGTGATGAGGGCCCTTGCGATGGCCACTCTCTGCCTCTGGCCTCCGGACATTTCGTTGGGGTAGTGGTTCGCCCACTCTTTCAGACCGAGTTTTTCGAGGTACTCCATCGCCATCTTGTGGCGTTTCTTGCGGGATACTCCCTGGTAGAACAAAGGAAGTTCCACGTTCTCCACGGCTGTCTTGAATCCTATGAGATTGTATGACTGGAAGATGAACCCGATCATGTGGTTCCTGTAATAGGCGCTTTTGGTCTCGCTGAGGTCCTTGATCAGCGTCCCGTCCAGGTAATACTCTCCTTCGTCGTAGCTGTCGAGAATTCCGAGTATGTTCAGCAATGTGGATTTGCCTGAGCCGGATGCGCCCATGATAGATACGAATTCGCCCTTTTCGATTTCGAGGTCAATTCCCTTCAGTACGTGCAGTGGCTGTCCGTTGTTGTAAGTCTTGTTTATGTTTTTTAGTTCAATTATCATAGTGTATTAGTTTAATAATACACTGCAAATATCGGAATTATTTTGATATCTGCAATATCTGACGCATTCTTTTTATAAAAAATGTGCCAAATATCCTTTTTTCAGTGTACAGCATCGTTTTGGCTGGATGACTGGTCTCTCCGGTGACCGTGGCCACCCTCGGCCACGTAAGAGGGAGGGGCCCGGCCTTGAGGCTGGGAG
>JAEEGL010360920.1_pt1 | contig 14814 bp, 12 predicted proteins | sample 9134231 | NCBI WGS metagenome assembly JAEEGL01 (sample SAMN16246548, study PRJNA631951) | gut metagenome | biome: gut microbiome; feature: rumen; material: fiber-attached | host: Bos | place: Iran: Karaj | collected 2018-10 | reverse complement strand
TTTGCGGGTGAGATACGGCATTACAGCCGTGTTTTATAAATGCTTTGGCTCGGGTGAACACGTGACGTGCTAGCCCGAGCCTCCTGATTCCAGGTGTGACACATTTTGCCCAAAACGAGCCACAAACGAGCCACATTTAAATAGCAATCGGCCTCCTACGTGTGTAGAAGGCCGATTTTGGTGGTGCTGGGAAGAATCGAACTGCCGACACATGGATTTTCAGTCCATTGCTCTACCATCTGAGCTACAGCACCGTGGTGGATTGGGAATGCAAAGGTACGGATAATTTCGGACTTTGCAAATATTTCTCCGATTTTTTTCACCGGGGGATGGAATTTGGGGATTATTGATTAAATTTGGGAAAAATTGATTGGTATGAAACGGTATCTTATCATTATGATTGCAGCCTTGGCTCTGGCGGGCTGCTGCGGCAAAGGGGCCGGCAGGAAGGTTGCTAAACCGGCAAACGATTATATAGCAGCCAGTTATATATATGGCGACGGGGACACCCTGAGATATCAGTTCCTCGAGCCGGTGAAGGTCGGGGCCAAGGCGAAATATCCCCTCGTGCTGTTCCTTCACGGGGCAGGCGAAAGGGGCGAGGACAACCTGCGGCAGATGATCCACTGCAGCCGAGTGTTCACCAACCCCGCCAACAGGATTGAATATCCTGCATATGTCCTCTTCCCCCAGTGCCCCTCCGACGCCTTCTGGGCCTACAGCAACCGCGGGGGCTTCACCCTGGACAATATGCCGGCCGAGAACCCCGAGACCCCGGTTATGGCGGCCGTCAAAGGCCTCCTGGACACCTTCCTCGCAACGCACGATGACATAGACCCCAACCGCCTCTATATCATGGGTTTATCTATGGGCGCAATGGCCACCTTCGATATGGTCACCCGGTATCCGGACCTCTTCGCAGCGGCCGTGCCTATGTGCGGAGCAATCAATCCGTCAAGGCTCACCGCTGCCATCAAGACCCCCTTCCGCATATTCCACGGCGACGCGGACCCGGTGGTCCCGCTGAAGTGCTCCAGGGACGCTTTCTGGGCGCTGTATGAAGCCGGCGTTCCCGTGGAGATCGTGGAATTCCCCGGCGTCGGCCACAATGTCTGGGACCCTGCCATCACAAGGGATGACTTCCTCCCCTGGGTGTTCTCGCACAAGAAGTGACGCCCCGCCAGTACATACAGGTCATTCTCCCGCTCCGCCTGGGGTGGGAGCCTTTCTATGCGCTCCCGCAGGGGACGCAGGTTGCCCTGGGAAGCAGGGTTAAAGTCCGCTTTGCAGGCAAGGCATATGGCGCCGTGGTCAGCCGCACCGACGTAACACCGCAGATGGACACGTCAAAGATCCAGAGCATAATCAGTGTCGAAGAAGACCTTGAAGCGGTTACGCCCAAGGAAATAGAATTCTGGAGGTTCCTAAGCTCATATTATATGTGCACCCTGGGGGAAGTCTTCGCCGCGGCATATCCCGAAGGCAGGCTCTCCGACGAAAAGACGGCAAACGCCATCAGGGAGCGCCGGGAAGAGGCACAGAGGAAAGCCCTCGAGAAAGAACTCAAACGGAAAGCCACCCTCCAAAGCCGCATAGCCTCACGTGAGGAAAAACTCGCCAAAGCCCGCAAGGACAGCGTCCGGGAGCGGCTCCAGGAAGAGATTACGGAGCTGAAAGCCCAGCTCGAAAAGCCCGAGGCACCCCAGGTGGAAATGCAGGATATCACCCCCGCCCAAATAACCCTAACCCGGGCTCAACAAAATGCCCTGGAAGCCGCCAGGAAGGCATTTTCGCAAGGTCGCAACGTGCTTTTGCAAGGCATCACCGGAGCCGGCAAGACAGAGGTCTATCTCGCCCTTGCCCGCGAAGTCATATCCTCCGGCAGGAACGTCCTCTACCTCGCCCCGGAAATAGCGATGAGCGTGCAACTCTCCTCGAGGATCGAAGCCGTATTCCCCGGCCGCTTCTTCCTCTACAACTCCGCCGAATCCTTCGCCAGCCGCCGCAGGGTCACAGAAGGCATATCCCAGGGAGGCTATATCGTGCTCGGCACCCGCTCCGCCCTGCTACTCCCCCACCGGGACCTCGGGCTCATCATAGTGGACGAAGAGCACGAAAGCTCCTACAAACAGGAATCCCCCGCCCCCCGCTACAACGGCCGCGACAGCGCCCTTATGCTCGCCAAGATCCACGGCTGCCCCGTCATCCTCGGCTCCGCAACTCCCTCACTGGAAAGCCTTTACAACTGCCGCACCGGCAAGTTCGAGCTGGTCACCCTGTCGCAGCGCTACTTCGGCGGAGCGGACAGTGAAGTCGAGCTTATCGACTGCCGCGCCGAAGCCCGCAAGAACGGAATGGTGGGCAGTTTCTCCCGCAAGCTGATAAGCCATATCCACAAGACCCTCGAAGGCGGCGGCCAGGTAATCATCCTCCGCGCCCGCAGGGCCTACTCCCCTGCCGTCCAGTGCAGGGAATGCGGCGAAATCGTCCGCTGTCCCTCCTGCAACGTCGCCCTTAGCTACCACATCCACCGCCGCCTCCTCCAGTGCCACTATTGCGGTCACACTGAGCCGTTTACGGGCACCTGCCCCAAATGCGGCGGCGAGCTTGTCCCCCTGGGCGCAGGCACGCAGAAGATTGAGGAAGAAGCCCGCAGTCTCTTCCCAGACGCAGTCATCGAGCGCCTTGACAGCGACGTCCCCAAGACGCAGGCCAGGGCCATCATCCGCTCCTTCGAAAACGGCTCCACGCATATCCTCATCGGGACTCAGATCCTGGCCAAAGGCTTTGATTTCGGGAACGTTGCGCTGACGGTAATGCTCCAGGGCGACTCGCTCCTGACCCTGGAAGACTTCCGCGCGGACGAGAAGGCCCTTCAGCTGCTGATGCAGCTTCGCGGCAGGAGCGGCAGGCGCGGAGGCACCTCGCGCCTTGTCATCCAGACCTCCCAGCCGGACCACCCGGTCTATGCGATGCTGCGCGGCGGCGCCCAGGGTGCCGAAACCCAGTTCGCCGAAAGGAAGGAATTCGGCTACCCGCCCTTCACCAGGGTCATCCTCCTGACTGTGAAAGACACTGACCTCCAAAGACTTGAGAGCACTTCGCAAAGTCTTGCCCGCGACCTTGCGGAGGCCGTCCCCGGCATTGAGATATCGGGACCATATGCCCCCGCGGTCGACAAGATTGCGAATTCATATATCCGCCATATCCGCCTGACACTTCCGCGCGATGCCCGCCTTGCCGCCCGCAAGGAAAAGATAGCCACGCTCCTCTGCGGCCGGGCCTACCTTGGAAAAGTCACCGCCGACGTAGATCCCGCCTAGGCCGTGGAACATTTTTTGCTGCGTGGAACCTAATATTTAGAAATATATTGCTAAATTTGCAGTCTATACACGAAAGACCATATGGGTAAAGTCATAGCAATAGCAAACCAGAAAGGCGGCGTGGGCAAAACCACCACCGCCATAAACCTCGCAGCCTCCCTCGCGGTGCTCGAGAAGAAAGTCCTCGTAATCGACGCCGATCCCCAGGCCAACACAACCTCCGGCCTGAGCTTCTCGCCCGAAGACGACCGCGGCAGGACCCTCTACGAGGTCATAATCGGCAAGCTGAACATCCGGGATGCCCTCCTGCAGACCCAGATGGACCGCCTGCATATGATTCCTTCCCATATCAACCTGGTGGGAGCCGAATTCGAAATGCTCGACGCCCCCGACAGGGAGTCCCTCCTGAAAAAATGCCTCGCCCCGATAAGGGATGAATATGACTATATCATAATCGACTGCTCCCCTTCCCTGGGCCTCATAACCATCAACTCGCTGACCGCGGCCGACTCCGTGATTATCCCGGTCCAGCCCGAATTCTTCGCCCTCGAAGGCCTGGGCAAACTGCTCCAGACCATCCGCCTCGTGCAGAAAGGCGTCAACCCGGACCTCTACATAGAAGGCTTCCTGGTGACGATGTTCGACGGCAGGACAAGGATGCACACCCAGGTGGTGGCCCAGCTCCGCGAGCGCTTCGACGATATGGTGTTCAAAACCATAATACAGAGGAACATACGCCTCAGTGAAGCCCCTTCGCACGGCGTGCCCATCATCCTTTACGACGTGATGAGCAACGGCACCACCAACTACCTTAACCTGGCGAAGGAAGTCCTCGAACGTAACCCTGACAAAGAATGAGCAAGAAGAACGAAAGGGGCCTGGGAATGGGCCTTGGCGCCATCCTCGGCGAGAAAAGCGACATCGGGCCTCTCCGCAAGCCGGTCGGCTACCTTAACAAGGACGTCCTCGGCAGCAAAGAGCCCCAGGACACCTCCGACATAATCCGCATCCCCGCCGGGATGATAGAGCCCAACCCCTTCCAGCCCAGGCAGTCCTTCGACCAGGAAGCCCTGGCGGAACTGGCTGAATCCATCCGCACCTTCGGCCTCATCCAGCCCATCACGGTGCGCAAGAAAGCCGAAGGCAAGTACCAGATAATCAGCGGAGAACGCCGTTTCAAGGCCTGCTCTATGGCCGGCCTGGAGATGATCCCCGCCTACATCCGCGACGCCAACGACCAGGGTATGCTGGAAATGGCCATAGTGGAGAACATCCAGAGGGAAAACCTCGACCCCATAGAGGTGGCGATGAGCTACCAGCGCCTCATCGAGGAATGCAACCTCACCCAGGAGAAGATGGCCGAAAGGGTCGGCAAGAAAAGGGCCTCAGTGACCAACTATCTCCGCCTGCTGAAGCTCCCCGCCAAGGTCCAGCACGACCTCAAGGTGGGCCTCCTGAGCGTGGGCCACGCCAAGGTGCTCCTGGGCGTCGATGACCAGGCCCTCCAGGAAGAGCTGTGCGACGTGGTCATAAAGAACGACCTGAGCGTCAGGCAGTTGGAAGAACGCCTCCATCGCCTGGCCAAGGGCGAAAAGCCCGTCAAGGAGCAGCAGCTCCCGGACGACTACTACAAGGTCCTCGAGCATATGGGCAAATTCTTCCGAAACAACATCAGCCTCAAGCGCAACCCCTCCGGCAAGGGTTCGATGACCATCCGCTTCGACTCCGACGAAGAGATGGGCAGGTTCCTCAAGGCCCTCGACGAAGTCAACCTATGAGGCGTCCGGCATATATCATTGTCTTCCTGCTGCTTATGCTGCTTCCGTCGCTGCGCTCAAGGGCGCAGTTCAAGGAGGAGGCCTTCACCCAGCAGTACAATGATGATGTCGACTCCCTGGGACGCGACACCACCGACGTCCTGTTCAGTTTCAAGGAATATTTCGGCGGCGTCTTCCACAAGCGCAATTCGCGCATCGGCGTGATGTTCGCCGGTTCCACGGTCTTCCTCGGCTTCGAGCAGATCCAGAACAAGCAATACTGGAAGCTCCCCATAGTGTATGGCGGTCTCGCCGCCACCACGGGAGCGGGTTTCTACTTCCGCAACCAATGGAAGCAAGGAGCTGGAGACCAATACCTTAAATACAGCCAATGGTGCTTCTGGGGCACGGGACTGGTGTATTGGGGCACTCTTATGGACGGCGTCGTCAACTACAAGCGCAACGTCCCCAACCAGGCCGGCAAGGCCACGTTGTATTCCATCCTCCTTCCTGGCCTCGGCCAGGCATATAACGGCGAATACTGGAAGATCCCCATCTATTACGGCCTTATGGGAGGAGCCGCGCACTACTTCATAGTGAACAACCGTAACTACCAACGTTACAGAATGTTATATAACGAACTCTCGGCAGAGGGCTCGACCCTGACGATAATGAGTCCCGACGGAGCGAAGAGCTACAGGGACATATTCCGCCGCTACAGGGACTATTCCGCCGTAGCCTTCGTCGCCTTCTACCTGTTGCAGGTGATAGACGCCAACGTCTTCTCCTATATGCGGGACTTCGACCTTTCGGACGACATAGCGATGAACGTGGGCCCTGCCGTGATAACCGATACGCCGGCATTCGCATATGGCGGTCCCTCGAGCTATGTGGGAAGCGGAACGACCGGAGTCGGACTAAGACTGGGATTGAGATTTTGATTATGCGTCCAAGACATATAGCACTTGCAGCCGCCATCCTTCTGGCGGCTTTCCCTTGTATGGGACAGAAACGTCCCACTAAGCGCCAGCTGCTCCAGCAGAACGAAGAGCTGACCCGCCAGCTGGACTCGATGAGGGCCCTGCTCCAGGACTATGAGGAGCGACTCCGCGTGGACGACAGCCTCCACGGCGAGGTCCTCGAGCTCTTCTCCGAGAACGAAGACAAGGCCGGAGCGGCCCAGGAGGAATATACGGCGGCCACGACCGACAGCCTGCTGAACATCTGGTACCTTCACCGCAGCAATAACCTCGAGGATGTCGCCTCCTACAATATGGACTCCGTCCATTTCTCGTCCAACGTCCCGGACAGCGTCTATATCAAGAGGATAGAGAGGATGAATTCATATATCACCGTCCCCTACAACGAGAAGGTGCGCAACTATATGATCCTCTACAGCGAGAAGATGCCCACGAAGATGCAGTATATGCTGGGCCTGTCGAACTACTACTGGCCCATCTTCGAGGAAATCCTGAGCAAGTATGACATGCCCCAGGAACTGAAGTATATGGCCATCATCGAGTCCGCCCTGAACCCCACCGCAACCTCCCGCGTGGGAGCCCGCGGAATGTGGCAGTTTATGTACAAGGCAGCAAGGGCTTATGGCCTGAAAATCAATTCCTTCGTGGATGAGCGCCTGGACCCGGTGAAGTCCGCCGACGCGGCCGCCCGCTATATGCGTGACGCCTACCGCATCTTCGGCGACTGGAACCTGGCGATCTCTTCCTACAACTGCGGCCCCGGCAATGTGAACAAGGCCATCAAGCGCAGCGGCAGCCGCGCCTTCTGGGACCTGTATGAATACCTCCCCCGCGAGACCCGCGGCTATGTGCCCGCCTTCGTCGGAGCGATGTATGCCTTCACCTACTACAAGGAGCACGGCCTCACCCCGGCAGCAGTGGAACTGCCTTCCATAGTGGACACGTTCCAGATCCGCAAGATGCTGCATTTCAAGCAGATAAACGAGGTTGTCGGAGTGCCCCTTCAGACCATCCGGGACCTCAATCCGCAGTATGTCCACGACATAATCCCCGGCGACGAGGACTATATCCTCCGTCTCCCCTACCAGTACACCGCCGCCTTCATCGAGAACGAAGACTCGGTCTACACCTACAAGGCCTCCGAGCTGTTCAACCCCACCGTCATCCAGAACATCAAGGATGCCGGCAGCGAGGAAGCCAGCAGGGTCGTCTACAAGGTCAAGAGCGGAGACTACCTGGGCCGCATCGCCTCCCGCTACCACGTCTCGGTCAGCGACATCAAGAAGTGGAACCACTTAAGGAACAACAACTTGCGCATCGGCCAGAAGCTTGTCATCTACAACCGTGGCTACAATCCGCCCGCACAGAAGACATCCTCTTCTTCCGAGCCCAAGTCCACCGTGAGCGACAAGACCCCGACCGCCGGCACCTACACCGTCAAGGAAGGCGACACCCTCTACGACATAGCGAAGAAATACCCTGGCGTGAGCGCCCAGGACATTATGAAGCACAACGGCCTCAAGTCGGCTTCCATACGTCCCGGAATGATGCTCAAGATTCCTTCCGGCTCCTAGAAGTCCCACACGGCCTGGAGCTTCGCCTCAGCCTTAGTGACCGCCTTTGCAGTGTTGACCGCAAGGGCGGTCCGCGCATATATCTTCAGCCTGTTTTTCAGTAACTTGCAGCTTCCGGTCAGGGCCAGGGCAAAGCCGCGGCCGTAGTAGGCCGGGACGTTGAAAGTGCCGGGGGCGTCGCGCTCGTAGCTGTAGAGCCTGTCGTCCCAGTTGTCCGCCCTGAAAAGGGTGAGGCGCAGCCACAGGGCGAGCTTTTCCGCCTTTAACCCCTGCTCGGCATAGGCCAGGAGACCGGCGCCCTTGGAGAACACCGCATTGGCACGCACATTGGTCAGCCAGCGGCCATAGTCCAGGGCGAGGTCCGCCCGGACGTCGGTGCGGTTCAGCGGCGCATAGCTGCGAAGGCGCTCCGCGATTCTTATTTTCAGCGTAATGTGCTCTCCAAGCGGCTGACTTCCAGCAAAGACCGCCTTCAGGCCGCGCTTCGGGGCGGACAGCTTGGTGAAGGCGTCCGCTGTGAGGGACCAGTCCTTCCACCTGGCTCCGAGCGACACCCCGGCCTCATCCTTCACCTTGGTGGAGGAGCGCACCGCGCCGGCGTGCGAGACGTCGTAAGCGGCTGAGTAATAGCGCCCCAGGGCGGAAAGGGAGAAGGCTCCGGCAGGGAACATCACGCCGGCCACTGCGGCAGGAGACTTGTTCCGGAAGTCAAAGGCGGCCTCGGCGAAAATGTCCACTCCCCTGATGCAATAGCGGCCGTCCGCCGAAACAGCCTCCGGGCAGGCGCTCACCCCGCACTGTCCATAGCGGGAATACCAGCTCAGATTGGCTGCGGGCATTACCGCCGACTGCGAACCCCGCAGGCGCGGAACATCGGCGCAGACCGTCAGGATGAGGGGGCCGAGGCAAAAGTCGGCAGCGCCTCCACGTAGCGCCATTCCGTTCCAGGACCAGGCCGGAGCAAGGCCTGAAGGCCTGCGGGCAAAGGATTCAGGAGTGGAGACACCGCTCAGGGAAAAACTGCTCCACAGCACCAGCCCCTGCCCGAAACGGACGTTGAAATCGCCCGCTATGGCCTTCCCGAGCCATTTTAGTCCTTCCCACCGGATGTATCCTCCCCCTGCCAGGCCTCCCGCGGAGGGCCTGTTGAGCGCCCCGGCCCCCTCGAAGCGGCCGGCTCCGATGCGGTACTTCACGCCGGCGTTCCATCCAGCTGAAGCCACGGCTACCCGCACAATCAGTCTCTGCTTCACCGCTGAATCAGGCGGGTGCCCCACTGCGGAAGCGGAGCGCAGCGACACGAAGGGCCTCAGCGCATCAGCCAGGGAGGCGTCAAACCCGTCCACGAGGGCAAGCTCCGTGAAGGACAGGATGTCTCCCTGAGTGGCGCGGTAGTCAAGGATGGAGGCCACCTGGAATGGCGTGAAAAGCCCGCTGGAAACGAGGGCTCCCCTGCCGCTGAGGTTAAGGCACAGCGGGGCCGCACCCAGGGCATCGAAGCGCTCCAGCACCCGCTCGTCCAGGGCCTCGGCGTCGGTCTCCCCCGTGAGGGTGAGAATCTGGGAGAGGAACTCCTGGGCCGGCAGCGACGCGCAGGCCAGAAGGCAGGGCAATATGCACAAAAATCGTCTCATCGGGGCAAATATAAGGGCGAAAGTGTTGTTTTTATAGGGTGTTGTTCAAACTTTTCACGATTCTTATCCGAGGTAAGATTTATTTCACTATCTTTGTATATTAAAACCACACTATGGAAAAGATAACACTGGGTGACAAATCATTCGTCCCCTACATCGCCTACACAAGGATTAACGATGCCATCGACAATGTGGCCGCAAAACTCAATGCGGATTTCAAGTACAGCGACCAGCAGCCGGTCCTTCTTTGCATCCTCAGCGGAGCGATAATGTTCTGCTCGGAGCTGATGAAACGCCTCGAGTTCAACTGCACCCTCGCCACGCTGAAGGTCTCCTCCTACAACGGCACCCAGTCCACCGGAATCGTGCGTGCCGTAACCCCCATCCCCACCGGTCTCCAGGGCAAGACCGTCATCATAGTGGAGGACATAGTGGACTCCGGCAGGACGGTCAACGCCGTCACGAAGATGATAGAGGATGCAGGCGCGGCCAAGGTTCTTGTGTGCACGATGCTCCTTAAGCCGGAAGTCTACAAGAATCCCGAGAAGCCTGCCTATGTGGGCCTCGAGATAGGCGATCGTTTCATAGTCGGTTTCGGCCTGGACTACAATGAGCTCGGCCGCAACCTCAAGGATATTTACGTACTCGAATAAGATATGAAATACTACATCCTGTTCGGTCCTCCCGGAGCCGGCAAAGGCACCCAGGCCGCCACAATGACCAGCAAGTACAATCTTCGCCACGTCTCAACCGGAGAGCTCCTCCGCGCCGAAATCGCCCAGGGCACTCCCCTCGGCAAGCAGGCCAAAGTGCTGATAGATGCCGGCCAGCTCGTCCCCGACGAAGTGGTTGAAGGAATGATAGCCTCCCTCTTCGACACCGTAAAGGACGTTGACGGCTTCCTTCTCGACGGCTTCCCCCGCACGATAGCCCAGGCACAGGCCCTGGATAAGATGCTTCAGGAGCGCAACGCGCAGGTCACATCCGTAGTGTCGCTGATGATCCCGGACGAAACCATATTCGAGCGGATCCGCGGCCGCGCCGCCATTGAAGGCCGCGCCGATGACGCCTCCGATGCCACCATCTCCAACCGCATCGCCACCTACCACGAAAAGACCGAACCCCTGATAGAGTACTACCGCGCCGCCGGCAAATATGCCGAGATCGACGGACTGGGCACCATTGAGCAAGTCCGCGAAAGGATTTCCGCCCTTCTGGACTCCCTCAAATAACCACTATGGACCAGGTTAAAGTAATCGAAATAAAGAAAAGCATCTTTGCAGACAACGAAAAGGACGCAGACGCCCTTCGCAAAGAGTTGAAAACCAAGGGAGTGTACCTCCTGAACCTGATGTCCTCCCCTGGAAGCGGAAAGACGACCACCCTTATCCGCACGATAAACCTCCTCAAGGACAGCCTCCGCATAGCCGTGATGGAAGCCGACATCGACAGCGACGTCGATGCCGTCAAGATCAAGGAAGCCACAGGCATCCAGTCCATCCAGCTCCACACCGGCGGAATGTGCCACCTCGACGCCGAAATGACCCGCCAGGGCCTTGACGGGGTGGATATGTCCGGCCTCGACCTGGTGATCCTCGAAAACGTGGGCAACCTCGTGTGCCCCGCGGAATTCGACACCGGAGCCGTCCGCAACGCGATGATCCTCTCCGTGCCGGAAGGCCACGACAAGCCGCTGAAATATCCCCTTATGTTCTCGGTGTGCGACGTAGTGGTGATCAACAAGATCGATGTCCTCCCCTATTTCGACTTCGACCTTGCCAAGTGTGAGGAGTATGTGCATATGCGCAACCCCCGCGCGAAGGTCATCCCCATATGCGCCAAGACCGGCGAAGGCGTCGAAGCCTTTGCCCAGTGGCTCCGTGATGAAGTAAATAATTGGAAACTAAACTAATAACCACAGCCTTATGCCTGAGATGTCGACAAAATTTGTCCCCAAACACAAGGGAGACAAAAACCCCAATCCCAAGCTCCTCAAATTCGTGCGCCACGTCACGGACCGTATCCCCGGTAAGATAAAGATGACCACCGATGCCCCCGAGTACTGGGGCCTTGCGTGCATCTTCGAGGACGAAATGGACCCCATCACCCGCGAAGCCTCGCTCAACCTGCTGCTGGATATGCTTCCCGGCAACTTCTTCGAAGTCCGCAAGCACCACACCTATGCCCAGCTTCACGAGATGAACACCAAGAAGCACTATGCTTCCACCGACGAAGAATTCGACGCCCTCCTGGACAAGCTTGCCTACTTCGGTATGCTCGAATATGACTACGGAGACCACTACACCAACGGCCAGGGCCCCGATCCGGGCACGACCTTCAACAGGGAGGACCGCATCTACTGGGTCCCGATGTTCGTCCCCGGCAGCGCCGAATACACCAATATGAACACCGACCTGATGGACAAGCATCCCGAGCTGGCGATGTTCTTCGAGAGGATGACCTTCCTCCCCCTGGAGAAGATCACCCCTTCTGTCCCTATGGGCGGCTCCGGCATAGGAATGCACGTCATCCCGGTGGAAAAGGCCATATCGATGGAGAACCAATCCATTGACATTGAGCACATTTCCTACTGGCTCAAGAAATATGAAGGCCACCTTGGCGTGGGCATATGCTCCTGCCGCTACGGCCGCAAGAAACTCGACGAAGGCTGCGCCGACGACTACCGCGACTGGTGCATAGGCGTTGGCGATATGGCAGACTACCTGCGCGAGACCGGCCGCGGCCACGACATCACCTACGATGAGGCGATGGCCATCCTGCGCAAGGCCGAGGACCACGGCTTCGTCCACCAGGTCACCAACATCGACGGCGAAGGCAAGATTTTCGCCATATGCAACTGCAACGTCAAGATATGCAACGCGCTTAGGACCTCCCAGCTGTTCAACACCCCCAATATGAGCCGCAGCGCCTATGTTGCCGAGGTGGATCCGAAGAACTGCGTCGCCTGCGGCCGCTGCGTGGAATACTGCCCCGCAGGAGCCGTCAAGCTCGGCCAGAAACTCTGCACGAGCCACGGCCAGATAGAGTACCCCAAGCAGGAACTTCCCGACTCCAAGAAGTGGGGCCCGGAGAAATGGACCGAAGACTATCGCGACAAGAACCGCATAAACTGCTATCCCACAGGAACTTCCCCTTGCAAGACCGCCTGCCCGGCCCACATCGCAGTCCAGGGCTATCTCAAGAAGGCCGCCGAAGGCAGATACACCGAGGCCCTTGAGCTCATCAAGAGGGAGAACCCCTTCCCCGCCGTGTGCGGACGCATATGCAACCGCCGCTGCGAAGACGCCTGCACCCGCGGCACGATAGACCAGCCCATCGCAATCGACGCGGTGAAGAAGTTCATCGCCGAGCAGGACCTCAAGGCCGAGACACGCTTCGTCCCCGAGGTCAACATCTGCTCCAACATCAATGAGCGCTGGCCCGAGAAGATAGCCATCATCGGAGGCGGTCCCGCCGGCCTGAGCTGCGCCTATTACCTCGCCACAATGGGCTACTGCCCCACTGTCTTCGAAAAGAACGAGGAACCCGGCGGTATGCTCCGCTATGGCATCCCTTCATACAAGCTCGAGAAGGACGTCATCAAGGCCGAAATCGACATAATGCGCGAAATCGGAGTTGACATCCGCACCGGCGTCGAAGTCGGCAAGGACATCACTATCAAGCAGCTCCGCGAAGAAGGCTACAAGGGCTTCTACGTGGCCATCGGCTGCCAGGGCGGCCGTCTTCCCGGCATTCCCGGCGAGACCCTCCAGGGCACGACCACGGCCATCGACTTCCTCCACGACGCCAACTGCGGCAAGGTGAAAGTCAGCGGCAAGGTGGTTGTCGTGGGCGGCGGCAACGTCGCAATCGACGCAGCCCGCGTTGCAATGCGCAGCGGAGCCTCCGAAGTCACGATGCTCTCCCTTGAGACTGAGGACATTATGCCCGCCTCGCTGGAGGAGCGCACCGAAGCCCGCGAAGACGGAGTAGTCATCCGTCCCGGCTGGGGCCCGAAGGAAGTCATCGGCGAAGACAAGGTCGCAAAGATAGTCTTCAAGAAGTGCACTTCCGTCTTTGACGAGAATCACCGCTTCGCCCCGAAATATGATGAGAATGAGCTCATTACGCTCGATGCCGATATGGTCGTCTTCGCAATAGGCCAGACGGTTATCCTTAAGGATATGCTTGCCGACACCAAGGTCGAATTCTTCCGCGGAGTCTACCCCGTCGCCGACAAGCTCACCTACCAGACCGCCGAGCCCGACATCTTCGTGGGCGGCGACTGCTTCACGGGTCCCAAATTCGCCATCGATGCCATCGCAGCCGGCAAGGAAGCCGCAGAATCCCTGCACCGCTTCGTCCAGCACGGTCATATGACCATAGGCCGCAACAGGCGCGACTTCATCGAGCTGAACAAGAAGGACATCGTGGTGGAGAGCTATGACAACTCTTCCCGCCAGGATCCCGGCGTCACCCCGAAGAAGGATCCTTTCAAGGAGTACCATAACACCCTCACCGAAGAGCAGGTTCGCAAGGAGACCGCCCGCTGCCTGGGTTGCGGCGCATCCGTCGTGGACAAGAACCGCTGCATCGGCTGCGGCATATGCACGACCAAGTGCGGCTTCGACGCCATCCACCTCCACCGCGAGAACCCCGACGCCAGCATAATGCGCACGTCCGAGGACAAGTTCGGCGGAATCCTTCCTTATATGATAAAGCGCACGGGCAGGATCCTGTTCAGCAAGAAGTCGTAATGCACGAGCTGGGAATAGTATTCTACATTATCCGCGACGTCAAGAAGGCGGCCGGGGAAAATGGGGTTGGGCACGTCGACGGTGTCGTAATGAACATCGGCGAAGTCTCCACCATCATCCCCGACTACCTGCAGGACTGCTGGCGCTGGGCCGCCGACAAGGAGCCTATGCTGGTGGGCTGTGAGCTCAAGTGCAACATCATCCCCGCCGTCACCCGCTGCAACGCCTGCGGCAAGGAATACCCTACGGTGCAGTATGGCAAGAAATGTCCTCACTGCGGCAGCGAAGACACGGTCCTGAGCCGCGGCAATGAAGTGGAAATCAAAGAGATAGAAGTTAAATCCTAATAACCATTTTAATAACTTAAACCAACTGTTATGTTTTTTCAAGTGTACGGAGAGCATGCCCTCTCACAGTGGGGAATGCTGATTGTGGTCCTTCTCGGACTTATTCTCCTCAATGAATTCGCACGCCGCACCAAGCTTGGCGGCATCATCACCTTCCTGGCCGTTCCCGTGGCCCTCACAGCCTACTTCATCGCAATATGGCTGGGTGTGCGCTCAGGAGCACAGTGGGCCCTCGAGAACCAGACCCACGTCTATATGCAGGGCTGGTTCCACTATGCCAAGCTCTACGCTGCGACCGCCGGCTGTATCGGCTTCATGATGATCAAGTATGAGTGGGGTATCGGTGCAAAGCACTGGTTCAAGCCCTTCCCCTTCATCATCGTCGGTATCAACATCCTCATCGCCTGCGTGTCTGACTTCGAGTCAGCAGTGATGGGCTGGA
>JAEEGL016661196.1_pt1 | contig 14815 bp, 11 predicted proteins | sample 9134231 | NCBI WGS metagenome assembly JAEEGL01 (sample SAMN16246548, study PRJNA631951) | gut metagenome | biome: gut microbiome; feature: rumen; material: fiber-attached | host: Bos | place: Iran: Karaj | collected 2018-10 | reverse complement strand
AGCCGCTCCCGCCCCGCGGACGCGCCGGCGTACGGCCAAGGCCGGCGCCTCCCTGTCCCTGTCTTCGCTGCGGGAAGAAAAGCCGGCCGCGCCTGCGGAAGCGTCGGCTGCCGCCGCGGACGAAGCCCTGCCGGAGGATGATGCCTTGCTGGCGGCCTGGAAGGAACTGCCGGCCAGCCAGTCCGGCCAGCCGCGCCTGGCATCGATGTTGCAAAACGCTCAGGTCGAGTTCTCCGTTGCAGACGGGGTCAAAGTCGCCCTCTTCCGCGTGGACAACGTGTCCCAGATGCAATGGATCCGCGACAAGAAACTTCTCGAACTGGAGGGCTTCCTCCAGCGCCGGAGCGGTTCTTCGAAAGTCCGTCTCGAGGTGGATGTGCGGCCTGTCGAAGACAAGCCGGTCGCCCCTTACACGGACCACGAGAAAGCGACGGCGCTGATGGAGCGCAGCGGGGAGGTACAGCACCTGATCCGGGATTTCGGACTTGAAACCAAATGAGAAAAAGATGAAACTTCGTTGTGAAAACCTGGTCAAGAAATATGGCATCCGGACGGTGGTCAAGGGTGTCTCGATGGAGATCAGCCAGGGTGAGATCGTCGGTTTCCTCGGCCCGAACGGCGCCGGGAAGACCACCAGTTTCTACATGATTACGGGACAGATCGTCCCCAACGGCGGAAAAGTCTTCCTTGACGACGAGGAGATCACCTCCCTGCCGATGTACATGCGGGCGAAGAAAGGCATCGGATACCTGCCGCAGGAGGCCTCCGTCTTCCGCAAGATGTCCGTGGAGAACAATATCCTGTCCGTCATGGAGATGTCGCCGATGACCAAGGAGGAGCGGATGGAGCGCCTTGAGAGCCTGATCGACGAATTCAACCTCTCCAAGGTGCGCAAGAGCCTCGGCATCCAGCTGTCCGGCGGCGAGCGCCGGCGCTGCGAAATCGCCCGCGCCCTCGCGATCGACCCGAAGTTCATCCTGCTCGACGAGCCGTTCGCCGGCGTTGACCCGATCGCCGTCGAGGATATCCAGTACATCATCGCCAAACTCAAATACCGGAACATCGGTGTGATCATCACCGACCACAACGTGGGCGAGACCCTGGCCATCACCGACCGCGCCTACCTTCTGTATGAGGGAACGATCCTCCAGCAGGGTACGCCGGAGGCCCTGGCCGCCGACGACGACGTGCGCACCAAGTACCTGGGCAGCGGCTTCGTCCTCAAGAAAGCCGTCGCCGTGGAACGCGCCAGGGCCGAGCACGAGGCGGCGCAGGCCGCTGCCGCCGCTGCCGCCGCTGCCGCGCCCGAAGCGCCTGAGACGGCTGAAGAAGGATAGAGCCCCCCGGGAGGGAACACCCTTGCGATCAAAAAAGAGGATGACCCCAAGGTCCTGCAGGACTTTGGGGTCATCCCGACTTTCCGGTTTCTTGCCGCATAGGCGCGCCTAGACGCGCTGTCCGTAGCTGCGGTCGGTGGTGTTGACGGTGATCTTCTCTCCCTGGTTGATGAACAGGGGGACCATCACCTTGGCGCCCGTCTCGAGGGTCACTTCCTTGAGGGCGCTGGTCGACGCGGTGTTGCCCTTGACGGCCGGCTCGGCATAGGTGACCTCCAGCTCGACGTAAGTCGGAAGCTCGCAGGTAAGGCACTTCTCCTCAGGCTCCACCACGAACATCATCTCCACGTGCTGGCCTTCCTTCATCAGGTCGGAATTCTCGACGACGTCGTGCGGAAGGTGGATCTGCTCGTAGGTCTCTTCGTGCATGAAGTTGAACCCGTCCTCGTCGGAATAGAGGAACTGGTACGGACGGCGCTCGACGGTAATGGTGTCGATCTTGGCGCCGGCGGTGAAGGTGTTCTCGAGGATTCTGCCGTTCTCGAGGTTGCGGAGTTTCGTCTTGACGAAGGCCGGTCCCTTCCCGGGTTTCACATGCTGGAAATAAACGACCTGGCAGGGTTTGCCGTTGTAGCTGATGAACAGTCCGTTCTTGAAATCTGCAGTTGTTGCCATAAATATGATCTTAAATTTGTATGCAAATCGGTTGCATGTCCTTGCGGGACATCCACAAATGTAGTGATTTACACGTATTCTTGCAAATTTTTGTCATTCGGGGAGCGCGCGCACCGCTTCCGCCACTTTCTCCAGCAGCCACCGCGGCGTGGAAGTGGCCCCGCAGATTCCGACCCGCTCGCCGGGACCGAACCACTCGGGCCGGATCTCCGTTTCCGAGGAGATGTGGCGTGCGCGGGGGTTGACGCTCCGGCACAGGTCGTAGAGCACTTTCCCGTTCGAACTGGTCGATCCGGAAACGAACAGGACCGTATCGTGAGCGGCGGCGAAGGCGGCCAGCTGCTCGTGCCGCGACGCCACCTGGCTGCAGATCGTCCGGTGCACGATGACCGGCGCCCGGACGGCGGCCCGGATCCGCCGGCACAGTTCCGCGTATTCCACGGGGCTCTTGGTCGTCTGGGAGAACACTTCCACGGGCCGGTCGGCGCGCAGGCGTCCTTCCCGGAGGGCGGCTTCGAGCTGGTCGGGGCGTTCCAGGACGAGGGCGTCCCCGTCCACCTGTCCCAGCAGTCCGAGCACCTCGGCGTGTCCCACTTTCCCGAAGATGACCAGCCTGCCGTCGTACGTCGACAGGCGGGCGTGCGCCGCGCGGATGTCTTCCTGGAGCTTGAGGACGACGGGGCAGGTGCAGTCCACGACGTCGAGGCCGGCGTCGGAAAGCATCTTGTAGGAGGCCGGCGGCTCGCCATGCGCGCGGATGAGCACCGTGCCGGCCCCGGCGGCGGCCAGGGCGGGGATGTCCTCATGCCGGATGGTCACGAGCCCCTTGGCGGCCAGCCGTTCCAGTTCCGCTTCGTTGTGGACGATCGCGCCCAGCGAATGCAGCCGCTCGCCCGGATGCGCGTCCAGATAGGCCTCAGCCGTTCCGATGGCCCGGATCACGCCTCCGCAGAAGCCGCTGTGCCGTTCTATTTCAACCGTTCGCGCCATCTACTCAAGGATTCCGTACTTGCCCCGGATCAGGCCTTCGAACCAGACCACTTCTTCGTGGACGGTCATGTCCGTGTCATCCATGACGAAGGCGTCCTCGGCGCGGCGGAGCGGCGAGGTCTCCCGGTGCGAGTCGATGTAGTCCCGCTCCTTGAGGTTCTTCAGCACCGCTTCCATCGTCGGCGTCTCGCCCTTCGCGACGAGCTCGTTGTAGCGCCGTTTCGCGCGGATCTCGTCGCTGGCCACCTTGAACACCTTGATGTCGGCGTTCGGGAATACCGTGGTGCCGATGTCGCGTCCGTCCATGATCACGCGTCCGTGGCTGGCCAGGGCGTGCAGCCGCTCGTCGACGTATTTCCGGACGAAGGGGATGGCGGAGACGGGACTGACCCAGGAGGAGACTTCCAGCGTCCGGATGTCCTCCTCGATGCGCCGTTCACCCAGATAGGTGCCGCCGCCGTCGCCCGCGCGGAAGGTCAGGTCGAGCTGTCCGAGCGCCTGCCGGAGCGCGGCTTCGTCGATGCCCTTCTCCGGGTCGATGAGCCCGTTTTCGAGGGCATACAGCGTGACGCCGCGGTACAGGGCGCCCGAGTCGAGGTACAGGAAGCCGAATTGCTTGGCGACGAGCTTGGCGACGGAACTCTTTCCGGTGGCGGAGTAGCCGTCGACGGCGATGATGATGTCGGGAATATGCATGCTTATCACTTTTAGTCTACCAAAATAAAGAAAAATGTCCGATATTTGCAAAGATACGCAAACTGTTATGAAAATTCTCATTGTCGACGATGAAAGGGCCATCCGGAACTCCCTGAAGGAGATCCTGGGTGACGAAGGATACGAGGTGGACGTGGCCGAAGACGGCCCTTCCGCGCTCGCGCAGGTGGAAAAGGAACGCTACAATGTCATCTTCTGCGACATCAAGATGCCCGGCATGGACGGGACGGAGGTCCTCGAGAAGATGGTGGCGGACGGCATCGACGCCGCCGTCATCATGATCTCCGGGCACGCCGACATCGACACGGCCGTCGAATGCATCAAGAAGGGCGCCTTCGACTTCATCCAGAAACCGCTCGACCTGAACCGCATCCTGATCACCATCAAGAATGCGACGGAGCGGGCGACGATCATCAATGAGAACCGGACGCTCAAGAAACGGGTGTACGGGCAGCAGATGGTCGGCGAATCCGCTCCGATCCAGCACATCCGCGAGATCATCGCCAAGGTGGCGCCGACGGACGCCCGCGTCCTCATCTGCGGCTCCAACGGCACGGGCAAGGAACTGGTGGCGCGCAGCCTGCACGCCCAGAGCCTGCGCAGCGCGATGCCCTATATCGAAGTCAACTGCGCGGCCATCCCTTCGGAACTCATCGAGAGCGAGCTGTTCGGCCACGAGAAAGGGGCCTTCACCTCGGCCATCCGCCAGCACAAGGGAAAGTTCGAGCAGGCGGACGGCGGCACGCTCTTCCTGGACGAAATCGGCGACATGTCTCTCGCCGCCCAGGCCAAGGTGCTCCGGATCCTGCAGGAGAAGAAGCTTTCCCGCGTGGGCAGCGACAAGGACATCACCGTGGACGTGCGCGTGATCGCCGCCACGAACAAGAACCTGCAGACGGAGATCAAGGAAGGCCGCTTCCGCGAAGACCTCTACCATCGGCTCAGCGTGATTGTCATCAATGTCCCGACGCTGGACGAGCGCAAGGATGACATCCCGCTGCTCGTGGACTATTTCGTCAAGCAGATCAGCACCGAGTCGGGCATGCCGGTCAAACCCTTCTCGCCCGAGGCCGTCAAATGCCTGCAGGACCGTTCCTGGACGGGCAACATCCGCGAGCTCCGCAATGTGGTGGAGCGCCTGATGATCCTCGGCGGAACGCCGGTCTCGGCGCAGGACATCCGCGACTATGTGAGCCCTACCATCTGATATCCTCCCATCCATGTATAAGAGATTCCTTTTGTCAGCCGCCCTTCTGTTGGGTGCGGCCGCGTGCCTTTCTGCGCAGGAAGGGCGCACTTTCGAAATGCGCTGGTTCACCCGTGACGCCCGGGCCGACGGGGTGACGGACTTCCGCGGCGAAACGGAATGGTTCGACACCGACGCCCGTGTGGATGCCCTGAACCGGTACGCCGGCTACGCCTCCCGTTTCTGGGGCGATCCGAAGCAGGACACGCCGTTGTTCACCGACGAAGCGGTCCGTGCGCGTCTGGCCGCCGTCAAGCCGCAGCCCGTTCCCGCCGTCCGGTGCCAGCTGGCATTGGATGACTGGCTGTCCTGCGGCTACAGGGAAGGCAAGGAGACGGCGGTCGCCACCCGCAGGAAAGCATGGACCGCCGGCGGCGGCCGCATCGCCGGCGGCGTCTTGCGGCTGGATGCCGGAACCACCGTCGACCTGCCGCTGACGCCGATGGACTGGCGTTTCCGCCTGCGCGTCCTCCTGCGCGAACCGGACGGGGAACTGTCCGTCCGTCTGGACGACGGCGCGGGTCACGGCGTCGACATCCCGGCCGGGGATCTCCCCTCGTTCGAAATCTACGGTGACCTGGCTTGCGGGCGGATCTTCCTTTCTTCGGAAGGACGCACCGTCCGGGAGACGGCCGCAGCGGACCTCCGCCGGGTCGCTTCCCTGCAGATCACCTGCCTGTCCGGCCGGGCGCAGATCGACGGCGCCGCCCTCTACGCCTTTGTGCGCCAGGAGGACAAGCCGACGCAGCCGTACCGGACGGAAATGCGTTTCGACGAGGATTTCGATGCGGTCCCTTCCATGAAGGGATGGCAGGAACCCGGCTATGACGACGCGCTGTGGCACGCCGTCCGGCTGCCCGCGCCGCTGGGCGGCGAACGGGCGGCCGGCGAAAGCTTCTATTTGCGGACGAAGGTGTCCGTCGGGACCTTCTGCAAGGCGGTTCTCCGGATGGAGACGCTGGACCCTGCCGGGGAGGTGTGGGTCAACGGCATCCCGGCGGCCGTCCTGCGGGGAAGGATTCCGCGCGAGATCGATGTGACCGAATACCTGCTTCCGGGCCGCGAGAACACCATCGCCGTCCGCGTGAAGCCCTTCCGGGCGGAGGAATCCGTCTTCCACGCGCCCTCCGACAAGAATGTGGGCTGGTTCCTGGGACGGACACAGCTGGTGCTCACGCAAACCCCGGACCGGATTGACGGATGCCTGGTGCATACGCTCGCGCTGTCGGAAGACGAGGCCCTGCAGCATCACCGGATCGTTCTGCGCAACGACACCGGGTTCTCCCGCAAGGGGAGCCTGACCGTCCGCTATACGCCCTGGTTCCCTTCCGAAGGCGCCTGCGCCGCGGAGGTGGAGCGGGCCGTCGAACTCCGCCCGCGCGTGGACAATCCCGTCGACATCGACCTGCGTATTCCCGCACCCCTGTGCTGGAGCCCCTCCACACCGCAATTATATAAGGTGGAAGTCGTGCTGAAGGATGCGGAGGGCCGCCCGGTGGACGATTTCGTCACCACGACGGGCATCCGTCTCATCGAGCAGCGCCGGGGCGTGCTCTATGTCAACGGCCGGCCCGAGGTCCTGGGCGGCGGACAGAACTTCGGCTACCGGATGCCGGTGGAATACGCCGCGGTCACCATCCGCTGCGCGACCGACGGGATGGTGATGCGCGAAGTGATGATGTCCAAGGCCATGGGCAACCTGCTCCGCATCCATGTGCAGTCCCAGATGCACGAATCCGACGGCATCAACGACCCGCGTTTCGCCGAATACGCCGACCAGCTGGGTCTCTTCCTGATCTGGCAGACGGCGGGCTGGATCCGCGAGGGAGAGGTGTGGAATGTCGACATCGCCGACTTCCCCGCCTATATGCGGCTGGTCTACAACCATCCTTCCATCGTGATGTGGGAGGCCTCCAACCATCCGAACCGGTTCCGCCGGCACGACGCTTCCGACTCGCAGGACTATGTACGTGCCATCGTTTCCACGATCACGCAGGTCGACAGCAGCCGGCTGGTCTCGCCGACCTCCTTCTGGCAGCACATGCATTTCGCTGCATATGACGGGTCGGTGGATGACAAGGGCGAGCCCCTGGCGCCGAATCCCTGGCTGATGCACCGGATGATGACGCGGGGCAGCCAGGATTCCTACGCCGGCTACACCCATACCTGGACCGAACTGCGGAAGATCCCGTATCCGTTCGCGAAGTCCTGCCTGGATGCCAAGGACCTGTGCTACTTCAATTTCGAGCACGAGGAATCCATCGGCCAACCCAACTGGACGCTGGCCCGCAAGGAGCCGTGGTTCGAGGTTTTCTCCTATGAGCGCGACTATGAAAAGGCCGGCATCGGCCGCTTCCTGGAGGCGGACGAGTGGAAGGCCGGCCAGGCCTACCAGGCCTTCTCCGCCTGGGAATCGATGAAGATGCAGCTCCTGTGCGGCGTCAGCGGCTTCTCCTGGTGCTCCCTGGAGTCCGGCCCCAACATGTTCACGTACGAGAAACCGGTCGTGGATCCGTTCTGCGTCCCGAAACTGGCCTTCCATGCCAACCGGATGGCCTTCCAGCGGATGTGGGCCGGCAGCGACGACGTGGATACGGTGTACGGTCCCGGCGACGAGATCCGCCCGGTCATCTTCAACCTGGACGGCGCGCGGCGCGTCACCCTGGAGGTGGAGCTTCAGAATGAAAAGGGACGGACGCTGGAGCGCAAGGTGTTCAAGGACGTGGAGGTGGCTGCCGGGCGCAGCGTCACGCGGCTTGCGCCGTTCCGTTTCCGCAATCGGTCGGAAGGTTGCCGCTTCATCGTCTACACCCTTCGCTGAGGCGTGTCAGGTGCCTTGCCGGATGGCCGCCTGCAGCATCGTGTCGATCTCTTCGTACAACTTGTAGAAAGCATTTTCCCCGAGCCGGGAATACCGCCCGACCAGCGCCCGGAGCTGCGGCTCCAGGTAGGGCAGCGTTTCCTCCCACTCCTGGTCCGTGGCGGTGATGCCGTCGCGCGTCTGCGCGAACGTGCGGAACCGCTTCGGCAGGTCCATTCCGTCCAGCAGCGGAATCAGGTCGTCGAAGGATTCGACCGGCGAAAGCTTGTCGCGGTAGCGGTCGAACATCTCCGACGCGAACCGCATCTGTGTCGCTTTCTTGTTGCAGGCGACGAAGAAGGCGGAAGCCCGGGTCGTGTCGACGGGTACGAAGACATCCGGGATGATGCCGCCGCCGCCGTAGACCGTGCGTCCGCCGCGTGTCTTGTAGACCGCTGACGAGTCGATCTTGATACTGTCGGCGTCAAACATTTCGCCGTCGGAGTAACGCTTATAGATATCGTATTGATAATCAGATGAATAAGGCTTCTGTATGCAGCGCCCGGAAGGGGTGTGGAAGCGGGCGACCGTAAGCCGGATGCCGGATCCGTCGTTGAAGTAGATGGGCTCCTGCACCAGTCCCTTTCCGAAGGAGCGGCGGCCGACGATCGTTCCCCGGTCGTTGTCCTGGATGGCTCCCGCGAAAATCTCGCTGGACGAGGCCGTGTTTTCGTTGATCAGCACGGTGAGCCCGATCTTCTGCAGGATGCCCTGCCCGTCGGCGACGTACTCCTCGCGCTCGCGGTTGCGTCCTTCCATGTAGACGATTTCGTCCCCTTTGCTGAGGAACATGTTCGCCAGTTTCTTCGCCTGGTCGAGGTAACCGCCTGCGTTGTCGCGCAGGTCGAGGATCAGGTGGGTCATGCCCTTGTTCAGCAGGTTCGCCGCGGCGATGAAGCTCTCGGACGCGGTGGTGCGCGTGAACTTCGAAAGGCGGATGTATCCCAGGGTGTCGTTGACCATGAAGGCAGCGTCGATGCAGTGCACCGGGATCTTTCCGCGTGTAATCTCGAAGGGGATCCGTGCTCCGGCGCGTCCGACCGTGACCGTCACTTTCGTGCCGGCCGGCCCTTTCATCCGCCGGACCATGCTGTCCTGCGGGAAGCCGACGCCGGCGATCACCTTGTCATCGACTTGGAGGATGCGGTCTCCCTGCAGCAGCCCCGCCTTCTCGGACGGGCCGCCGGGAATGACTTCCAGCACGATGGCCGTGTCGTTGGGAACGTTGAACTGGATCCCGATGCCGTCGAAGTTCCCGGCCAGTTCCGTCTCCGCCTCGGTCAGCTTGACCGGCGGCATGTAGACGGAATGGGGGTCGAGTTGGGCGAGGGCGGCCGTGAGGGCCGCTTCCGTGACCTTCTCGCGGTCGATCGTGTCCACGTAGTTGCGGTCGATCTGCTGGAGGACGAGGTTCAGTTTCCGCCAGTCCGCGCGCTGGACGCGGACGAGGTTCCTGCTCTTGTAATAGGATTGCACGGTCATTACGGCCAGCGCGCCGACGACGATACCCAGCAGCGCGATCCAGATGGAGGCGTATTTTTTCATTCGTCTATCTTTTCGACTTGGATTCCGGCCTGCCGGAGCAGGTCCACGCCGTCCGTCAGCCGGTATTCGTCTTTATACACAACGCGTTTGATGCCGGACTGGATGATGAGCTTGGCGCATTCCAGGCAGGGGGAGGCCGTCACGTACAGGGTGGAGCCTTCGCTGCTGTTGCCGGACTTCGCCACCTTCGTGATGGCGTTCGCCTCGGCATGCAGGACATAGGGCTTCGTCACGCCGTTCTCGTCCTCGCAGATGTTCTCGAATCCGGAAGGCGTGCCGTTGTATCCGTCCGAGATGATCATCCGGTTCTTGACGATCAGCGCGCCGACCTGCCTGCGCTTGCAGTAGGAGTTCTTGGCCCAGATCTCGGCCATTTCCAGGTACCGGTTGTCAAACTTTTCCATTACTTGTTCCGCTGATAGAGGTAACGCTTGATGCTGCGCTTGGGGGTGCGCTCGAAGTCTTCCGGCATGAATTCGATCTTGCGGAGCTGGGCGTAGTTCGGGAGGTCCTTGTTGATCTGCGGAAGCAGCGACTGCAGGTGCGTTTCCAGTTCGGAACGGCCCATGCCGTCCAGCTCGCCCTGGTGGTAGTCGGGATAGATCAGCGCCGTAAGGCCGCCGGCGTCCTCGATGACGAGGGAATCCACGATGTACGCCATCGAGTTGATGACGGATTCCAGTTCTTCCGGATAGATGTTCTGCCCGTTCGGGCCCAGGATCATGCACTTGGACCGGCCGCGGATGAACAGGTAGCCGTCGGCGTCGATGACACCCATGTCACCGGTGCGCAGCCAGCCGTCTTCCGTGAACAGGGCGGCCGTCGCCTCCTCGTTCTTGAAATAGCCCAGCGGGAGGTTCGGGCCGAAGGCCTGGATCTCCCCTTCGATATTCTGCGGGTCCGGGGAGTCGATGCGGATCTGCATGTTCAGGGCCGCCTTGCCGCAGGAGTACAGTTTCTTGTCCTTGTATGAGGCGTAGGTGATGATCGGGGCGCATTCCGTCATGCCGTAGCCGACGGTGTAGGGGAACGCGATCGTCCAGAAGAACTTCTCGATTTCCTTGTTGAACGCGGCGCCGCCCATGATCACCTCGACGAAGTTGCCGCCGAACGCGTTCACCAGCTCCGTGCGGATCTTCTTCTGGATCATCTTGTCCACGACGGGGATGCGGAGCATCGTCTTGACGGAGCCTTTCTCCACGATCTTCTGGATCTTGGACTTGTACACTTTCTCGATGATCAGCGGCACGGCGATGATGATGTTCGGCTTCACTTCCTCGAAGGCCTGCAGGATGATCTTCGGGCTGGGGACGCGGGTGAGGAAGTGCACGTGCGCGCCGATGGTCATCTCGAACAGGAACTCGAACATCATGCCGTACATGTGTGCGGAAGGCAGCATCGAGACGACGTTGCTCGTGTTGTTGAGCATCGGCAGGACATGCGAGGCGAACTGCATGTTCGAGTACAGGGCCCGGTAGGGGATCATCACCCCCTTGGAGAAGCCCGAGGTGCCGGAGGTGTAGTTGATCATCGCCAGCTCGTTGGGGGAGTCCTTGTAATAGCAAAGGTCTCCGGGCTCGAAGCTGTTCGGATGCCGTTTCCCGAAATACTCGTTCATGTGTTCGCGCGCTTCCGTGATCCGGCTGTTGCGGGCGTACAGGAGCTTGAACGTGTTGATCTGTACGACGGCGTACAAGTTCGGCATTTCATCCGGATTCAGCCCTTCCCAGATGACGTCGTCCACGAAGAGAACCTTCGCCTCGGAGTGGTTGACCAGGTAGTGGATGTTGCCGGACTTGAATTCATGCAGGATCGGGACGGCGACGGCGCCGTACGTGATGGTGGCCAGGAAACTGACGCCCCAGTTCACCTGGTTCCGGGAGCAGATGGCCACCCTGTCCTCCTTGTGGAGGAAACACTTTTCGAAGGCGATGTGCAGCTTCTCGATTCTGCGGGCGACGTCCCGGTAGCACAGGCTGGCTCCTTGGTAATTGGACAGCGCGTGTCTGTCCCAATTATCCCGGAAACTCTTCTCGATGAGTTTGTTGACCGATTGAAAAGCAAATTCGCTCATATCCTTTCCTTTTTTTATTATTCCAGTTTGAAGGACCGTTCCTTTCCGTCATAGCATTTGGCTTTGACGGTGTTCTTGTCCGAGATTTCGACCGGGCTGTCGGGGCGGATCATTTTGCCGCCCGTGTTGTTCCAGAGGCTTTCGCCTCCCTTGAAGGGGAAGCAGAGCGTCTGGCGCGAAGTCCGGACGATCCAGTATTTCCTGCCGCCGCTCTCCAGCAGTTCGGGGAGCGACTTGATGGTCTCGTTCACGGTGAAGCCCTTCCAGTCCGCGGCGGTCTTCCCGTGCAGGTCGTACATGCCGACGGTGTTGTCGGCGTGCAGGACGACGGCCGTATAGCCGTGCGCCCCGGTGAAGTCGTAGACGGCCGGCCCGAGGGTGACGGCCTTGCCCAGTTCCACGGGGAAGCCCCCGACGAAGCGGCCCAGCCGGTCGAGCAGGTACAGTTTCGATCCGGCCCCGAAGAGGAACTGGATCTTGCCGTTGGCGAAGTAGTCGATGCTCTCCACCGTTCCGGCGATTTTCTCCTTGAAGGGGATGCCCCAGAGGTCCTTGCCGTTCTCGTCTTGCAGGCAGATGGACAGGTGGGCGTTCTGGTAGAGTTTGTTCGTCTGGCCGGTGGCGCTGTTCTTCACGGGGAAGGGGCCGTCCGGCACGGCGACGGAAGTGTCGTAGTCCGTTTCCGCCTGCTGCTTGCCCGGGACGGTGCTCAGGCGGTCGATGCAGATCGGGGCGTCGAGCCGTCCCCCCTCCGCCGTAACGGCCAGGAACAGGGGGGCGTAGGAAACACCGGCCAGGCTCGCGCGGACGGCTTTCGCCGTCGGGGCGCTGAACGTGGCGTCGGTGACGGTCGGGTCCTCCGTCAGCGAATGATAGAGGAAGAACTGGCAGCCCTTGGCGGGAATCCGTCCCGACAGGTCGCATTCGTCCAGGTAGGCTTTGAGGGTCTGCGCGGAGAATCCTTCCTGCCGCCAGGCGTCGATGACGGCCGCGGAAGCGATGACGGTCCAGCTGCCCAGCGACAGGCAGGTGTCCTCGCCGTCCGGCGTGAAGAGGTCGCCGAACAGTGTGCCGGCGAAACCGCCGTACGGGAAGGGAGCCGGTTCGGAAACGCCTTTCTTCCGGGTGCCCGAGCGGACCAGCAGCACCTTCTTCAGTTCTTTGCCGATGTGGATGCCGGCGAGGGCCACTTCGCTGATTGCGAGGGACTTGGCCCATTCTTCCGCCTGCGTTCCCGTCAGTTTCTTCTGGGCGTCGAGCGCGGTGCGGTAGGTGTCCAGCTTGATGCGGGCGTCCATGTATTTCCGCCACGCCTTGATGTAGGCGTCGATGTCGGCGACCGGCAGGTCGAACACGTAGTCGACCCCGGACGGCAGGACTTCCTGCACCGTCACGTCTCCCTTCCCCGCCTGTGCGAGCACGCCCGCGTAGAAGGCGGGATCCTCCCCGTACAGGAGCGATGCGGTCAGCCGGGTCCCGGCGTCGGACCGCTTGTCCACGGAGAAGGCGGTCCAGGACGCCATCCGGGAAAGGAACTGGGCGGCCACGCGGTGTTTCCCCGCGAAATAGGTCCGCTGGAGGACGTCCATGTAGTTGTTCGAGACGAAGAGGATGTCTTCGCCGGCGGTCTGCCCGGCCAGCGGTGCGAACCCCTTCGCTTCGAGCACGGAGTCTCCCTGGTCGATGTGGCGCACCGACGAAGAGAGCACGGTCTGCGAGTTGGATACGAGGAAGATTCCGTCGTGCACCCGGGCGGAAAGCCCGGCGGCGACGGCGCTGTCGGCCAGGGCACGGAGGACGGCGGTGTCCCTGGGGGCCGTACCGACGGAAACGGCGAGCAGCGGCTGCAGCTCCTTGGCGTAGTTGAGCGACAGGAGCGCCGGGGCCTTGGCGAACCGTCCGATACCGTCCATGACGGCATCGAGCTTGCCCCGGACCATTTCGCTGAAAACCGCGGTGGAATCTTCCAGGTACTTCCTCAGGCGGCCGAAATCTTTGGCGCAGAAGACGAGGACGGCGTCGGAAGGGACGGCCCGGACCAGCGGATGCCGGTCTTCGAAACGTCCGGCGGGCAGCGGCTCAACGGACGCGTCGTGGCCGGAGTACAGCTTCGAGATGGCGTAGGCGATCCCGCCGGCCAGCAGGACGACGGCCGCAATGAGCAGTATCAGCGTCTTCTTGTTCATATCCGTGTCATTGTGCGATGAACATGTACACGATGTTTCCCATCTGCCGCGGCGGCGCGGAAGCGGACGCGGAGAACTTCGACAGCCGGGCGGCACGCACCGCGAAGCTGCGCAGGCAGCCGTCCGCGGACGATACTTCGTCCTGCACCTTGGCGTTCACCACGTTTCCGGAAGGGTCCACGGTGATGATCACCGTCACGTGTCCGGCGCCCATGCAGCGGTAGGCCGGAATCGAGAGCCGGCTCGCCTTGCGTCCTTCCAGGTCGTAGGACACCACCGAAGGACCGCTGTAGGTCTGCTTCTTCGGTTCCTCCTTCCGGGGTGCCGGCTTGTTCTCCGATACGTAGTCGTCGTCGTTCTCCTCGACCTTGAAACCGTCCTTCAGCTCCTTGGCCAGCCGTTCCGCGTCCTTGTAGAGCTGTTCCGCGTCGGTGTTGCGGTCGTCCTTGAGCGCGGCGCGGCTCCGGTCGACCGCCACGTTCCGGATCGGGACGCCGGCGGAGGACGCGATCAGCTCGTCCAGGCGCTTGCTGATGTCTTCCTTGAACTGGATCTCCTCCTTCTCCTTCTGGACGGCTTCCTGCTTGGAGAAGTCGATGACGAAGGAGTTCTCCGACCGGAGCGCCGCTCCGATCTGGCTGGCCAGCAACACGATCAGCACCACCAGGTGAAAGATCACGGTGATGTAGAGTCCTGCCTTGTCTTCGCTGTCCAACCGCTTCATCGGCTACTTCCCTCTTTTTTCACGGAGCGCCTTCTCCACCGTCGCGGAGATGATGTCGATCGCCACCTTGTTGTGCCCGCCCTGCGGGATGATGATGTCGGCGTACCGCTTGCTCGGTTCGATGAACTGCAGGTACATCGGCTTGACCGTCTTGGTGTAGCGCTCGATGACGGTCTCGACCGTCTTCCCGCGTTCCAGGATGTCGCGCGCCATGACCCGCATCAGCCGGTCGTCGTCGTCCGCGTCCACGAAGATCTTGATGTCCATCTGGTCGCGGAGTTCGTTGCCGGTGAAGATCAGGGTGCCTTCGATGATGATCAGGTGGGCGGGAGGGACGCGCACCGTCTCGGTCTTGGAACGCGAGCAGGTGATGTAGGAATACACCGGCTGCTCGATGGTCGCCCCTCCCTTGAGTTCCTTCAGCTGCTTGCAGAGCAGCTTGAAGTCGATGGCGTCCGGGTGGT
>JAEEGL015319466.1_pt1 | contig 14815 bp, 10 predicted proteins | sample 9134231 | NCBI WGS metagenome assembly JAEEGL01 (sample SAMN16246548, study PRJNA631951) | gut metagenome | biome: gut microbiome; feature: rumen; material: fiber-attached | host: Bos | place: Iran: Karaj | collected 2018-10 | reverse complement strand
CTACGACGATGGTGTCGATGCCGTATCCGCCGCTGCCGAGATACGTGACCATGCCCATCAGGACATAGAACGCCATGCTCGCGCCGTTCTTCAGCTGTCCGAGAATGACCTGCCATACCGGGACTTTGCGGTAAGTGATTGTTTTTTCCTCCATGACGATTCCTCTTTCTTTCTCGCAGATGGTTTTCTGACGCTTCTATCATAGAGGAAAGCATGTCAAATAAAGGTGTTGTTTTTTCATATTATGTATAATATTTCGTCAATCTGCGCCGCGGAAGAGAATAATTATACGGTTTCAGGATTTTCTGTACGTTTCCGGCCGCGGCGCCGCTGTCCTGACGCCGGTGCGCTTCAAATAAAATTCACTGGGACGCCGTAAACAGGCGTCCCCGTTTTCTGTTGCCCGATCCGTCAGATCCACCCGCGGGCGGTCCGGTAGGACGCCGTGCCCGCGGTCTGCGTGAAGGCGGTCCCGTCCGGCAGACGCACGTCCGCCGTGCAGTTCGCGGGGACCGTCACCGTGAACGCCCATCCTTCGTCCGTCTTTTCCCATCCGGACGACACGGCACCGAACCGGCTGCGGTAGGAGGCTTCCGCGTGGGTAAAATGACCGCCTGGCACGGGTTCGATCCGGAAGCGGTTCTCCCCGTCCGGCCGGATGCCGCACATGGTCCCGAAGAGCCATTCCACACACGCGCCTTTCGAATAGTGGTTGAGGCTGGCGATGCCCGCCTGCGCATTTTTCCCTTCCCAGTCCTCCCATACCGTGGTGGCGCCGTTCTTCGGCATCGAGAGCCAGCCGGGGATCTCCTCGTTCTCCAGCAGACGGTACGCGTATTCCGGTCCGATCTTCTTCAGCACGTCCAGGATCAGCGGGGTGGAAAGGAATCCGGTGCCCAGCCGCCATCCGTAATGATCCATCGCTTCGATCAGACGCTGTTTCGCGTACGCTTCCTGTTCCCCGCTGAGAAGACCGAAAGCGAGCGGCCGCACCAGTCTGGCCTGCCGGTCGGTGTCGAGGCTGAAGGGCTCCGTGGAGACCAGCGCCCGGTAACCGTCCCGCGTTTTTTCCGACCAGTCCCGGTATTTCTCCGCGGCGGCAGCGTCGCCCATTTCTTCCGCGATCTCCGCCATACAGGCCATGTCGTGGCTCGTGTACGCCGTCGCGACTTCCATCTCGGGGAATACGGTGTTTTTCCAGCTGTTGGGATAGACGTCTCTGGGCTCCGCCCATTCGCCGTACGCCTGCCCGCTGTTGACGACGTATCTGCGCATCGCGCCTTTCACCGGGTTCTTTTCCGACAGGAGCGCGTTTTTTCCCACCCTGGTGAGCATGAAATCCGCGAACTTCTTCATTCCCTCATAGTGATCCCGCAGGATCCTGCCGTCACCGTACTTCCGGCTCATGCGGTACGGAATGAGGATACCGGCGTCGGACCAGCCTACACTGCCGTTCATCGTATCCATATAGAAATCGGTCCCCCCCTCCGGCGCGATCTGCGGGAGCTTGCCGTCCCGGGTCTGCCAGTCATAGAGGTCGTTCAGGTACTTCCGGGCAAACGCCGCGTAATCGAACAGATAGGACGCGCTCTCAAAGAAGATCTGAGCGTCTCCCGTCCAGCCGTGACGCTCCCGCGTCGGGCAGTCCGTGGGGATGTCCGCGCTGTTGCTCTTGGCGGACCAGATCACGTTCTGAACGAACCGGTCGAGCAGTTCACTGGAGCTGCTGAACCGTCCCGTCTCCTCCAGGTCGGAATAGACCGCGATCCCGGTGAACTGTTCCGGGCGCACCGGCAGTCCGGTCTCCACCAGCACATACTGATAGCCGAAGATGGCGAATTTGGTCTTGTACCGGTTTTTCCCTTTCCTGCATACATATCGGACCTGCTGCAGCGGCGAAACGCCCGCCGCGTTCCGGGTCTGGATATTCTTCTGGGTGAACTCCCCGTCGCTGTCCAGCAGTTCCCCGAAGCGCAGGAGAATCTCCTCTCCGCCATCCGCGTCGGTCTCAAAGGCGATGTAGCCGGCAAAGTTCTGTCCCATATCCAGCACTGTCCTGCCCGAAGGCGTCCGGATCAGGGACGGCGTGAACCGCTCATGCTCCCGTACCTGTACGTTGTTGGACGCCGTCGGGACGACGCCGCATTCCGTCTCTTTCGCCTTTCCGGCGTAGGTCGGTTCCATCAGGGCGACGACGGTCTCGCCGTCCTTGTTGTCAGTGAAACGGATGGGGCCGTCGTTGCTCCAGTCCCATGTTCCGTCCGTGACCAGCGTCATCCGGGAACCGTCCTTCAGAACGGCTTCCAGCTGCGCAAGCAGCTTCGTCTCATAACCGTATTCCTGCCGGAGTCCCCAGGCACCCACCGATCCGCGGTACCAGCCGTCCGCCAGTTCGGCGGTAATGACGTTGTTTCCTTCCGCAAGGAGGTCCGTCACGTCGATGGTCTGGTACTGGATCCGTTTCCGGTAGTCGGTATAGCCGGGGGCGAGGCAGAAATCTCCCGCTTTTTCCCCGTTGATCTGGACCTCATACAGTCCACACGCGGTGACATACAGCCGCGCGCGCTGTACGGCGGAGGGGATCACGAACGCCCTGCGGAAACAGTCCGCGGGGTAACGCTTGGCCGGTCTGGACGACTTCAGGCCGATCAGATAATCCACGCCGTTGAGGAGCATGGAGCGTCCGAGGCGTTTTTTCTTTTTCCACAGCGAATCGTCCGGGATATAGTTCCCCGTGATCCACTTTGCCTTCCAGTCTTCCGCTTTCAGAAGGCCCATCTCAAAGAAATGATCTTCGGAGAGTGGTCCCATGATCCCGTTCTCATCCCACAGACGGATCCGGAAGTTGACGCGTTCGCCGGAACCGGTCTCTTCCGGCCAGGTGTAGCTCATCCTGTCCGTCTCGACCTTCCCGCTGTCAAAGCGGTCGCCGATCACCTGGAACGCCGTCTGCCGGATCCCGTCCTCACAGTTCCAGAAGATCCGGGGATGCCGAATATCGATGCCGACGGGATCCTTCAGATATTCCGTGCGGATATGCACTGCTTTCATGAAACTACCTCTCTGTATGTCTGCGGATCCGGCGGATCCGGTTCAGTTTTCTTCCGAGTTCCGCCAGCTCCGCGTCGCTGAACGCGAAACGCAGCCTGCGGAACAACCCCACATACTGCCCGACGGTGATCCGCCTGTGGAAGGACAGGATCCCGCCTTCCGCCGCATCGGCGTGTTCGCGGCGCACCGCCTTGCGCAGCACGAGGAACAGGAAGCTTAAGAGCCATCCCCATCCCGCCGGTCTGCGCAGGAGATCGGACAGCCGGTCTTCCATCCGGAAGCCGTCCTCCCGCCCCCCGTTCTCGTTCCAGTTCCGGACCGCCGTCGGATCGGGCATCGCGTAGGCGGGATCCGCCTGCGGAACCTTCCGGATCAGGGCGGTATCCTCACAGCCGCCGGAGACCGCCCGCAGCACGCTCTCTCCCCGGTTCGGGATCCGGAAGACGCAGACGTGGTCCTCCGCTTTCTCCGTCCCCGCGCTGACGCCGTTCACGAACAGCTCCGCCTCGGGCAGATTGGAGTAGATCCGGATCTCCGTGACCGCCTCCTCCCGGTTGACCCTGCGCTTCCCACAGATGTGGACGAAGGGTTCGTCTGAGAGCCATGCCTTGTAGATGTAGAAGGCGTCTTTTTTATATTTCCTGTCGATGGTGACCAGTCCCTTGTGGTTCCTGCCGTTCCTGCCGCCCTCCATCCGGGCGTCCGCGCCGAAATCGAACATGTTCCACACATGCGTCGCCCAGAGATAGGGCCTGCTGAACAGCTGACGGATCACCGTCTCGTGGTAGATCGCCTGATATTCTTCCGTGTAGTCTCCGCGCACAGGTTCCGCGGAATGCCAGTCCAGTGCCTCGCAGCCGTATTCCGAACAGCCTACCGCCAGATCCGGGTGCAGTCTGTGGAACCGGTCGAACCAGGATCCGTACCGGTCCATCGTGCCGGTATACCACCCGAAATACAGGTTGTACGAGACCAGGTCCGGGATCCTCAGGATGGGATTGCGGACGCCGCACGCCGCGAAGCAGGCCATCGTCGTCAGCCGGGTGCCGTCCAGTTCCCGGACGATCCCATTGAGACGCCGGTGTTCCTCCAGAAGATCCTTCCCTTCCGCCGCTTCCATGGTGATCTCGTTGGACAGTCCCCAGAAGCAAATGCTCGGGTGATTGGCGCACTGGATGATGAGTTCCCGCATCTGCTGTTCCGCATTTTCATTCCCCGCCGAGATATGCTTTGAGATATAGGGAATCTCCGCCCACACGATCATGCCGTATTCGTCGCACAGATCGTAGAAATACCGGTCATGCTGGTAGTGCGCAAGCCGGATTGTGTTCGCACCGAGCTCCGCAATCAGTTCCATGTCCTGCAGGTGGTGTTCCTTACGCAGGGCGTTTCCGATCTTCTCCCGGTCCTGATGACGGCAGACGCCGTGCAGGGGGAGATATCTCCCGTTGAGGAAGAATCCCTTGTCCGGATCGACGGAGAACGTCCGGCATCCGAACCGCGCGCTCACCCGGTCCAGTTCCTCCCCGTCCCGGCACAGAACCGCCTCGGCGGTATACAGATACGGGTCTCTGCGTCCGTCCCACAGGTGCGCGTCACGGATGAGAAAGACCGGATCTCCGGTCTGTTCCGCGGCCGTTTCCCCTTCCGCGTCCAGGATACGGAACAGGATCTCTTCCCTGCCGGTCCCGCCGCAGATGGGAGCGTCCACCGTGACGACAGCGTCTTTTCCCCTGACTTCCGATGTGACGCGGATCCCAGGCGTGCCGAAGGCTCCCAGTTCGAAGTGCATATCCGGGACACCGATCAGATTCACGTCCCGGTAGAGGCCGCCGTAAAAGGTGAAATCCGCGATCCTGGGATAGATGTCCTTCCGGTCCGTGTTGTCCACCGCGACGAACAGTTCGTTCTCCTGCTCCAGCGCCGGAGTCAGTTCCGCGCGCCAGAGCGAATAGCCGCCGTCATGATGCGCGAGCCGCTTTCCGTTCAGGTACACGTCCGCATAGGCGTTTGCGCCGCCGATCTCCAGGAACCACCTGTGGGATTCCGGCAGGTCCCTAAGCCGGAACGTCTTCCGGTAACAGCAGGGACCGCGGTAATAGTCGTTTCCGCCGTCCTGCCCGTCCTCTCCGTTCCAGGTGTGGGGAAGCGAGACGGGCTCCGCCCGGTCTTCGATAAAAGCGGAGGGACCGCCGCATCCTTTCAGGAACAGCCAGTCCTCGTTGAAACAGACGATATTTCTCATGCCGCTCAGCCGTCCTCACCGCTCGCCGCCCTGGCGTGGATCTCCTTCTGCATCTCGGGCAGTTTCTCTTCCAGATCCAGACGGTAAAGGATCGCGATCGTCAGCACGCACTGGATGAGCGGGACGATGTAGCGGATGAAATAGAGCCAGCGGATGACGCCGTCAGGCTGATTCATTCCGCCCGCGGCCTGATAGCCGAAATAACTCAGACCGGTCTCATAGGCGCCGGCGAACACGCCGGAAACCACCGTGGAGATCGCCCCTGTCACCGCCAGTGCGAGCGTCCCCTCCGGGCGGAAATGGAACCGGTATTCCACTTCGTCGTTCGCGGAGTTGATCAGGGTGTTGAGAATATAAACATTCGCCAATGTGCCGAAGTTGTAAACGAAGAAAGCCGCAGTAGCAAAGATGAAGTTCCCCCCGGCGATCAGGCCGAGGACGCATCCCAGGATCGAGATGCAGCTGAAGAGCATGGTCGTCTTCCGCACCGTGAGCTTTTTGCTCAGCGGATAGATCACCAGGACACCGAGTCCCATTGGGAGGCCGGAGGCGATGGTAAAAAAGAGGTTGTAGTTGTTCTGCGCCGTCGCGCCGAGGATCACCGTGCAGAAGTTGGTGTTCAGATTGTATCCCTGGAGGTTTGACACGATGAGGGTGAGGCAGGTCAGCAGATATGCCAGGACCCAGTACCTGCAGCGGAACAGCGCCCGGAACCGGTTCATGAAAGAGCCCTTCTCCCTGTTGTAGACCGCGCCCTCGATCTCGGACGCCTCGATGGTGACGCGCTCATAGGTGTAGAAATAGTTCACCAGCGAAAGCGGGACCGAAACCAGGGAGACCGCGCCGACGAGCAGGATCCAGTTCTCCGCTGGCCTGCCGTGGAGGAAAGTGTAATACAGGACCGATCCGACCACCAGCGTGACCGCCGTCCCAACCAGCAGATAGGCGGACACGCGGTCGAACAGGTTGATCTGGTTCCGGTCGTTCTGATCCCTTGTTCCCAGCGTGAGCATGTTGGTGCGCAGGCTGAAGAGCGTCAGACCGACGCTGTTGTAGAGGATACTGAAGACATAGACCCAGACGAGCTTTCCTCTGTCCGGCAGATCCGGGATCGCGAACATGAAGAAGGAAGCTGCCGCGCACACGAGCTGCCCGATCAGGATGAACGGGCGGACTTTGCCCTGCCGGGATTCGCTGTGTTCCACGAGGTAGGCTACCGAAAGTCCCGCGATGATCCCGAAGATCTTCGTGACCCAGGACATGATGAGATAGGTGCCCACGCCGAAGATCTCATCGATGTAGAACACCTCCGTGTAATACAGCTCCGCCAGTTGGCTCACCACCGCCTGGAGCGAGAGCGTCCCGAATGGCCCCACCAGGAACCCCAGGATCTTTTCCTTTTTCGTCATGTTGTCGCTCCGGACTCTGGAGTCCATGAACGGCTTGTCAAACAGCGCCAGTTTCATCGCCGGTCCCTCCCTGAAGAATTCTTTTTCCCGATACCACTATACCTGCCGGCGCGTCCCCATTTCTTGCATTTTTGTCCTGTTTATGATATTTTTGTTTTATGATAACCAGTGAACAGACCGATTATTCCTATATCTGCGGGATCATCTCGGACCTGTCCGGCCTTCCGGTCCGGATCTATACGGGAGAGAGCCGGGACGCGATGTTTTCCATCGCCCCGCTGCCCGTGGATCCCGTGAAAAGATACGAAGACGCGCTGCTCGGACGGCAGGAGCACGTCTTCTGTTTCATCGCGGACAATATGGATTATTACGGCGTGGTCCGTTCCGGGGAGAAGACGGTGGTGATCGGGCCGTCCCGGGAGACGCCGTACACGGCGCAGGAGATCAGCGACCTCGCCTTTGCCCTGAACGTTTCCGCAGCGGATCACGACAGCTTCGTCCGTTCTCTCCGTTCGGTCCTTCCGATGCCGCTGGACAGCATCCTGCAGATGCTGTGTTCCCTGAACTACATGCTAAACGGAGAGAAGCTCCGCCCCTCCGACCTGGGATACGATCATCCCGGCACGGTCTACCACTTCACCTTCGAGAGCACGCCGGGCACGTCGGATCTGTACAAAAAACACAACGCGGAGCAGCGGATGCTGGAGCTGGTCCGCAGCGGAGATACCGCCGCGCTGGACGAATGGCTGCTTGCCGCGCCGAGCATCCGGCAGAACATGCGCATGCCGGACCAGATCAGACAGGAGAAGGACGCCTTCATCGTCACCGCCGCGCTGGTCTCCCGCGCCGCCGCAGGCGAAGGGCTGGACGCGGAAGACGCCCTGAAGACGGGGGACGCCTTCATCCGCAGATGCGAGAATCTCCACGACCTGGCCGAGATCCGCCGGCTGCAGAACGAGATGGTCCGGACCTTCACCTCCAGGATCGGAAACCTGAAGAATCACACGGATGATTCCCGCCTCGTCCGGGCGGTCTACCGCTATGTGACCGAACATATCTCGGAACCCGTACGGACCGGGGAGATCGCAAAGGCGCTGTATCTGTCCCGGTCCTATCTTTCGTCTTCATTCCGCAGACAGACAGGGATGACGCTCAGCGAATACATCCACCGGGTCAAGATCGGCAGGGCGGCGGAACTGCTCCGGGATCCGGAGAAGAGCGTCGCGCAGATCGGCGATTATCTCGGCTATTCCTCCCCTTCCCATTTCGACCGGATATTCCGGAAGATCATGAACGTTTCCCCGCTCGCCTACCGCAGGAAAGACTGAATCCGGCAGGCCGGACGGGCGATCCGGAAGTACCCGAAAAAAACAGCAGACCGAGGACGCCTGAATACGGCGTACCCGGTCTCATTCTTTTTCAGTGATTCACTCCTCGTAGAAGTTGATCGCCCGTTCGTTCATCTCCTCGTCGGGATCCCGGTCCCACACCTCGTACGCGAACAGGAACGGATCGTCAGGCTTCCGGAAAACGGCTTCCCCTCTTCCCTCGCCGGCTTCCCAGATCCCGCAGTCCTCGCCGATGTCCTCGGACGCGTAGCGAACCGTCATTTCCGGCTCCGGATAGCGCTCGGCTAGCGCCCGGTAGACTGCTTCCGGCGCCCTGTCTTCCGTGTCGAAGCTGTATTCCAGATACGTTCTGTTCCGGTACAGGATCCGGTCCGTCTCCTCCGCTTCGCCCGGAACGCCCCATACTTCTTCGGGATCCGCGCCGTTCAGCGGGAGGATCCGTCCGAAGGAAATCGTTTCCCCGTTTTCTTCGACCTCACGGGTGATCCGTTCCAGCACCTCCGGCTCTCCGACGAACAGCACTTTGCTGCGCACATACAGGCTCATGATTCTCCTCCTTCAGTCCGTGAATCTCAGAAGGTATCCGTCCGGGTCCTGGATCAGGAACTCCTTCTGGACGATCTCCGCTTCTCCGCTTCTGTAACGGCTCGTTTTCAGTTCACGGAACGGTTCGATCCCCGCGTCCAGGATGCGGCTGTACAGACCTTCCACATCGGAAACGGCCATCTCGAAATTGATCCCCCTTCCGTAGGGGTATTCCAGCGGGCCGGTGCTCCAGTGCCCGTTCTCTTCTTCAAACATCAGCTGGTTTCCTTCCAGCGACAGAAACGCGAACCGGTCCTCCGGCCGCTCGTATTCCAGCGTGAAGCCCAGAACGTTCCGGTAGAAGTCCTTCGTTCTTCCGATATCCGATACAGTCATTTCGGGTATCAGCGGATTGAATCTCATGGTGTTCTCCCTTTCTCCCGAGCGTCTGTCGAATGGTCAGCGGTTCTTCCGCGCTTCCAAACACATCATCCGTCTCGCCTTGATCCTGCCCAGCGCGCCGGAAAAATACATCAGCATGACGACGAGCATGCCGAGATTCAGTCCGAGGCCAATGCTCGCGATCCGCTCATAGAAACTTCCTTCCGTACCCAGCCCCAGACTTTCGACCGTCAGGAACACAGCCGTGCCGATGATGGCCGCTACCGTCAGCCACAACAGTCTCTTTCTGATGTTCCGGTTGATGTTCTCTGCATACTCCGACAGTGCCAATGCTGTCTCTTTTACTTCTTTGTTCATGTTCTCGCTTTTCCTTTCTCCGTCAATGATCTCGGGGATGGTCACACCATGGAGCTCAGCCAGTTCCACGAGGATGCTGATGTCCGGCATGTTGCTGCCGGTCTCCCAGCGGGATACCGTCCGTCCGGAAACGTTCAGTTGCTCCGCGAGCTGTTCCTGAGTGATTCCTTTTTCCCTGCGAAGCTCCTTCAGGAAGCTTCCGACTTTCCGCTGATCCATGATACCGTCTCCTTTCATCCACAGAATAGGACTTCCCCTCAGGGCAAAACACGACATAAAGCGAGAAAATGCGTATTTACAATCTGACAATTATGTCCGGTCACTATTTTTTTCCTTTTCACACCATTCACCGTCTTCCCCATCCGGTTCGGGCGCTGTTTCCGTAGCTTATTTCATCCTGTTTTCTGACTTTTTATATTTTTCAAGAAACCGTCTCGTCGGGGAGTAGAGGTTCTCTGGCAGACTGTCCAGGGAAAACCACCGCCACTCATCCTCTTTCTCGGGCTCCATGGCGCGCGCTTCTCCCACGGAGGAATGCGCGATGAACTGCAGTGTCACGAAATGCCTGTCCGTCTGCATATCATCCGATGCGCTGAACAGTTCAATTCCGCTGACATCCATCCCGGTCTCCTCACGGACTTCCCTTTCCGCTCCTTCAAACATCGTCTCTCCGAACTCCTGCTTCCCGCCGGGAACCGTCCAGGTATCCGGCTCAAAGATTCCCCCTGTGTCCTTCCGTTTCGCCGAGCGATGCCCCAGAAGCACCTTTCCTTCTCTCAGGATCAGAACTGCCAGTCCAACACGCACCGTCTCTTTCATCTCATGTTTCCTCCGTTACACTGTCATCCGGTGCCATGAACCGGAACAGGACCGCGCCGATCAGCGCAAAAATACTGAAGATGCGCAACATCGCACCCACCCCGAGCCGTTCCGCTGTGATTCCGTATGCGGATGAGAACAGGAACGGGACCAGCCCCGCACAGCATGTCTGCATTACCAGAAGCGCGGTGGACAGATATTGTTTTTCCACACATTCCCGTTGGTAGAGCGCATTGGACGGCACTGTAAGCGCCAACGAGAAGCACTGTGTCACAGTACAGCAGTACATCGCCGTCACGGAACCCGCGAAGGAATGTATGAGAGATTTCAGGAAGATCCCTGCCATTCCCAGGATCACTGTCCGTTTCAGGCCGAGCCGCTCCGAGATGCGCGAATAGTTCCGCACCACCGCGAACTCGAACATAGCCAGCAGGAAATAATAGATTCCCAGATCTCCGACTGTACCGCCTGCCTCCTCCATGAGAAGGCCCACAAACCCGAAAAAGCTCTGCATTGTGACGTTCATCAGCACGGAGCAACACAGAAAGATCAGGTAAGATCTGTTGCCCAATAAATAACGGAACGCTTCCAGAAAAGAAGGTCCTTTTTCGTGTTCTTCCGGCGGTTTGGGATCTCTCAGGTTCAAAATGCAGAGCAGACAGGACACTGTCAGAACGAGACACAGCGGCATTGCTGTCCAGAAGCCCAACCGTGAAAACAACAGTCCGAACGCCGGCGACGCGAGGGCGTAGGCGATGGAACCCATACTGCGGATCCTGCCGTAATCGATGCCTTCCGTTTCCTTCGTGATCTTGGTGAACCATGAATCGATGAATCCGTTGAGAAGTTTGGTGAGCCCTCCGCCGACGACGGTATAAAGGTATACCATACCTTCGGAAGGCATCATATGCATCAGAAACACGGTAACGCAGATCAGGACTGATGCTGCTGATGCCATGACCCTGTACCGGCATAAATGATCCGCCAGCAAGCCGGCGAGAGGCATCAGGACCATACCGGTCAGTCCAAGGAGCATCAGCATTCTGCCGATGAAAGCTTCCCCGTATCCCAAAGATTTCAGATAACTGGAATACGCGCCGTCCGTGATGAACACCAGCGCCCAGTAACTGACCTCGTAGACCGAGAACCATCTCTCCAGCCTTTTTTTCTCATTCATCAGTCTGATCCTTTTCCTCTTCGATTCGTTCGCTTTCTTTCCTTGATTATATAGTATAATGAAAACAGATTTCACTCAGAAGGAGAACAGGAATGGCGAGATATATTCTGGCAGCAGACCAGGGAACCACCAGTTCCCGCGCGATCCTCTTCGACGAGGATCTCAACATCGTATCGTCCTCCCAACGGGAATTCACCCAGTATTACCCGAAGGAGGGATGGGTGGAGCATGACGCAACGGAGATCTATTCCTCCGAGCTCGGCGTCATGACGGAAGCGGTCGCCAAGAGCGGGATCGACCCGGCTCAGATCGCCGCCATCGGCATCACCAACCAGCGCGAAACAGTGGTCGTGTGGGAAAAGGACACCGGGAGGCCGATCTACAACGCGATCGTCTGGCAGTGTCGCCGTACAGCAGCCATCTGCGAGGAACTTGAGTACCGGGGACTCTCCGATTATATCCGTGAGACCACCGGTCTTCTGATCGACGCCTATTTCTCCGGCACCAAGATCAAATGGATCCTGGACAATGTGGAAGGCGCCAGAGAGCGGGCCGAAAAAGGCGAACTGCTCTGCGGCACCATAGATTGCTGGCTGGTCTACAAACTCACCGGCGGCAAGGTCCACGTTACCGACCGCACCAACGCATCCCGTACCATGCTGTACGATATCCGGAACCTCCGCTGGGACGAACGCCTGCTGCAGGAGCTGGATATTCCCCGCTGCATGCTGCCTGAGGTCCGCTCCTCCAGCGAGATCTACGGTTATATGGATCTCGCCGGCCACAGCATCCCCATTGCGGGCATTGCAGGCGACCAGCAGAGCGCTCTCTTCGGTCAGACCTGCTTCGAAAAAGGAGAAGCCAAGAACACTTACGGCACCGGCTGCTTCACGCTGATGAACACCGGCTCCGAACTGTGCTACAGCCGCAACGGACTGGTTTCCACCATCGCCGCCACCGGACCGGACAAGGTCCAGTATGCGCTGGAGGGTTCCGTCTTCGTGGGCGGTGCCGTCGTGCAGTGGCTCAGGGATGAACTCCGTCTCGTGGACAGCGCAGCGGACACTGAATATTTCGCCACGAAAGTCAATGACACCGCAGGAGTGTACATCGTGCCCGCCTTTACCGGACTCGGCGCGCCGTATTGGGACATGTATGCCCGCGGCACCATCGTCGGACTGACCCGCGGTGCCAACCGCAACCATATCATCCGAGCCGCGTTGGAATCCATCGCCTTCCAGACGAATGCCGTGCTGAAGGCCATGGAATATGATCTGGGCTACAGTCTGAAGGATCTGAAAGTGGACGGAGGCGCTACTGCCAACAACTTCCTCATGCAGTTCCAGTCAGACATCACCGGCATCGAACTGATCCGCCCGAGGATCCTGGAGACTACCGCCATGGGCGCCGCAGCGCTCGCCGGCCTCGCGGTCGGACTTTGGAAGAGTCCCGAGGAACTCAAGGAGAAAGTAGCGGCGGAACGCACCTTCCTGCCCCAGATCGACCAGAAAAAACGCGACCAGCTCGTTTCCGGCTTCAACCGCGCCGTCGAATGCTCCCGCGGATGGGCGACTGAATGATTTCTGCTTTCTGTCTGCCCCACGTCATGATCCGGCAGACAGGAGACGGATTGTTCTCACAGGACACTCAGACAAAAACGGATTGGCCTGCATGATAGGTCGGTCCGTTTTTTCCTTCCGGATTTTGTTATTTTCTAAAGAACCGCGTTCGTTAACAAAAGAATCGGACAGTAGTCCCACGTATAATGGATACGGGAGGTGAGAAGATGCGCAGGGTATTATCCGTTCTGATCGCGGTCTGTCTTTTCGCCCTGACAGCCTGCGGAATGTCAAAGCAGGAAGAAGCCGTTTCCGGGGCCCTATCTTCTTCCACCGTCAAAGTCACTTCCGTCATTACAGAGGAACTCCCGACCGGAGATCACATCAGCACCTTTACCATTGCCGGGCACGAGATATACGTTTTCCAGCCCGATGACATCATGCATGCCGATCTGATCAATTACGGGTATACCGCCCCTCTTCTGATGGTGTTCGGCGACGGGAAAGTGGACGCCCGGAAAGCGGCGGATTTCATCCGTGGAGAAGGAATTGACAAGACCGCCCGGGAGTACGGCGCCTCCGTCGTTTTTGTGAATCCGGCCTCCAAGTGGGAAGAGGAACCGTACGGTCTCTACGAGGCGGTGATTGCGCAGACAAAGATCGGACAGACCGGTTTTTCACATGGCTTGCTCTATCAGGCTGATATGAGAGAGTATTTCATTTTTGCCGCTCCCGGCAAGACTGTCGTGTACGGATATGGGCATGGTGCGGATTACATCGCAAAATACTATCTGAAGGAGACTTCCGGCCCGTCAGCCATGAGCTATCTCGGCATCGACGACATCACAATCACCGCCGCTGTACTGGAGAACCTTAGCGCGGCACCCGTCGTTGAGGATCCGAACATTATTATCATATCCGTCGGCAACACGGACGCAGTCAATAGGACGATCGCGGGAAACAGCGGCTGTTTCCATGAAGCCGTCCCCGGATTTGAAGAGATCTATGACACGTATATCGCGGGATACCAGCGGACTGGCGGAAAAATCGTCGAATCCTTCGACTTCAGAAAAGCGGGGCTTTCCATGACAGCGCTGGACCTGGAAGTGCATACCTCCGCGGATAACCGCAATGTGAAAACGCCTACATATACACTCGGTGCCGTTGTCTTCGCCCGGGAAAACACGGAGAAGGAGAAAAGACCGCTCGTCATGTGCTTTCACGGTGGCGGGGATACCGCGCTTCTGACGTCGACCATCTCCGGATGGGACAGGCTCGCTTTTGAAGAAGACTTCATTCTTTGTGCCATCGAGTACCATACCAGGACGACAGCGACCGAGGTCATGGAAGTGATCGGCCTTCTTCAGGAGACCTGGGATATCGACGCCTCCCGCATCTACGCGACCGGTTTCTCCATGGGCGGGATCAAGACCTGGGACCTGTATCAGGAATATCCGGAATACTTCGCGGCAATAGCCCCGATGGGCGCGACGGTCGGCGTCGGGAAGAACACCCAGTTCGCCGCCTCGCCTTCCCTGAATGAGGACGTCCCGGTTCCCGTATTCATGTGCGGCGGCGAGAATTCCCAGCTGGAGGAACTTCCGTTCCAAGGTCTGACCTGTGTCGAACGGGTCAACTACCTGTTCCGCGTCAATGACGTTCCGGTATCCTTTGAAATGAGTATCGCGAATAAGACCGAATGGGCGGATTCTGTCTGCGGCTATCGGGGAGACATCGTTGAAGAACTCACGGACAGTGACAATCCGCAAAGTGTCACGACGGTCCGGTATTACCGCAGCGCGGACGGCGGCGTCTATACCGCTCTTTGCTCCATCAGAGCGCACGGGCACGAGATCCGGCCGTACACCTGCCGGAAAGCGTGGGAATTCATGAAACAGTTCAGCCGCAATGATGACGGCACG
>JAEEGL012146194.1_pt1 | contig 14815 bp, 11 predicted proteins | sample 9134231 | NCBI WGS metagenome assembly JAEEGL01 (sample SAMN16246548, study PRJNA631951) | gut metagenome | biome: gut microbiome; feature: rumen; material: fiber-attached | host: Bos | place: Iran: Karaj | collected 2018-10 | reverse complement strand
CCGCCAGCGTTCGTTCTGAGCCAGGATCAAACTCTCCAGTTTGATCTCTTAGTATATTGAGACGTCCGAACCGGACGTCTTTACTTGTTTTTTTAGAGACGTGACACGTCACGTCTTTACAGGGTATTACCCATACCCTGTATCTTATTTAGGCTCGCACTTCTGCTTCTTGTTTCTCTCTCTTCTTCGGTTTTCAATCTTGTCGGAGATTCAATCGAACCCCTCGAACGAGGCGGCCTTATACGCGTATTGATTTCATGTGTCAAATATTATTTCAATTTTTTTCAAAAAAAGTACTTTGGCCGTATTGCACCGCAATAGGCCAAAGCATGCCGCGTATGGCTGTGCACACATGCACAGCCATAGCGGCATAACGAGCCGCAAACGATAAAATATCATTCTTATCCAAGGTTGACATATTGCCAAGAAACTCATCGCGCGGTAAAATAAAGTGGTTTTTTGTTTCGATATGGAAGGCAAAACGTGATTCAACCGATAATTTTTGGAAAATTTATTCTTCTTGAACGAGTCAGTGTCGGCGGAATGGCCGAGGTATACCGTGCAAAGTTGCTCAATGCCCCGGATTTTGAGCGATTTTTTGCCATCAAGAGGATCCTGCCTCATCTGGCTGCAGATAAAGACTTTGTCACGATGTTCATCAATGAAGCCAAAGTGGCCGTTGAACTCGAACATCCCAATGTCTGCCAGATTTATGAGCTCGGACGACTCGGACAGTCCCACTACATTGCGATGGAATACATCGCAGGCAGAGACGTTCAGGCCATTCAGAGCTACTATCGGAAACATAAGAAAATTATGAGCATCAGCCAGGCCTGCTTTATCATCGCACAGGCCGCACAGGGGCTGGACTATGCTCACAGAGCTGTCGATGCATCCGGACAGCCTCTCGGGCTCGTCCACCGGGATGTCAGTCCTCAGAATCTTCTCGTCACTTATGACGGCGTCGTCAAACTCATTGATTTTGGCGTTTCCAAAGCCGCACGCAAAACCACACACTCGAAAAGTGGCGTCCTGAAAGGAAAATTCAGTTACATGAGTCCGGAACAGGCCGTCGATGGTCCCATCGATCACCGCTCGGACATTTTTGCACTCGGTGTCGTTTTCTGGGAACTTCTTACAGGACGCAGGCTGTTTCAATCGGAAAGTGAATTCGCAATTCTCGAAATGATCAGCGAATGCAAGATTGAAAAGCCGAGCAAGTACAACCGGATGATCCCGGAAGCCGTCGAACGCATCTGCATGAAAGCCCTCGAAAAAGACGTTTCCAAGCGATACGCCTGGGCCAGTGAAATGGTGATCGATCTGCTCGAGTTCATCAACAGCTGCAAAACCCCCTTTACTCAATGGCATCTTCAGACATGGATGTGCAAAGCGTTTGAAGCCGAGTTCCAGGGCGAGTGGGAAAAAATCCCCATCTTCAAACAACTCAACACACCCGAAGATGTCGAAAAATACAACATTGAACACGCCGAGGAATACCGTTCCCTTCAGAATATACAGGCTCTTTCAGGCGATAGCGATGACAAAAACGCCGAGTCCGAGCAGTCGCAAGCAGCTCAATCCATTTCATCCAATATTTCTGCGGCATCCGAATCAGATGCATCTTCCGCTGCTTCCACCGAAGGTGCGGCAGAATCCGAAGATTCATCCTCTTCTCAAAATACAAAATCCGCTTCCATTTCCGATCCAGTAAAATCCGCAGCCAGCATCAGCAAACCGCTGCCCAATGTCAAATCCGTCAATCTCAACATTGGCTCGAATGTATCATCCGAAAAAGATACATCAGGACAGAAACTCAGTATCTCATCGTCATCACTCAATTCCGAGAACGATGATGATCTCGAACTCGAGCCAGAAGGTATCGCACCGAGCGTCTCTGATCCCCAGATCCTGAAATTCAAGCGCGAAGAAAAAAAAGCGAGGACTCGCAAGGGACTCATAGCATTCATCATCGTTATATGTACGGCATTTATTGCATGCCCGATTTTGCTGACGCTCAACATAATCAAAGCCCCTATGCCGGCGGTAATTCTTCCGACGTCGGCCTCGCTCTACTATACACTGGCGCCGGATTCCCCCGAAGCAAAAGTCACTCTGTACGCAACCCCCAAAGATGATAATGCGCCCATAAAAACCGTCACAGGAAATACACCTTTCACCGATCTGCCGGCGGGCAATTACACGATTACAGTGGATATGCCCGGATATGAACAGGAATCATTCCTCCTCTCTCTCGAAAACGGCAAATTTGAAACGCGCTTCGACATGACCCATCCATTGCCGCTCAAGACGCGTTACACTGTCAATGTTACGCCCGAAGATGCCAGACTCTACGTCAATGGCGTACTCGTCTCCGGCCAGGGTTCCCAGCGGACTATCGACAGCACGGTGGGGGAAGCCTATACCATTCGCGCCATCAAACTCGGATATGAACCCAAAACACTGAGCGGAAATGTCGAAGAAAATATGGCTTTGAACCTTGAACTCTCGCAAAGCGGCGATGTTTCAATGCAAATTGCCTCCGATCCCCCGCACAGCAGCGTCATTATTTATGCCGATGACAAAGTTGCCATGCGCGGCGAAACCCCCATGACAATTCCAAAAGTCGACATCTCTGCCCCAATGACTATTGAAATTCAGCATCCGGGGCTGCCAGTCTGGAAGAAGGAAATTGACTTCAGTACAATCGAAACGAGCGATATCCGCTTCTTTGCGGATCTCAAACATAACTGATTCGATGAATTCCAGCTGTAAAACCTTGACAAATCCCCACGTACAGGATAGATACCTGCGCGTTTGTTTGTGTGCACATGTTTGCGCATGTTCGTTTACCTCTTTCATCCCTCTGAGAACTTTAATCTATGACAACATCCAATGTGATTGTGAATGCTGGTGGTTTCTTTGCTGCTGATGTTGAAGAACGTCTCGCTGCATCTGATCTTTATACCCACGAGGAACTCGCCGAAAAATTCGAACACCTCTGTGAACATTTCGAACGCCATCATGCCCATCTGAATGATGATGCAACAGCTGCGCAGGTTGGTTTCTTCCTCGTCAATCGTGCCCTGCACATTCTCGACTATGCCCACAGCCACAATGAGCCTCTTGGCGAAGATGTTCGTATTGAATATACCCTCTTCAATAGTGCAGAAGCTTTCCTCGCTCATGTAGCAGGACGCGGTACAAGCGCTTTCTTCAATGGTGCATGCGGCGTCGCCAAAGTCGCTGCCTGGGCCGCAAATCTCGACGAACCCATTAAAAATGAAGAAGGTGAAGCCGGTGATCCTCCCGCATTCGAGCTCGATGAACAGATGCGCGCCACCAATCTGCAGTGGGCTATCCTCACAAATGGCCGTATCTGGAGACTCTTCCACAAAAATACATGCGCCATGATGAATACCTATTTCGAGATGGATCTTCTTCACATCCTCGAAAATCGCGACACCGATATGTTCAAACTTTTCGTCTGCGCATTCTCTTCGAAAGCAATCTCTTTCGATAAATCCGGCGCATGCCCCGACAAAGCCCTCCTCGCCTGATGCTGGTCTTTGTTCCGTAAATACAAGCCTTTGGTGCTCCGGCAACAAAGGCTTTTTTTGTTTTTGCCCCTGTCTCACTCACGGCTGTGGCCTTCACCTCAGGGGCGTGGCTAATTCTATGATGCATTGACCATAATGCAGACAGACATTCTCCGGAATGTCTCTAACCAACAACCACCAATCAAATGTCCGATATTAACCAACTGCAATCCCTGCTCGCTTCGGGAATTGATAATCACCTGTATTCCTGTGCACAGCTCGTTATCTCTGATGCAAAACATGACATCGCCAATTTATACGTCGGAAAAACGCGACTGAATTACGGAAAAAATGATTCCAATTGCCGCGCAAATGCCATCACATCCGAAACGCTGTTTGATGTCGCCAGTCTCACAAAACCGATTGCAACGACTTCACTCGTCATGCAGGCATTGGCCGAACGAAAGTTCTCCCTCAAACAAAAGCTCATTACGCTGAACTCATTTCCCCTGCCTTCCTGGTGTCTGGGATGCACCATCGAGGAATTGCTCAGCCATCAGACGCCCTTGCCCGCATGGTTCGATTTCCACGAAACCCTTCCGCGCCGCGAGGATCACGAAACCGCAAAACGGGCATTTGCAATTGCCTGTCAAAAGCTGAATCCGCGCGACGATAACCAATCGTGGTGCTACTCCGATATCGGTTTCATTATTCTCGGATTCCTGCTCGAATCGATTTACGGCATGGAGCTGGACAAACTGTTCAATCAAAAGGTTGCAGAACCACTCGGCCTCGAATCACAAATGATGTACCGACCTCTGCATCATGTCGACCGAAGCACAATTGCCGCAACATGTCCCTATCAGGATGCCTACATCCAGGGTCATCCGGATGATGCCAATGCCCGCGCTCTGACTCATATTGCGGGCCATGCCGGTCTTTTTGCCTCTGCCCGGGCAATTGCCGCATTCGTCCGGTCACTCATCAGCCATTCCTTCCCATGCCCCGCATCCATCATCGATCAGTTTTTAACCTACAGGAGTCCACGAACGCCGTTCGCGCTCGGATGGGATCGCCCGACATCCGATGACTCGCTTTCGGCCAGAAAAGCCGGCGACAATGTGATCGGCCACCTCGGATTTACGGGCTGCTCCGTCTGGATCGATCTCGATACCAAAAGAAGTGTCACTTTGCTCACCAATCGGACGCATATGAATGACAATCCCAAATCCATCGCGGATTTGCGCAGAAAAATCCACAAACTATCCTGGGAACTGCCATGAAAATGCGTACTGCTGCGCTGGATATCGGAACAGTCCGGATTGGCATTGCCATATCCAATCCGGAAGGTACCATTGCACTGGCCCACAGCACACTGCACCTGAACCAGTGTCCCAATCCATTCGAAGAAATCGCCGGGATCCTCGCCGAAAATGATATTCACCAGATCGTTGTCGGCTGGCCGCTCGAACTGGATGGTTCCGAAGGTCCTGCCATTAAACGCACCAGGCAATTCCTTAAAAAACTCAAAACGGCCTGTCCGGATATTAAAATATTCCGCCAGGACGAACGCCTGACCTCATCACAGGCCGAAAATGCCCTCCAGGAAATGGAAACCAGAGGATCCCACAAAAAAGATGTTGTCGATGCGATGGCTGCCACACTGATTCTGCAGACATACCTCGATCGAATCTATTGACCCCCGCAAAACGCTGTTGTACAAAAATGCGTAGTTCTTTTCAGCCATCACAATGGAGACCGGCATGCTGATTTATATCGTTGATGATCGTGGCATTCATGGTGAATACGCTGAATTTCTGCATGCCCACAAGGACAGCCTGCCCGCCTTTGAACTGGAAGTTTTTACGCACTGGCAGACGCTTTATGAAGCTATCCTGAACAAGCGCCCGTCAGCCATTCTCGCGGATATGCGTTTTGATGCCATCGATCGTTCCGAATTGTATGGGGATATCGAAGGACTGGCAAATACCGATCGTTTCTGCGGCAATACGGAACGCGCAGAAGCACAAATCAGAAGCATGCAGGGCATGTTGATTTGCCGCGCTCTGCGGGAACATCAGATCACAGTGCCCATCATCCTCTTCGCTTCACTCGCCCCCGCCATACAAAAGAATGTCACACAGACACTCCAGCCCATACGCATTATCGAGGGACTCATTCTGCACGATGTCCGGGATGCTTTGCGCGAAATCGTCGTCTTTAACCCATAGCCTCCGCAAGCATAACGATTGAACGCAGACTCGCAAGGGACTTCCCACGTCTGGCCTCAGATCACAGGGCTCTGCGATTCACACCGCTAAAATGGCAGAGCAACTTCATTGTCCCAGGGACGCGGCGGTTCGAACTTAACCTTTTTCTTGGTTTTTTGTGACTTCTGAGCACCTGCTTCATCCTTTTTCGCATCATTCGCATTATCTTCAGCAGGATTATTATTCTCTGCCCCGGAATCAGCTGCAGCATGATGCGGAACAGCCGCAGGCACAGGTTCCGCCGCTGCAGGCATTTTGGGAGCTTCATAGGGCAAACCATTGATCGCCCGATAGATCGTATCACTGAAACCATCCATTGCCCAACGAACGGCAGGATTCTGAATGCATGCAATATAACTCTGGTTCGAATTCAGATGAAGAATTCTCATTTGATATAATTGTGCATATTCGGGAGATTCAAAGTATTTAATAATTAAAAAATTATCATGCAGGTTGCGCAATACAGAATCCTTCAGATAATCACTCAGCATTCTTCCCATTTCATCACAGTTGCCGGTGCTCAAATCTACTTTCGCACTCAGGTCAATCAGATTTTCAATATTATATACACAATTCAGTATCTCCGAAAACGCCTTGTCTTTGGTCTTAGATACATCTGAATTATCACGACATTTCGAAAACGTCCGCATCTTAATCTGATAAAAAATACTTTCAAGTTCCATCCGGGCCCGGCTCACTTCAACATCATTCAGACACTTTCCATACAATTCATTCGATAATAATTTATCAGTCTTCTTTTTTAACGATGTATAAAGTGCGGCTTCTTCCTTTTCCTCGATTCTGAGCGGATCGCACGGCCAGTGCTCCACAGTCTCGCTGACCATCGACTGTCTGTATTTATCCAGAACCCCGTTGATTCCCTCCGCCATTTCATGACAATTCGCGGTATATTCCGATATATTCAAAAGGCTGTCGTATGCATCCATTATATTGTCTTTCGACAGACGATCGACATCACACCCGATCAAACTGACTGCCATAAAGAAAAGACACACACTATAAATCATGTACCGCATCACAAGTTCACCCTGGCACTTCAACCCTATCAATACTATTATCATGGCACTTTCAAAAGCACACACACTTACATCATACCCTCTAAGGAATATCAGAACAACGACTTTTTGCTGTTCTGCGCCATGCAAACGATTTGGCTCTGTTATGCGAGTGTGGATATTTTGTTCGCGAATATTTGCAATTCTGAGCATGGAACCCAGAGCCTGGATCCAGGAACAGTGAATGCATTCCCAAAGCTCTGAGCAATGAAACACATATTCTTTGGAACATTGCATTTCCGACGTGGTTAGACATACCAACTATTTACAAAACAGGACGACCGGAGGATAATCATGAAGCCCGTAAGGGGCTTCACCCGATCAGCCCCGGCTGTGTAAGCGCCGAAAACCATAGAACAACAGGCATTCACATTGACTCATAACAAATAATATTATACATATACATGGGCTTATATCTAAAAGGAGACTGATTATGAAAAAAATTGTTTTTCTCTTCTGTACAGTAGCTTTATTGGGTCTGAACGCATGCGACGAAAGCGAAAACGACCAAACGAACACGCCACCGGATGACGGTGCCTCCAAAGCATGCGAAGACACCTGCAAAGGCAATGATATCTGCGACGGAGCAGATGCCTACAAAACCTGCAAGGACAAAGACGGCGATGGATGCAAGGAATGGGTCAGCGTTCCATGCGACGATGATACCAAATGCGACAAGGGCAAATGTGTTTCAGACCAAAAAGACAAATGCGACGGCGGCAAATGTCCTCCCGAGGATAAAGACAAATGCGAGGGTGACAATTGTCCTCCCGAGGATAAAGACAAATGCCAAAACACCTGCGAAGGCGCTGATATCTGTGATGGAACAGACGCCTACAAAACCTGCAGGGATAATAACGGTGATGGCTGCAATGAATGGGTCGTCGTTCCATGCGAAGAAAACCAAAAATGCGACAAGGGCAAATGCATTGCCGAAGAAAATCCGCAATGCGAGGGTGACAATTGTCCTCCCGAGGATAAAGACAAATGCCAGAACGCCTGCGAGGGCGATAATTACTGCGATGGAACGAGTGCATTTAAAACATGCAGAGACGATGACAATGACGGATGCAAAGAGTGGGTCACCGTTCCATGCGGAGAAAACCAAAAATGCGACAAAGGTGAATGCGTCGGTGCGTGCGAGAGCAAATGTGAAAAAGGCAAAAAGCAGTGCAGCGACAAATCGGTTCAGACATGCGATGACTACAATCAGGACGGATGTTTTGAATGGGGCGGCGATTCACCGTGTGACTACAAGTGCAGTGACGGCAGCTGCGTCGATGATCCCAATGCAATACCGGCATGCTCGGGCGATGACTGCCCCGAAGTGGTGACCGATTTCAGCAAAAAAATCAGTGGCAATACGCAGGGCGGCACCACCAAATTCGGCACCTATTCATGTGCGTCCGACAAATCCGAAGGAGGCCCCGAACGAGCCTATGTCTTTAAAGTGGATGAACCGGGAACCATCATTGCCGGCGTGACAGAACCTTCCGGCGGTGACGTCGACGTCCATATTCTTTCGGCTCTGGATGCAAACAGCTGTCTCGCTCGCGGTGACATCGGTGCAAATGCCCACGTCGATGCCGGCATTTATTACGTCGTCGTCGATACCTTTGGGGATTCCAGCAAGGCCGGTTCCTACAACCTCAAAATCACCTTCCTCCCGGATTCGGGAAAATGCGGACTCGTCCCGACCAAGATTAACCATAAAAAAGTTGGCGAAATGCAGCTGCCCGTCACCGGAAAAGTCGTCAAAGAAGCTCATATGGTAACCGATTACGACTGGTCCCTTCATGGCCGGTGGCCAAACTCCATCACTGAGTTTCTTGCGGAACACCGTGCACATTCAGCCGAATGGACGGGCATCAACGACGGCAAAGAATGGTGCCCGGCCGGAGAAGGAGATTGTGAGTTCGGGCAGGGTTCCACAGGCAAGCCTGTTCCCTGGAAAGCCGAAGCCTGGTACGTCTGTATGTATTGGACAGGCAAAACAATCCCCACCCCCGGCACGCGTTTTTTGGTCGTCAACCCACGAACGGGCGAAACCGTCGTGGCTGCAGCTGGCTACGAAACAGGCCCTGCCGATGCCGGTACCATTGGCGGCGCTGTTTACGAAATCCACTACACGCTCGGCACCGATCACATGAGCACGCTGACCTACGGACAAATGAAAGATCAGTCGCTCGAATACGGTCCCATCGACTGCACCAAATAATTCATATTGGCGTTTTGGAGCATTGCCTATGCCATTCGGCTGCGCCGCCTGGCATACGGCAATTGTGCGGCGCTATTTGCAAAGCAAATACGCGCCTGCAGCTGATTCTGTTTGGGGGCAATGCCCCCTGCGGCGCTATTTGCAAAGCAAATACGCGCCTACCCCCGATGCAGACACCATTCAGTGTGCTGCGAAGCCGCTTCAAACCAGACTGACAATCCTGCGCTGATATCATCACGGCAGGGCAATGCCTCTGGCTGCCCCACACAAATCAACATTGTGCACGTATGCCGGCCACAGCCGGCATAGGGCACAAAAAAAGGGGCGTATCTGCCGCCGGCAGATAGCCCCTCTCCCAAAAGACATCACAACAGCTGCTATTCAACCGTTGGCTGATAGACAAATTTATTGAGTGTTTCTTCAGATTCGATGACATCCGACCACTCATACTTTTCGAGATTCTTATATACTTTTTCGGGAATCCGCGTACGAAGAATCAAATTGCGATGTTCCTTCTCTGCATCCCAGGAAGCGATGGGATCTTTCGACATACCAAAGAATTCACGCACGGCAGCATAGTTGAGTGCCAAATCTGCCATCGTACCCTTTGGTGCATTGAAATCGAGGTTGGTAATATAAATGGAAATGAGGCCTTCCCCCTCGTGAACGATTTCGAAGATACGGGTCTGCGACGGGAAATCCACGACAGAAGCCAGCATGACTTCCCAATATCCGCGCTCGCCTTTCTGATATACGGATGAACGATTGAAGTGGCCGTGTCCGGTAATATGCAGAATCACACCCGGATATGAAGAGAGCAGTTCCTGGAATTTCGCCTGAGTGACCGTACCGGAAAGTGCAGAAGTACCGTGATGGGAGGATACGATGACGAGTTCATCCTTCGATTCTGCATCCTTGATTTGTTCTTCCAGCCAGTTGAACTGTTCCGTCGTCATGTTGGCTTCCGAGAACTCACCGCTGTTCGTATCGAGCGTAATCAGGCGCAGAGGTCTGCCGGGGATTGGGTACACCGAATAATATCCCCAGCCTTTCTCCATGATTTCGGGATCGAGTCCATGGCCTTTTGGCAGTCCCGGAGCGTCATGAAATCCCTTGAGCACTTCGATTTTCGAAAGCAGGCGGCGATCCGGATCGGCAGGCGTTTTTCCCGACGTCCGCAGTTCTGCATCCGGCGTCGATCCATCCAAAAATCCATTCTGATACCCATCGCGGTATTCATGGGAAGCCACCAGCTTGATGTAATCAAAGAGATCGACCAGCTCACCGCCGGTACATGCATTCTGGACCTTTTCATCCCATGGCGTAAAGCCCATATAGAGCATGTCATGATTGCCAATCGCCGGATACCAGGGAATCTTGCCAATACCAGGGGAATAGAAGGGATCGTTGTAGTCATTGCCGGGTCCCTCGATGGGATCATCATCCACACCGGTATCCGGATCGAGCACGCCGCCCTCCATCATCCGAAGGAACCAGGCATGCTCATTCTTCTGGGCATTGTCGGAAATATCGCCGGTAACCAGTGCAAAATCAAAGGGCCGCGTGCTCAAATCAGATATCCGGCGAGCAGTCTGAAGGTGCAGATCAAACATGTGCGTGGAATAGATTCCCTGTGGACGATAGGCACTCGCCACTACATAGGGCGCATACGTAACCCCTTCCATGCGGCAGGGACTCTCTTCGTCGATAATCTGCGGATCAGAAACCTGCCAGAAATAGGCAATGCTCTTGCCCTTGTGGCTCAGATCCGGGTCAGATGCCTTGAGCAGTTTTTCGCGCAAAATCCACGGTTCCGGAGCGGATTCTTCCACACCAACACCGTATTTTGAATACTTGTCCTTTTGCGTAATGATGAATTCGTGTGCTGCAATCAAAGTCTTGACATCGGCAGAAGTAAACGATTTCGTACCGATAGCCGGACGATGCGTCAGCTGCAGAGTCGTATAGGGTTTATAGGTCAGCGGAAGTACAGGAACTCCCTTGACATCCTTGACGATCGGCGAATCGTCGGCGGGTTCTTCAACCTCAACGGGAGTTTCCGGCAGTTTGCCATCATCCGGCAGTTTGCCATCATCCGGTTTTTGCCCGTCATCCGGTTTTTGGCCGTCGTCCGGCTTGGGATTCAGGGGAATGCTCGGCGCCGGCGTCTCTGGCTTCGTATCGCGTTCATCGGGCTGCTCCTGAGGCGTGTTTTGATCAGGGATCTGTTCCGTTGGCCCTGCAGGCGGATTATTGTCCGGAACTGTTACTGTCGTACCATCCTGTTCCGCCCCGGGCGTATGAATTGTTTTGCCACCATCAAGAACCGGACTCTGGCGATCATCATCCTGAGTCTCAGCGCACCCACCGAGATATGCTGCACACAAAAGGACTAAAACCGAAGCATGCCAAATTGATTTCATGTCATTCCTCCATGACCTGAGATGACGCAATGCGTTAAAAACCGCGCCACTGCTAGATTTCCTGACATTTATAGGTTTCGTTTGATGGAATGACAAATTTTATTTTTATTCTTTTGAATAAAAAAATATTCCCCCTGATTTAGCCACTCAATTCCACTTCCGTGGGTTTCATCCGCGGCTATATTCCCCCCCCCCCAGCAGGGCACTTCAGATGTAACGCCCCTTTGGGGCGTGTCTGATTATTTATTATTCATTAACCCTGCAATCAGTACAGACGTGCGGACCGCACATCTCTTATCCATTACGAATTGCGAATTCCCAACTAACCACCGACACTAACGTTGTTCCTGCTCCACAATAAACCAGCGCTTTGCATCCTTGTTGTACTGCCACGTGGAATACACTCTGGCTGAATGCACGCTCGGTGAACTATTCGCATACCATTCGACCTGAGAGATAATCACAGCGCATCTGTCCTGTTCTTCTTTATTCACGACCTCTTCGGACGCGCAGGGAGCGTAGGAAGCGATTTCAATCTCTGCAAAATGCAGCCTCTGCGACTGCATACTTTCGAGCCAAGATGCCCTCGATTCAGGTGCAATATTTTTTGCGGCAATCTCATACCGTTCAAAGAGCAAATCGTGATGGTAGCTCTCGACATCCTTGATCAGCGCCTTCATGCTGAGTTTCGATGACTGACAAGAGGTCAGCAAACATAATCCGGAAAACAGTAAAAATACCGCTATTTTCTTCATAAATCCCCAAAACTCTTTTTTTGATGACTTGATCCGAATTTTGCCGGCCCACGAACTGGTATCGGCAGACAAAAAAATACGATCTACCCATACCTTTTTGTCTGAACACAGGCAAAAAAATGGCCATGCCTTTGGGCATGGCCATGGATGAAATGCATCAGCAAAGCGTCTAGAACCAGAACGTGCAGCCTGCCATTCCGAGCAAATCGACATTCTTAAAGAAATCGATATCGGCACCCTTGGCTTTTGTCGAATGATAGGCAACACCATCGCCCTCGCCGCTGCCCTTGCTCAAACCGGTCACCAGTGCCGCACCATTTTCGGTGATGATACTGATGCCGATACCAACCTGGGTATGCAGCGAAAAATGCTCCGAAACGAACCATTCCGGACGAACTCCGAGATCGATGGAGAACTGATAGCCATCGTTATAAATGGCATAAAGCTCATTATTGGAATTGAATCCATCCGACGAACGCCCGGATGCCGTAAAGCCGACGACACCGGTCAGATTGACATCCGACGAAAGGACGATGGGAATCAGTGCCCTCAGTGAAACATTCCAGTCGATGATCGTCGTGTCGTAAGTGACATCATCTGCAGCATTCTTGACTTCTGCTGTTGTCGTATCGAGCCCGAAGATAATCTGCATGCCGAAATATTTATTGATGGCATAAATAAAGGACAGACCGCGTCCGTCATTTGCGAATTCACTGATAGACGAGTCAATTCCAAGCCCTATTCTGCGGGAAAGATCTTTTGCCGAAGCATCGGCAGCCATACCAACGAGGAAAATGAGGAAAAGGCTCAAAGAAAGAATCAATTTTTTCATAGATATCTCCGGCAAATACGGCTCAAGAAAACGAAATGCCCTTTCAGGCAATGCGCTATATTACAATCAGACCGAAAAATGGGCAAGGGCAGATCCAACACGAACATCCGTACAGAATTCAAGCGCCCTTACAAGTGGGTGATTTTATTATGCCAATCTTCTGTACAGACGTGTCGCGACACGTCTCTAACAAGAAATGCGCATTACGCATTATGCATTATGAATTATGAATTACGCATTACGCATTACCAGCTAACCACTAACAACTAAAATAAGCTATAAGCCGACCGCTCAGCATTCATCTGAGTTCGAACATCCTTTGGTTATTGTCATGACATTACCTAAAATCATCCAGGTCGTTGGCCCGACAGCCAGCGGCAAAACTGCATTTTCTGTCCGTCTGGCCGAAAGGCTCCACGGCGAACTCATCAACGTCGACTCGATGCAGGTCTATCGTCCGCTGGCAATCGGTACGGACAAACCGTCGAAGGAACAGCAGGCGCGAGTCCCAATTCACGGCATAGATCTGATCGATTTTGGTCCTCCCATGGATGCCGCAGAATTTGCGGCATATGCGCACGAAAAAATCCGCGAGATTCATTCCAGGGGCAATTGCTGCATCATTTCCGGAGGAACAGGACTTTATCATCGCGCCATTGTCTATGGCCTGATCGAGGCACCATCGAGAAATGACGCCGTCCGCGCAAGGCTCCGTGCAGAACGGGATGAGATCGGCATTGCCGCCATGTATGAACGACTGAACCAAATTGATCCCGAAGCCGCATCCAAAATCTACTCGACCGACTGGATTCGAATCGAACGGGCCCTCGAAATCTACGAAACGACGGGTTCGCGGCTGAGCGATTTTCATGCAAAACATGGCTTTAAAACAGCCCGCGTTGAGCGGCTGACGCTCGGCTGCACCGCGCCGCGTCAGATCCTGTATCAAAAAATAGAGCAGCGACTCGATGAAATGTGGACCCTGGGCATCATGGAAGAAACTCAGGCAATGCTTGATGCACAGCTCGATCCAGAACAACTTCCGCTCAAAGCACTCGGATACAAACAAGCCGCAATGGCACTGCTCGGCCAGTGTTCAAGCCAGGAAGCTCTGGAACTGGCCAAAAGAGAAACCAGGCGCTTTGCAAAACGACAACTCACCTGGTTCCATGCTGACAAAGAAATTGAATGGATGGATATGCCGCTTTCGGATGAAGATTTTGAGGCAGTCGTCCGCAAATGCCAGGAATTCTTGGGCGTAGTTTGTTAGCAGTCACTATCCACTCTTCACTAACATCTATTCACAGCCCAATCGCATCACGTCTCCGACAACCCACAACAAAAAATGATAAAAATCCTTTGACAATCATCATTACAACGCGTATAAGGCCCGCCGTTCGACATGTGGTTTACATGCCAACGTCTTTGAATGCGAGGATGGCGGAATTGGTAGACGCGCTAGCTTGAGGTGCTAGTCCCGACATTACCGGGGTGGGGGTTCAAGTCCCCCTTCTCGCATGCTCTTTTAAAATTTATTTATCCATCTGCGAGGATGGCGGAATTGGTAGACGCGCTAGCTTGAGGTGCTAGTCCCGACATTACCGGGGTGGGGGTTCAAGTCGCCCTTCTCGCATGAAAAGACGCTTTCAGCGTCTTTTTTTTTGCTCTTTTTCATCCATTTCTTCCTCCCATACAGATTGTG
>JAEEGL012379283.1_pt1 | contig 14816 bp, 9 predicted proteins | sample 9134231 | NCBI WGS metagenome assembly JAEEGL01 (sample SAMN16246548, study PRJNA631951) | gut metagenome | biome: gut microbiome; feature: rumen; material: fiber-attached | host: Bos | place: Iran: Karaj | collected 2018-10 | reverse complement strand
TATCGGTGATCACTATAATAATCCAAGTTTCGGATACGGTGGTTATTGTCTTCCCAAAGATACAAAGCAGTTGCTCGCAAATTATGCCGATGTGCCTGAAAATCTGATTCAAGCAATTGTTGAAAGTAACCGTACTCGAAAGGATTTTATAGCAGACCGAGTTTTGAATATGGCGGGGTATTATGACTATTACAACTGTGGCGATTTTGATGCTTCGCATGAAAAAGAATGTGTGATTGGCGTGTATCGTCTGACAATGAAAAGTAATTCCGACAATTTCCGTCAAAGCTCCATTCAAGGTGTTATGAAGCGTATAAAGGCTAAAGGTGCGCAGATAATTGTGTACGAACCGACGTTGGAAAATGGAAGTACATTTTTTGGCAGCAAGGTTGTGAATAACCTTGATGAATTTAAATCAAAAGCCCAGGCGATAATTGCAAATCGTTATGATGCTTGTCTTGACGATGTTGCCGAAAAAGTATACACGCGCGATATTTTCCGAAGAGATTAGAGCGGTTACACTTCTTTTTGCTTGTCTTCCAAGTAAATATTGAAGTCAAATCCCAAGACAAGAATGTCGTCGACTTGTTCCCAATTGCCTTGCCATTGTTGGAGCATTTTCTTGAGCGTGACACCTTGTTTGGGAAGATTAAATTGTTGACACTCCTCAATATACGACATGAATCGTTTGAATTTTAATTTTTTGCCGTTTTCTCCGCCAAATTGGTCTGAATATCCGTCGCTGAACATATAGAATCTATCGTTCGGTTGTACGTTTATTATTATGTTTGTGTACGGATTGTCTTGGTCGTTACTGAGTCCTACGGGATATTTGTCGCCTTTGACTGTAATAAATTGATTGTCTCTATAAATGAGCATTCGCGACAGTGCGCCGGCAAATTCCAGAACGCAAGTACTTTTGTCAAAAACGCAGATAGAGATGTCCATTCCGTCTTGTACAACGGTATTGTCTTCTAAATCACCTTTGTAAAGTAGTTCAATGAGCGATTTGTTCAAGTAGTCAAGAATTTCCGATGCTTTGTGAATGTGTCTGTCTTTTGTGATGTTGCGGAGCAAATTGTAGCCGATAATCGACATGAACGCTCCAGGAACTCCGTGGCCAGTGCAGTCGGCGCAGACAATGAAAATTTTTGTGTCAATCTCCGTAATCCAATAAAAATCGCCACTAACAATATCTTTGGGAATATACAAAATAAATGACGAAGGCAAAATTTGTTTGAATCTTGCTCTGGCGGGCATGATTGCCATTTGAATTCTTTTTGCATATGTGATACTGTCAAGAATATTACGGTTTTTGTTTTCGAGTTCAGTTTGCTGTTCTTCCAATTTTTCTGTCCATGCCTGTCGTTCCGTCAAACGATGATTTTCTTCTATAAGTTTTTTACGGCTTCGTTGAATGGCTAATAAAACAATGATGGTAAGAGTCAGTATTTCAATTATATAGGCGGCGGTAGTTCTCCAAAAAGGAGGTTTTACGCGTATTTGGATTGATTTTTCTTCGGACCATATTCCGTCGCTGTTCGATGCAAGTATTTTCAATGTGTAGCTGCCTTCGGGAAGTTTTATAATGTTGATGTAATTTTGATTATTTAGGTCTATCCATTGGTCTGTCTGACCGCTGATGAAGTATTTGTATTGATTTTTTTCTGGTCGCGTGAATTCTAATGCGGCAAATGAAATTTTTATGTTCGAGTTGTTCCACGGAATGACAATAGCGTCGCCGTCGAAAATTTGTCGTTCGAATTTCTTGTCGTTTACCGTGTATTCAAGTTGAAGAAACTCGAGATTAGGGGCATTGGTAGTTGCCGTAATGGAGTCGGGGTGAAAGATGTTGATTCCCGTCGTTCCGCCGAATAGCATGTAGCCGTTCATCATTTTCCACGCTGAATGAGGCGAAAACTCGTAGTCTTGAATGCCATCGTTCAATGAATATGATTTACAGATGATGGAGTCGGCGTAAAATGCAGCAAGTCCGTTATCGGTTCCAATCCAAATTTGAGAATTGTTTGTCTGTACGGAAAAAATTTCGTTCGAGACAAGACCGTTGTGTGTGGTGTAAAGTGTCGATTCGTCAAGAACGGGATTATATTTGATTAAGCCGAGATTTGTTCCAATCCAAATGTATCCTTCATAGTCTTCGGAAATGTCGTACACATGTTTCTGCATATCCGTCGAGAATTGAGCAAAAATGTCTAATTCTTTGAATGTGTTTGTTTTATAGTCATACAGACTGACGCCGTTTTCGCATCCAATGAAAATTTTGTTTTTGTAATTTTCGTAAAAGCAACTGATTTGATTTGACGGAAGTTGCTTTTTATCAATCTGTTTTATCTCTTTAGTTTGTGTATTGAAAATGGTTACTCCAAAGTTTGTTCCAATCCAGAGATTTTTTCGAGAATCAAGCAAAAGTCCCTTAATTCGTTTTTTTGCAAGGCAGAAAGAATCGAGTTCGGGAAATTCCTTGTCAATTGATTCAAATTTCTTGGAATTTTTATCGTATAGCAGAAGTATTCCGTCGCCCCCGATGAGAATTTGAGATTTTGAAAACTCAATAATTGACGTTACGTAATTAGTCGGAAAGTTGCCTTTGTCGGCAGAGAACGTCTGTTTTGTGTGTTTGTTCATGTCGTAAATCTGTAATCCGCCGAATTTCGTTCCGAAAAATACAAGTTCGTCGTCTATGCAGATTGACGTAGTGTATGTGTAATTTCCTTCCTTTTTGCTATCGCTGTTGGAGAGAAGGAGGAATCGTTTCTTTTTTATGTCGAGTTTGTAAAGACCGTTTTGCGAACCAATCCAAATAAGATTATCGCGTGTCTTTATTATTGTATTTACTTGATTGGCAAATGTCCCGCTTGGTATGGTCGTCTGCTGTTGGCGGGTAAATGTTTTTTTTCTTGTGTCGAAAGTAAAAATGCCGTTACGTTCCGTTGCAATCCATAGAATATCGGTGTTGAGACCTCCGCTTATTCCTATTATGTCGGATTGTGCGGCATAGAAATACGCAGTTGTTTTTTTCGTCTTTTTGTCGAACAAGTTCAGACCGTTTTCTGTTCCAATCCACAGATAGTCTTGGTCTTCGTAAATGGCATGTATTCGGTTGTTACTGAAATTCTTGAAGAAAATAAATTCGTCTTTGTCTTGTTCATAGCATCCCAGACCGTTCTCCGTGCCAATCCAAAGTGTTCCTTGTGAATCTTGAAAAATAGGGCAGGTGTATTGTTCAATTTCTTCATCGAAAATACTATTGTTCAATTCGTATGAATGAATATTTCCATCTTCAGGGTTGATTTTACTGATGTTTTTCCCCGTTTTTATCCAAATGGTACCTTCGTTATCGCAAAAAACATTTTGAATAAGTTCGTTTTCAAACGTGTATTCGTTTGATTTTGATGAGAATCGCCTGCATTCGTATGATTCGCGGAGAATTTGATTGAGACCGTATTCTGTCGCTATCCAGATGTTTTGATTTTTGTCTTCGCAGATACCGAAAATGTTGTTCGACGAAAGTGTTGTTTTGTTTAGTGGGTCGTTTTTGTACACTAAAAAATCTTTTCCGTCGTATCGGTTCAATCCTGAATTTGTGCCAATCCAGAGAAACCCTTTGGAATCTTGAAATAAACATCTTACGGCATTGTTCGAAAGGCCATTTTGGTTTGTAAATGATTCAATATAGTATTCTTCATCAAGAGGGGAGTTGCTCGCACGGCTATGAAATATCACGAAAAACGCACACAAGAATACTATGGAAATAATACGTCGAATCATTTCGCTAAAGTACAAAAATTGTCATTGTCTTGGTATCTCCAAGCGGAATCTTTATCAAGCAGTTTTCTGTATCTAAGCGATGGTGACGGCAGAAAATCGCCTAATGAGAGTTTTTCCCATTTTTCATTGATCTTTCGTATTGTTTCTTCGTCGGCTGTTACGGGTGACGGCCAATCGCGAAGTTGCTCGTTTTCTATTTTTGTTCCTCCGTCGATAATCAGGCACGTCCGTCCGTTTTGTTCTATAACAGAGCAGTCTTTACTTGGATTGTAATTGTTGAGAATATTCCAAATGATTGATTTTGTGTCGTTTGCATCGATATTTGCATCGTATAGAATGATGCACGAAATATTTGTGTCGTTTTCGAATATTTGTGACGCAGTAAGAATTTGGTTTTGATGAGAGCTTGTTTTATTCGGCACGAATTTGATTTTCCCTGAGTAGTTAGTGTCTTTTCTTGTCGCGTCAATTGCCATTTTGCTTCCGAAGCCGATTTTTGGTCCCGAATGGTCGAGTACATCAAGGCCGCCGTTCATGATTATGCAGTCTTCGTCGGGTTTAAAGTTTTTTTCAATTGCGGAAACAACGGACTCGAAGTTTGTTATGTCGCAAGACTCGTCAACCACAACAAGAGTCTTGTTATTTGCCATTTGCCCCGCCCCCCATAGGGCATTGATTGTTTTCTGAACGTCGCCGTCGCACGTTTTCTTGATTTTTGCTATCACCAAATTGTGCGAAACACCCTCAAACGGCATGATGTAGTCAATCAATTCGGGGCAGAAAAGCATTTTTATCGGGGCAAGGAATATTCTTTCGCTTGCTTTCCCAATCCACGCATCTTCCATTGGCGGAATACCGACGATGGTAGCAGGATACACGGCATTTTTCCTGTGCGTGATGCACGTGATGTGAAATTTAGGATAATAGTCGGGTAGGGAATAGAAACCTGTATGGTCGCCAAAGGGACCTTCTAAAAATTTTTCTTCTTGTGGATCTACATAACCTTCTAGTACAAAATCGGCGTCGGCAGGTACTTCGAGGTCATTGGTGATGCATTTTACTAAATCGACGGATTTTTTGCGAAGAAAACCTGTAAGCATTTGTTCGTCAATGTTTTCTGGCAAAGGAGCTGTGGCGGAAAATATATTTGCCGGATCGCCGCCAAGGGCAACGCTTACTGGCATTTTTTGTCCTAATCGTTTGTATGCTTCGTAGTGATGCTCTCCAGTTTTATTCTTATGCCAATGCATTCCAGTTGTTTGTTTATCAATTACTTGCATACGATACATTCCCATGTTTCGGCAGTGCGTTTCGGGATGTTCGGTGATGACCATGGGAAATGTGATGAATTTTCCTGCATCGTGTTTCCAACATTGAAGAATAGGGATTTTATTCAAATCAACGTCTTTCTCAATCACCTCCTGACATTCTCCTCGACCATTTTTGTGCTTGGGCATCCACGATTTCAGTTCAGCAAGAAGTGGAAGCAAAGAAAGTTTTTCTTTCAGCGTGTTTTTGGGCGATGTAGCTTGGGTAAAAATGGTTTCGATGCGTTGTTTGAGGTCGTCCAACTTGTTGCAGTTCAATGCCGTGCAAATACGTTTTTGGCTTCCTAACGCATTGATTAACAATGGATAATTCGTCCCGTTATTTGTAAAAAGTAGCGCTTTGTTTCGATTCTCTGGAGCTTTGGAAATTCTGTCGGTGATTTCGCTTATTTCCAAATGGGTGTTGACATATTCGGAAACGATGATAAGTTCGTCTTGTTTTTTTAATTCTTCAATAAAATCGTTCAAATTCCTATATGCCATAATGTATTATTTACAATTAGTGCAAACATACGAATTTATTTGACATTATAGTGTTCGCATATAAGGGTTATCGGCATTGGAATAAACATTTTTCAAAAAAAGGTATTTTACTGTTCAAAAGTAATTTTTCAAAACTCGTTACCTTCGTGTTTTTTCAGTATCTTTGCACATCTAAAAATTGCGTATGGGATTCATATCTTCTCTATACAATCCACCGAAACCGAGGGGTTTCAACATGAAGACACGGTATTACGATAAACAAAAAGAAGACCGTGAACATCGTCGTGCGGTTGTGTTACAACAAGTGAAATTAGAAAATGGCGAAGAACTTCCCAAAGGTGTTTTTGTTTCGGACCTGCACAGAAAATTTGAGCAAAACAAAATTTCGAACAAGCGTTCGAAAGATGGTAGTTTCAAGACATTACTCATGCTCGGATTTTTAATATTTCTCGGTGTTTATTTCATAATGCACATGTAATTATGTCTGACATTATTCATTTATTACCCGATTCTGTTGCGAACCAAATTGCCGCTGGCGAAGTGGTTCAACGTCCTGCGTCGGTAGTAAAGGAACTTGTAGAAAATGCCATCGATGCACAAGCAACGGAAATTACTATTTCTATTGTCGATGCTGGAAGAACTTCAATACAAATTTCAGACAACGGAATAGGCATGTCCGAAACCGATGCCAGAATGGCATTTGAACGACATGCCACGTCGAAAATTAGTGACGCGTCAGATATTTTCAAAATACGTTCCATGGGATTCCGCGGAGAAGCGTTAGCATCAATCGCGGCTGTTTCGCAGACAGAACTAAAAACTCGTCAGGAAAATTCCGAATTAGGAACAAAAATCGTCATTGTTGGTAGCAAGGTCGAATCACAGGAACCCGAAGCCTGTCCGAAAGGAACGACGTTCACTGTAAAAAATCTTTTCTTCAACACTCCTGCCCGACGGAAATTCTTAAAGGCAAATCAGACGGAATTCAACTATATTCTTGCCGAAATTTATCAGACGGCTCTGTCACATCCCGAAATTGTATTTACAATTATGAAAGACGGCGTTTTATACGCAAAATATCCTAAAGGAAACCAAAAACAGCGAATTGTGAGTATTTTCGGAAAACAGATGGAGAAAGGTCTTTTGCCCATCAGCGATGAATCGAGTATTGCAAAAATATATGGCTACGTCGGTGTACCCGAGATGGCAAAAAAAACGGGGGCAAACGAATTCTTCTTTGTAAACAATAGATTTTTCCGCCAAAAAAGTTTTTTGGCTTCGGTTTTGCGGGCATACGGTAACTTGCTTCCACAAAAGGAATATCCGCCGTTTTTTATTTTCATAGACATTGATCCAAGCGAAATTGATGTCAACATTCATCCGACAAAAACGGAGATAAAATTCTCGGAGGAATTCAACATTTGCCAATTATTGGAAGCTTCTATAAAATGTACACTTGGGAAAAACAATATTGTCCCTTCGCTTGATTTTAGCGATTCAGCGGACTACTCCGACATGTTTTCGTTTAAAAATGCCGACCCGATAAAGGCTCCGACGATTAAGTACAATCCCGATTACAATCCGTTCAAAAAAGACGAAGCTGCATATCCGAACGCACAGACAAATGTGCGAAATTGGGAAAAACTGTTCGAAGATTTCCAGACATCGAAACAGGCTAAAAATCAAGATTTTGCGCTTCCGTCAAAAATGAACGAAATCAAATTTGAAGAAGCAAAAGACGATGTTTCAGTTTCGTTTTGCACGCAATTTCAGAAAAAATACATTTTGGCGTATGCAGACGAAAAAATCTATGTAATAGACATTAAACGAGCTCATTACAGATTGTTGTACGATGAATTTTCTACTTCGTTAAAAGAGAAGAAGACACCATCACAACAGACGTTGCTTCCTGTCAAAATAGATGTTACAGCCGACCAGTCTGAAACATTGAAGGAAATTCTTCCTCAGCTGAAAGAATTGGGCTTCGACATAGAACAATTCGGTCAAAATTCTTTCGTTGTCAATGGTGCACCGACTGACATCTGTATGTCTGATGTCCAGACAATCATCACCGAATTTGTAGCAAAATACGAGGATTCCCACGACATAAAATGTTCTGTTCAGGAAACTGTAGCGAGAACATTGGCAAAATCGGCGTCGCTGTTTAGAAACCCAGAAATGACTTCAGAAGAAATGAAACGATTTGTGTCAAAACTACTTGCAAACAAATCTTTTACCATTACACCTGAAGGACAAATAATAACTGTGATTGTGGAACCCGAAGATTTACTTAAAAAATTTAACTGACCATGAATTATTATCAGCCATCGGGATTTTCGCGACTTACGCCTGTTGTAAAGAATCTGATAATTGTGAACATTATCTGTTTCTTAATCAGCTCGTTTGGTGAATATATGCATTGGTATGACGTGACAAATGAATTTGGTTTGCATTATCCACTTTCGCCGAGTTTCCGCCCAGTGCAGTTGATAACCTATATGTTCCTTCATGCCAATTTAGAGCATATCTTTTTTAATATGTTTGCACTATGGATGTTTGGGAATGTGTTGGAGAATGTTTGGGGTAGTAAGAAATTTTTGGTCTATTACTTTGCAACGGGCATTGGTGCAGGTTTAGTTCAAATTCTCGTTGCCTATATTCGTCTCAGTACATATTCCATCAGCGACGACATGTGGAATTTAATTATTTCGGAAGGCGACATGTTAATCAGAACTTCTCGAAACTACGTGGATTCTACACTCGGCACGGTGAATGCAATTGTCAACGGCTCAACGGTTGGTGCGTCAGGGGCGGTGTTCGGTTTGTTGATGGCTTTCGGAATGCTTTTCCCAAATACGGAAATTTATTTATACTTTGCGCTGCCAATAAAAGCAAAATGGTTCGTACTTGGATATGGTTTAATTGAATTATTCAGTGGAATCCGTAATAGCGTTGGCGACAACACGGCACATTTTGCTCATTTAGGCGGTATGATTTTCGGTTTTATTCTTATTAAATATTGGCAAAAACATGGATCCAATCTATAATATGAAACCCAAAGATTTCTTTTTTCAGTTGTTCAAACAAAGTGACTGGCTGACAAAGTTAATCTTCATCAATGTCGGAGCTTTTGTCTTGTTGTGGCTTGTAGAAATCATCAGTGCCGTAACGTCCACACAATTATATGGTTTTACATTAGAAAACATCTCGGTTTCAACAAATTGGCACGTTCTCATTCGTAAACCATGGACAATTCTTTCGTACATGTTTTTTGAAACTTCGTTTATCAATTTATTTTGTAATTTACTGATACTTTCATGTTTCGGTCGTATTTTCATTGAATTGATGAACGATAAGCGGCTTCTTGCTACATACGTGCTGGGGGGAGTTGCTGGTGTGCTGTTCGCAATAATCATTTCTGTGCCTTTATCTACATTGGGAATGATTGTATTAGGCCCGACAACCGCCATTCTCGCTGTTATGGTTGCCATTGCGACATATTTCCCAAATTATAAAGTGTATTTGGCATTTTTCGGTGAAGTATCATTAAAAGTACTCGCAATCATTATTGCCATCATCGAACTTATGCCGATTTTTTCGCTTACCCGTCAAGGCGTTCCCCTGACCTTCCTTGCTCCAATTTTTTGCAAAATCGGCGGAATGCTTTACGGATTCTTCTGGGCAACGCTTTTGAAAAACGGAACCGATATTTCCGCTTGGTTCATTCAACTTATTGACAGAACCCCGCCGAAAAAAACGCCTCAATTTACTGTAAACAAAGGTTCAAGACGAAAACGAGACGAATCATACGTTGATTTTGAAGAAGTAACCGAAGATGTCTCACAGGAAGAAATCGACAGAATTTTAGAAAAAATTTCTCAAACTGGTTACGATAGTCTTACCAAAGAGGAAAAAGAAACATTATTTAAGCAAAGTAAAAAATGAGATTGTTTGTACGAATACTATATGCGATTCTCAATGGCGTTGCCGTCATTGCTTTGCTGAGCTGCATTGCGGCACGTTACGTAAATCCGAGTTCGTTCCCGTATTTCGAAATCATAGGACTGACGTTTCCTCTTATTTTTATTGCATACTTCATCGCCGCCATCTGTTGGCTTGTGGCAAAGGAACACAAAAAATATTTCCTCGCTTCGTTCATTCCTCTCGTTCTGAGTTTGCCAATCTTGTTTGACTATTTTTCGTATAAAAATCCAGAAGAGAATGTAAGACAAGAAAATGCTAAAGGTCTTAAAGTCTTGTCATACAATGTAATGGCATGTAACTATTTGGGCTGGAAACGAAATTCCGAAGTGAAACAGCAGATTTTCAGTTTCATTTTCCACGAAAATCCCGACATCATCTGTTTTCAAGAATTTCATCACGATACGCACGAATCGTTCTTGTTGTTGGACAGCATTCGCCAACAGTTGAATTTGTCATACGTTTTCTACAATAAATCGTATACTCTTGGGAATCACTATTTTCAGGGGAATCTTATTTGTAGCCGTTACCCAATTATCAATACAGGTGAAATGAAATACCAGAAGTCTGGCAATTCGACGATTTGGGCTGACATTGTTTGTGGGAAAGACACCGTTCGCGTCTACAATAGTCATTTGGAATCATACCGACTTTCGCAGACCGACAAACACACAATTAACGACATGGGGAAAATACAAAACGTTGAGCCCGAAAAAGTTGAAAGTATAGTCCAGAAACTTGCAAGGGCAATCCAAAAACGAGGAGTACAAACCGACGAGCTTACGCTTTCTATGACGGAATGTCCGTATCCAGTGATTTCATGTGGCGATTTTAATGCTCCTCCATGTTCGTACACATATCACAAAGTTAAAAGCGAAAATAACTTAAAAGACGCATTTTTAGAATCGGGATTTGGCATTGGTGCAACGTTCAACTGGTGGCCGCAACTTCGTCTTGACTATATTTTGGTAAGTCACAATATTGTTTGCAATGATTTTAAAAGAACTGGCTTAAAAGTCTCCGACCACTTCCCAATTTGCTGTACACTAACCCTGAACAATGAGTAGTTATTTTCTCAGCAATACAATCATTTTCAAGAACAAGTCAAAGAAAATGATTTTCGAGGTTCCGTTACGGACAACGTGATAATACGCTAAATTCAATTCCTTAGTAAATCCAGCCACATTTCGTTCGTTTATAAATGTGTGGAATTTTTCAGAAAATGCATTTTCCTGATTGTCCATGTACAAAATTTGCGGAATGTTCTGATTTCTAATGAAATTCTCCCTTACTTCACGTAGACAATATTGAAGGAACGATTTCTGTTTCTCGCGACCCAGACTGTCGAGTTCTTCGGAAAGCTTATTCAATGCTAACAAATCTTTCTGCCAAGCCCAGCGCATAAGTTGTGTGAACATGGTGAAAAACTGAGAAGGAGTGTCATCTGACGACGCCATTTTGAAAGCCTGGATGTAATTTCCGTTGGCATTCTTTATGAGCGACTGCAATTCGTCTCCTTCTATCATGAAATCGTCGTGAATCCTTTGTCTGAGGCTTTCGTCGTCGATTTTCGGGATTCTCACAATCTGCGTGCGCGACAAAATTGTCGGCAACATATTTCGCGTATCTTCCGAAATCATCAAGAATTTGGTGTCGGGCGAAGGCTCTTCCAATATTTTTAATATCTTATTCGCACACGTTTCATTCATTTTCTCCGCCATCCAAATAATCATTACTTTGTATTTTGCGGAGTAATTTGTCATAGACAATTTTTGTATGATGCCCTTTTGTTTCTTGTCGCCTTCGCCTATGCCGGTAGCCTCCGATTCGTAAATAATCGGTTGCTTGTTTTCCACGCCGATATGGTTTTGCCACATTTCGAGACTGATGTACGGATTTTGTGCGAAGAGCTCTCTCCATTCTGGAAGATAGTCGTCGCAGCATTCTTTTGACTTTGGCAATTTCACAATGGGAAAGACAAAATGCAAATCAGGATGCTGTAATTTTGCATACGCCTTGCATGACGGGCATTCGCCACATGAATCCGTCTCCGTAGGATGTTCACAGTTCAAATATTGAGCATAGGCAAGAGCTAACGGCAATTTGCCAGAACCTTCGGGACCAGTAAATAAATACGCATGAGCCACACGATTGAGTGCGACAGTTTCACGCAAATCCCTTTTTATAGTCTCTTGTCCTATGACTTCTCGAAACAGCATGTGTAAAATTTATTTGTACAAATATACGAAATTCATCGGAATATTTTTTCCCGGTAGTGTCATAAAACAGAAAACGGCCGAACTTTTGTTCGACCGTTTTTGTTTATAATTCTGAAATCTTATTTTTAACCAATTGCAATGCGGCTGGAATTCCTTGAGGATTTTTACCTCCCGCTGTTGCAAAGAACGGTTGACCGCCGCCACCGCCGGCAATTTCTTTTGCCATCAGTTTTATCAATTCCTGTGCTGTGAGTTTGTAATCGTCAATTACATCTTGCGAAACAGCAACGCACACATTTGCTTTGCCGTCAACGTTTGCTGCCAAAACAACAATGAACGACGATAAACTGTTTTTCAAATTAAATGCTATGTCTTTCAACGCATTGGCATTCGACGCCGATATTTCCTTTACTACCAACGAAATATTATTTTTCGATTCAACCGATTTCAACAATTCGTTTGCCACCTGCTGCGTCTGTTGTTTTTCGAATGCCTCAAGCTGTTTCTGCAATTTTGCATTGTCGGCAACGAGTTGTTCTACCTGTTTTGTGAGATTTACTGGATTTTTCAGTAATTCTTTTATGGTTGCGATTGTGTCAACTTGCTCGAAAATGAATTTCTCTGCATTGTCGGACGTAACGGCTTCAATACGGCGGATTCCAGCTGCAATGGCACTTTCGGAAACGATTTTGAAGAAACCGATTTTTCCCGTTGATGAAATGTGCGTACCACCACACAATTCCATTGAATCGCCAAATTTAATCACACGGACTTTGTCGCCATATTTTTCGCCGAACAATGCTTTGGCACCCATTGCCTTTGCCTCGTTGATAGGCATATCGCGATATTCCTGCAAAGCATAATCCGAACGAATCAACTGATTTACAATCTGTTCCGTCTTACGAATTTCTTCGTCGGTCATTTTTTGGAAATGCGAGAAGTCGAAACGCAAATGTTCCGGCGTAACCAACGAACCTTTTTGTTCAACGTGCGAGCCAAGTACCTGTTGGAGAGCGTATTGCAACAAGTGCGTTGCCGAGTGGTTACATTCCGTCAATTCGCGTGATTTGGTATTTACCACAGCATTGAACTCCGTATCAAGCGTTTCGGGAAGTTTTTCGCACAAATGAACAATTAGACCATTTTCGCGAACGGTGTCAACAATGGTAGTTTTTACGCCATTTGCCTCAATATATCCTTTGTCGCCGACCTGACCACCCATTTCGCCATAGAACGGAGTCTTGTCGAACACCAATTGGTACAGCGTCTTTCCTTTTGCCGTTACCTGACGATATTTCACTATCGAAACCATACATTCCTTGGTGTCGTAGCCCACGAATGCGTTTCCTTGTTCGTTTGAAAGCACAACCCAGTCGCCAGTCGAAATGTTTGTTGCCTGACGGGCACGTTCTTTCTGTTTTTCAAGTTCTTTCTGGAATTCGTCAATGTCAACTTCGAGATTTTGCTCGCGGGCAATCAATGTCGTCAAATCAAGCGGGAAGCCGTATGTGTCGTACAACGTGAACGCATCGACACCCGAAATCGTTTTCTGACCGGCTTGCTTTACTTTTTCTATCTTCGAGTTCAACAAATTGATACCAGTTTCCAATGTCTTCAAGAAAGATTTTTCCTCCTCGAAAATAACCTTTGTTATCAATTTTTCCTGAGCAATGATTTCGGGATATGCTTTTCCCATTGTTTGAATCAGGCAAGGAAGCAAGCGGTACATAAACGGTTCGTGAAGGTTCAAAAACGTGTATCCATAACGCACAGCACGGCGAAGAATACGACGAATCACGTAACCTGCCTTTATGTTCGACGGCAACTGACCATCGGCTATTGCGAACGAAATGGTGCGAATGTGGTCGGCAATCACGCGCATAGCCACATCTTGTTTTGCGTCATCGCCATATTTTGTGTTTGAAATTGCACCAATTTCCGTAATCAGCGGTTGGAACACGTCGGTGTCATAGTTTGACTGTTTGCCTTGCGTAACCATTGCAAGACGTTCGAATCCCATACCCGTGTCGATGTGTTTTTTCGGCAAAAGTTCCAATTCGCCGTTTGCCTTACGGTTATATTGCATAAAAACAAGGTTCCAAATTTCAATCACTTGCGGATGGTCGTGGTTAACAAGTTCGCGACCAGGTTTCTGTGCTTTTTCTGCTTCGGAACGCAAGTCAACGTGAATTTCCGAGCAAGGCCCACAAGGACCAACTTCGCCCATTTCCCAGAAATTGTCGTGTTTGTTGCCTTTTAAAATTCTGTCGGCAGGAAGATATTGTTTCCAAATGTCGAATGCTTCTTGGTCAAAGTCTGTTCCGTCGGTTTTGTCACCTTCGAAAACAGTGGCGTATAGACAATTTTTGTCAATTTTCAACACTTCGGTCAAATATTCCCAAGCCCAGCCAATGGCCTCTTTCTTGAAATAGTCGCCAAACGACCAGTTTCCAAGCATTTCGAACATGGTATGGTGGTATGTGTCGTGACCAACTTCCTCCAAATCGTTGTGTTTACCCGAAACGCGGAGACATTTCTGCGAATCGGCGATACGCGGTTTTGTAATCGGAGAAACACCGAGGAAAATATCCTTGAACTGGTTCATACCTGCGTTGGTGAACATCAAAGTTGGGTCACCTTTCACCACCATTGGAGCCGACGGCACTATTGTATGCTGTTTTGAAGCAAAGAAGTCTAAAAACGACTGACGTAATTCTTGAGCGTTCATTATTATTATGTATTAACGGCTGCAAAAGTACGTTTTTTTAGTAACAATACACTGCATGCGTATAAAAATCTTTACACTGTAAGATGTATTCAAAGTTGCTTTTAAAAATTTCACATTTCTCTGTCTATGTATTGCAAATTTTTATAATTTTGTGGAATTAAGAATAAACAAATAACAAAATAGTAATTTTATGAAAATAACAGAAATTCATGCAAGAGAAATCCTCGATTCAAGAGGAAATCCAACTGTCGAAGTTGACGTGAAGTTGGAAAATGGTGTAATGGGTAG
>JAEEGL016575300.1_pt1 | contig 14817 bp, 12 predicted proteins | sample 9134231 | NCBI WGS metagenome assembly JAEEGL01 (sample SAMN16246548, study PRJNA631951) | gut metagenome | biome: gut microbiome; feature: rumen; material: fiber-attached | host: Bos | place: Iran: Karaj | collected 2018-10 | reverse complement strand
TTACTAATACCGCCACCGCCAGGACTATTATTCTTAATTTCCCAACTTTCCTCATTTTAATAACCACCTTATGTTCAATTCCTGTTCCCCCAATAGACTTTAATTCATTTTGAAAGTCTTATTCTGTTCCAAAAAGCTTTATCCTGTTTCGAAAAGCTTTATCCTGTTTCGAAAAACTATATTTCTATTCCGAAAGTTATATTTCTGTTCCAAAAAAACTTTATTCAGCTGCTTAATACACACATTAGATATTATTGAAAGATATGTGTGTCGATTTTTCAATAAAACACGTAACTCAAATATAGCACCATTTGGTTATATGTGCAGAAAAATTCAGATGGCACCACTTTTTGAATTCTATATAGGTGACCCTCGGAATTATTTTGCTCTATAGCGCCAGACATACTCAGAGCCATAAAATAATTGTATGATTTGTGGCACCTTCAGAATTTTTTGCTCTATAGCGCCAGCGCTGATGATTGTCTATACCAAAATATATAGATTTTATTCTCCCGCTGGTTATAAAGCCTCAGTGCAATAATACATTCACGCTTGCCATGCGTCATATTGCATTATGTGATTTTTCTCTTTACATCATTTCTTTCATGTGATAATTTAATAATCGCTTCTTGGATGTTCATCCAATGATTCCAAATTTTACAGAAAATAATAGAAAAGAAAGATTACTATCTCATGAAGACAATAATTCACATGAATTCTCGTAAAATTCTTCTGGAAAACGAGATTGAAAAATTAGAAAACATAGTAAACAGATATCCCGAAGGTTCACTTATTTGCCATAGAAACGGAAGCAGATATAAGTTTCTAAAACAAATTCAATTGGGACCGGGGGAAAGAAAGAGAGTATATATCCCCAAAAGTGATCAAAACTTAATAAAGCTACTTACGATGAAGGCATATCATACCAGGCAACTTCAGGATATGAAAAATGAGCTTTTAGCAGTAACAAGATATCTTAACGCCAGAAAGGAACCTCGTTCTTCAGATTTTCTTGATTCATCGTTACCATATTTTATGTATTTACCCCAAGAATTAACAGAATGGGAGACACAGCCTTATGACAAAAGTCAAAAGCATCCTGAAAGGCTTATTGTCAAAGCTCCAAACGGACTATATGTTCGTTCAAAATCTGAAGCGATGATCGCATATATTCTAAATGATCTCAAAATACCTTTTCGATATGAATGTGCCCTTACACTAGACGGCATCAAACTTTATCCGGATTTTACAATCTTGCATCCGACAAAACGTAAAGAATTCATATGGGAACATTTTGGTTTCATAGATAACCTCTCTTATCGTGGAAAAACTCTCTCCAAGCTGCACCTTTACATGTCTAAAGGTTATATCCCAGGTCAAAATTTCATAACCACCTACGAAACTCAGAACATGCCTCTTGATATTAATTACGTGGAAAATCTTGTGAGATTTCACTTCCTGTGATGGTGGCGATTGGTTCATAAGTAATTGTTCGTTATAGCTGTTTATAGGAATTTCTAATTATCATTTACATGCTTATGCAAACGAATTTTGTATACACAACTATTTCTGCACTGTTTAGACTGATTTGGTAGATACAACTAATTCTTCACAAATTGGATTATTAGTGTTGAAGACACCACAATTTTATTGATTTTTGGGTGACCTCCAACATTATTATGTCCTATAGCGCCAACATCACTCTGAAACATCAAAAAGTGCTATGATTTGTGGCACCTTCAGAATTTTTTTGCCATATAGCGCCAGCATTGACTTGTTATTTCATAGTTGTAAAAAAAGAAGAACTGCTACCTACTGTAACAGTTCTCCAAATAGCAAAAATGAAAATTTACACACTTGTTCAGTAGTTCTGACAACTCTCTAATTCTCTGAAAGCCAGTGTGATCAGGCGCTTGAATAGGCGTCTTGGGACAACTCAGAAGCCTAAGTAAGTATCTTGGGACCGCTCAGAAGCCTAAACCAGAATCTTGGGAACACTCAAACCGCCTGAGCAACTATCTTGGAACGCTCAAACCGCCTGAATAACTTTCTTAGGGCACTTTTCTGCGCAGGCACCGCAGTGTGTGCATTTCTCCTGGTCGATAGATGCAACATTGTTCTCTACTGTGATTGCACCGGACGGGCAGTTCTTCTCACAAATCTTGCAGGCTATACAACCAACCTTACAATACTTGTTAACGTCCTTACCCATATCCTGGCTCTTGCAGCGAACAACCTCTGTAGCATCATAGGGAACAAGGTCGATAAGATGGCGAGGGCAGATATCCATACATTTGCCACAAGCCTTACAAGCATCTTTATCAACAACTGCAATTCCGTTAACTACGTGGATCGCATCAAACTGACAAACACTTACGCAGCTTCCGCCGCCAAGGCATCCGAAGGTACAGGTCTTAGGGCCGGCACCGGGAACCTGATTGATAACACGGCAGTCATCTGCACCGTAATACTCGTATCTCTGAGTTGCCTGCTCGCAGTCACCACCGCAGTGAACATATGCCACCATGCGCTTAGCTTCGCCAGCATCAACTCCCATAATCTCTGAAATCTTAGCAGCTACCGGAGGTCCACCAACCGGGCACTGGCTTACAGCAGCCTCTCCCTTTGCAATAGCAGCAGCGCATCCTGAACATCCGGGGAATCCGCAGCCACCACAGTTATTTCCGGGCAGTGCTTCCAAAATAGCCTGTTCTTTCTCATCTACATCTACGTGCAGCTTCATGTCTGCAACGCCAAGAATGATTCCAATGATAATTCCGGCGCCTGCAACTACTGCCGTAGCTATGAGTACACCACTAATCATAATTTATCTCCTTATTTAAATTAACAATGAAGTTCTGCTCACACTTCGCTCTCCAAAAATAAATCTATTCACGGAAATCAAAGATTTCTGAGCTTACTTAAGTGCAGAAAATCCTGTGAATGCGATTGCCATAAGACCTGCAGCAAGAAGTACTGTGGGCATTCCTCTGAAGGGCTTAGGAATATCATTGAACTCGATTTTCTCTCTGATACCTGCAAGGATTACTATTGCAATTGTGAAACCAACTGCTGTAGCAAAACCGCAGATTGTGCTCTCTAAGAGACTATAGCCATTAGTAACGTTATTGAGAGCAACACCAAGAACTGCACAGTTTGTTGTGATCAGTGGAAGGTAAACACCCAGTGACTGATAAAGTGAAACAACAAACTTTTTAAGGAACATCTCTACAAACTGAACCAGCATGGCGATTACCATGATGAATACGATTGTCTGCAAAAATGAAAGATCAAGTGGTGCAAGAATAAATTTGTAAATTGCATTTGTAACAAGGGAAGCAAGTGTGATTACGAATACACAAGCCATACCCATACCAAAAGCCGTCTCTGTTTTCCTTGAAACTCCAAGGAAAGGACAAAGTCCAAGGAACTGACTAAGTACTACGTTATTAACCAAAGAGGCGGTAATCATGATGGACAAAAGTCCTATAATTGAATCTGTCATTTCTTATCCTCCTCTCCTGCTTCCTTAACTTCTTTAACAGCTTCCTTTACTTCTTCGGTTTCAGTCTTAGCTGCTGCAACCTTTTCTTTTAACTGGTCAATACCTGCTTTGGCAACTTCCGGCTTTTCCTCGATAGCCTTAGCTTTCTCCTCGGCTTCCTTCTTAGCCTTCTCTTCTGCTTCCTTCTTAAGGAGTTCTTCCTTAACCTGATGAGGATCCTTGATTTCTACATCACTGCAGCATCCGCCAACTCCAAACTTGGAAGTATCCTTACCCTTCTTCTCCATATTGAACTTAACCTGGTTCATAATAGCGATAAGAACTGCAAGTACGATGAACGCTCCTGCCTGCTGGATGAAAATTCTTACAGGCTGATACTGCGAGAAGAAATATCCTACAGCACCGGGAACAACTGAACCTTCTCCGAAGATCTGAACATCAAACATTGTTCCTCCACCGATAAGCTCACGGAAAAGACCGATTACTGTGATAGCACATGTAAATCCAAGTCCCATTCCGATTCCATCAAAGAAGGAAGGAATGATGCTGTGTTTTGAAGCATAAGCCTCGGCACGACCAAAGATGATACAGTTAACAACTATCAGCGGAATGTAAACACCAAGTGCCTCATACATTTTCGGCACATATGCCTGCATAACCAACTGAACCAATGTAACGAAGGACGCTATAACTACTATAAATGACGGAATTCTTACTGTGTCGGGTATAACCTTTCTAAGAAGGGAAATAACCGCATTGGAAAGTGCCAGAACGAAGGTTGTGGCAAGTCCCATGGTAAGACCGTTTATTGCCGACGTGGTAACCGCAAGTGTGGGACACATACCGATCATCAAAACCAACGTCGGATTCTCTGTTATAAGTCCGTTAAAAAATCTCTCGGCGGGAGTATCCTGCGCAAATCCCAGGGCTCCTTTATTTTCCTGACTCATAAAGCCTCCTCTACCTAATAAACTATTGCCTGTCAGCTTTTACAAAACCTTTGCAAAACCGACAATCTTTACTGAAGCGCTGACTGGAAATATTCAACAGCTGCATTTACACCATAGGTTATAGCCTTAGATGTGATAGTTGCACCGGAAATTGCTTCGATCTCACTATCTCCTGATGCTGCGTTCTTAGTAACTGAGAACTTGCCTGCAGGCTTTCCGTTAAACTGAGGAACGATAATCTTTTCAGCATTCATACCAAGTCCGGGTGTCTCATTTATGGAAATAAGTGAAATGCCGTTCACCTGAGAATCGTTTGTAATACCAACTGTAAATACGATCTTGTCTCCGTATCCGCCACTTGATACCTGAATGACATATCCAAGTCCGTTGCCGGATCCATCGACAGCTTTCTTTACGCTTTTAATTGAAATCTTTCCATAATCAGCTCCAGATAAAATAGAAGCTGCTTTACTCTCGTCGACCTCTTCATCCTCAAAATTAGCCGCATCGGGGAAAACTGCCTGATTAGCTTTAATCTGGGCAAGCTCTTCCTGATAAGCTATGGGTTCCTTTGTGACCTGATACACAAAGCCAAGGGAAACACCGGCAACCAGGGTTATGACAAAAAGAACGAGAGCATTTTTAAACATAGTTTTTATATCACTCATGCCTTTTTCTCCTCCTTTGCTGCAGGTCTGATTCCGAACGCTCTCGGAATTGTGTACTTCTCAATAAGAGGGACAAAGAGATTGCCAATTATGATGGCAAAGGATACACCCTCAGCGGATGATCCGAATATTCTGAAGATACCTGTAAGTACGCCTAGGAGTACACCGTAGATGTATTTTCCCTTAGTAGTAATCGGACAGGTTACATAGTCTGTTGCCATGAAGAAAGCACCAAGCATAAGTCCACCACCTGCGAGCTGTGCAGAGATGTATGAACCGTTAAGACCATGTCCTCCAAAAAGAATTATGAAGATCACGAAGGAAGCAATGTATGTTCCGGGGATCTTAAGATCGATGATACCAAGCATTATCAGGATGCATGCACCGATAACGATGGCGATCATTGATGTCTCACCGATTGTTCCGGGGATCTTACCGATGATCATATCAAGTACCGGAACCTCCTCACCATTCTTCAGCATCTGAAGAGGTGTAGGTGTTGTGTAAACATCTGTTGCAAAATTTGTCATAAGAGCGGGGAAAGAAATCACCAGAAAACACCTTCCGCCAAGTGCGGGATTCATGAAGTTCTGACCAAGTCCGCCAAATAACATTTTTACAACAAGGATAGCGAATATACCGCCCAGGATCGGAAGCCACCAGGGTGCTGTGCTGGGCAGGTTCATTCCAAGTAAAAGTCCTGTAACCACCGCAGAAAAATCTCCGATAGTAGACTTTTTATTCATTACTGTTTCATAGATAAACTCGGTAGCGACTGTTGTTGCAACTGATATAAGCATGATGATCAGCGCATCGATACCGAAGTTGTAGATGCCAAATCCAGCTGCCGGAAGAAGTGCTATCACAACCCACATCATTATGTTTGAAGTGGTAACACTGTTTCTAACATGGGGATTTGACGATACTTTCATCATATCGCTCATTGTACTCTCCCTCCATTACTTCTTTCTATTTGCAAGCTGGATCTTGCGCATGCCCTTGATCAGCTGAGTAAGCTGTCTTCTTGCAGGGCAGATATAACTGCAGCAACCACACTCACAGCATTCCATACCATAGTCCTTAAGGAATCTGTCAGTCTGTCCATTTTCAACTGCATCAGCAAGGTTCTTGGGGATAAGTCTTTCAGGACAAACCTCAACGCACTTTGCGCAGTTGATACATGCACTGGGCTCCATTGCTGAAACCGCATCCTCTGTAAGACAGGTAAGTGCAGACGCTGTCTTGGTTGTGGGAACATCCAGATCAAACAGGGCAAATCCCATCATGGGACCACCTGAAATAATTTTAGCGGGAGTTTTTACAAATCCGCCTGCATCCTCTAAAAGCTCTCTGTAGTTTGTTCCGATTCTAACCTTGTAGTTTCTCGGATCAACCACAGCGTCACCAGTGATGGTAACAATTCTCTCCATGAGCGGTCTGCCTTCTGTGACTGCTCTGTTTACTGCGCAGAGAGTATCGACGTTATCAACGATACAACCTGCATCAGCGGGAAGCATTGAAGAATTTATCTCTCTCTTTGTGCAGGCGTAGATAAGCATACGCTCAGCACCTTCGGGATACTTTGTCTGGAGCGCTTTAACCATGATCTTGTCATCGTCCTTTGTAAGTTCACGGAACTTGGCGATGCAATCAGGCTTATTGTCTTCGATCGCAAGAATTCCCCTGGCATTAGGGAAAAGTGAAACTGCAATGCGAAGTCCACCAAGTAAAAGCTCCGGTTCTTCAACCATTCGTCTGTAATCACTGGTAAGGTAAGGCTCACACTCAGAACAGTTAGCAATAACATACTCAATCTTTTCGGGTTCCTTCGGAGAAAGCTTTACAGCCGTAGGGAAACCGGCGCCGCCCATTCCGACAACTCCTGCTTCGCGAATAAGATCAATTTTTTCCTGAGTGGTGAGTTCCTCTAAAGGCTTCGTAGGGAGCATGGGGCCTTCTTCATAAAGGCCGTCATTTTCGACGATGATGCTGTCACACATACCGCCAGTGGCAAGTCTCCTCTTCTCAATGCCTTTAACAGTACCGGATACCGACGCATAGATCGGCGCAGAGACGAAACCTCCTGCTTCTGCGATCTTCTGTCCAACAAGCACTCTGTCCCCAGCCTGAACTATAGGTTTAGCCGGTGCTCCAATGTGCTGAGAAAGTGGATAAACAAGATCGCCCTTTGGCAGGATTTCCTTGATGGGTTTATCCTTTGAAAGCTCTTTGCCCTCGTAAGGATGCACTCCTCCAACAAAAGTTAATTTAGCCATTTCCTACCTCTTTCCTCTAACGTATCAGACACGTTTTAGAATATTTTCATAGACGCTATTAATTGTATCACACATTTGCTCAATTAGTCAGATTTTAATGCAAAAATTGCTCATCTATTTGCACATTTTATGTGTTATCATATTATTGTTTAGTTTATTTGGTTCAGTTATTGTTTCACGGCGACTTTTCATTGTTATTGTCGCCAAATCATACACTTTTACGAGGACCCGCTATGAAAATAATTGACGAAATCATCGAAAAAGAGCCTGATTATCCCCTTGAGAGAATTGCAGAAAAAAAGGAAGATATTATTTTCTTTGATATAGAAACCACAGGGCTTTCGCCTAAAACAAGCGTCCTGTACCTCATTGGCTGCGGATATTACAGGGATGAAAAGTGGCGTCTTCGTCAATGGTTTGCCGATAAGAAAAATGAAGAATTTGACCTATTGAAAAACTTTCTCGAATTCGCAAGGAATTTCAAAATCCTGATTCATTTTAACGGAAACCGCTTTGATCTTACCTTCGTAAAATTCAAGTGTGATAAGGTCCACATGATCGATATGCTCGAAGAACTTGAATCCCTTGATCTTTATAAGTGTGTTTCACCCTACAAAAATGTATTCGGAATTCCCGACTGCAAACAGAAAACAGTGGAGCTTTTCCTTGGTATAGACAGAACTGACGAATACACAGGCGGAGAGCTTATTGAGGTATACAGAAGATTTTTGGAAGACCCGAACGAAAAGCTTTTAAACATCCTAACACTGCACAATGCTGATGATGTGCGCGGAATGTTTAATCTCCTTCCTGTGCTCTATTACAGGGATTTATTTAATGCGCTTCTTAACCAGAATGTGGTTTTATTCAGAACGGATGCTGCAGAATTCCCGCAGCTTCGAACAGATTTTGCAATAGATGAGGTTTCAAACAATGAAGATCCAACTGCAGTGATTGGGCTTCCTATCCGTGCCATGAAGGTTCAGGCAAATTACTACAGGGATTTTTCCGGAAAAGAGAGACAGGAAATTCTCATGAAGGTGTCCCTTCCTGAATATCTGCCATCTTCTATCGGCGGAACTGCTGACGGATGCTTCTTTAAGGCTGAAGGCGACTCTGCTACTCTTCGCATTCCGCTTTTGGAAAAAGAATTAAAGTACTTCTACGAAAACTACAAGGACTACTACTATCTTCCCGGCGAGGATCAGGCACTTCACAAATCCATCGCCCAGTTTGTGGACCGCTCTCACAGAGAACAGGCAAAGGCCGAGAACTGCTACACCAGAAAGCCCGGTCAGTTCCTTCTTGAATGGGATGCAGTGTTCTCTCCTGTTTTCAAGGAATCCTACAAAGACAAAAAGCTCTACTTCGAACTCACTGATGAGTTAAAGCAGAGCCGCAGTGCAATGTCATTATATGCAGTTCATATACTCTCACACATTATTGAGAATGCTTAAACAAGGAAGTTCTGCTCTCGGGCAATGCCCTCGCCAGAACAAAGTAGTACACTAAGCTCGAAAAAACCTCGCTAAGTGATTACTTTAAAGCCTGTTCCAAATCAGCGATAAGATCATTCTTATCCTCAAGACCACAGGAAATTCTGATAAGTCCTGCAGGGATTCCTGCTGCTTCAAGCTGCTCATCAGTCATCTGTCTGTGAGTAGATGTTGCAGGATTCAGGCAGCATGTTCTTGCATCAGCAACGTGTGTCTCGATAGCTGCAAGCTTAAGCTTACCCATGAAGTCCTCTGCAGCTTTTCTTCCACCTTCAAGCTCGAAGGAAACAACACCACATCCGCCGTTAGGCATGTATTTCTTTGCAACCTCATAGTAAGGATCAGACTCAAGTCCGGGATAGTTAACCTTAACTACCTTAGGATGCTTCTCAAGGAACTTAGCAACTGCAAGTCCGTTCTCAACGTGACGGGGCATTCTTACATGGAGTGATTCAAGTCCAAGATTTAAATAGAATGCGTTCTGAGGAGACTGAATGCTTCCAAGATCTCTCATAAGCTGTGATGTGCACTTTGTAATGAAAGCGCCTTCTTTTCCAAACTTCTCAGCATAAACAATTCCGTGATAAGAATCATCGGGAGTTGTAAGTCCGGGGAATTTCTCAGCATTTGCCATCCAGTCGAACTTACCGGAATCAACGATCGCACCACCAACTGCTACGCCATGACCATCCATGTACTTTGTTGTTGAATGAGTAACGATATCAGCTCCCCATTCGATAGGTCTGCAGTTAACAGGTGTAGGAAATGTATTATCAACAATAAGAGGCACATTATGAGCATGTGCTGCCTTCGCAAACTTCTCAATGTCAAGAACAGTGAGTGCAGGGTTTGCAATAGTCTCACCAAATACAAGCTTTGTGTTATCCTTAAATGCTGCGTTAAGCTCATCCTCTGTGCAGTCAGGAGAAACGAAGGTTGTCTCGATTCCCATCTTTGCCATTGTTACAGCAAGGAGGTTGAAGGTTCCACCGTAGATTGATGCAGATGAAACGATATGATCTCCTGCCTGGCAGATATTGAACATAGCAAAGAAGTTTGCAGCCTGTCCTGAAGATGTGAGCATTGCTGCGCTGCCGCCCTCAAGCTCTGCAATCTTTGCAGCTACATAATCGTTTGTGGGATTCTGGAGTCTTGTGTAGAAATAGCCTGATGCCTCAAGGTCGAAAAGCTTTCCCATATCGCTGCTGGTGTCATATTTAAAAGTAGTTGACTGAACAATCGGGATCTGTCTGGGCTCACCATTACCGGGTGTATATCCGCCCTGTACGCATTTTGTGTTGATTGTATAATCGCTCATAATAATGCTCCTCTCGTAAACATAATCATGCTATTAAATATAACACAGAATACGCAAAAGTAAATTAAGAGATTAGGAAAAACCTATATAAGTCTCGCCAGGGTCTCATATAAAACATCAGGTTCTATAGGCTTTGAAAGATGTGCATTAAGTCCGGACTGAAGGCTTCTCTCAACATCCTCTTCGAACGCATTTGCCGTAAGGGCAATGATCGGTATCTTCTTTGCATCCTCTCTTTCAAGGTCGCGGATTGCCCTTGTTGCCTCAAGTCCATCCATTTCAGGCATTCTCATATCCATAAGGATTGCAGAGTAAAATCCCGGTTCACTCTTTTCAAACATTTTAAGTGCAAGCCTTCCGTTCTCTGCATGGTCAACAACAGCCTCTTTTTTCTTTAAGATCATCATTACAATCTTTGCATTAACAGGGATATCCTCTGCAAGAAGGAAATGCTTTCCCTTAAGGAAATCCTCAGCTACAGGTGCCTTTTCTGCTGCCTCTGCGCTTACATCCTCAGCGCCTGCATCCTTAGCCAAAACAGAATCTCCATCATTTGCGGCTTCACTCTTTTCTCCGGTGACTGCGCCCTTTCCTGCCTCTCCTGCATTTGCAGACTCCTCAAGTGTCAGCGTAACAATAAAGGTTGTGCCCTCACCCTTCTTACTGGTGACACCGATTTCACCATTCATCATCTCAACAATATTCTTGGAAATAGACATTCCAAGTCCCGTACTTCCATAAATTGTTTTTGTGCTGAAATCCTCCTGGCTAAAGGGCTCAAACATCCGCGGAATGTAGTCCTCGCTCATTCCGATTCCGGTATCCCTCATGGTAAATCTGAAAACAGATTTATTGTCATAGCTTCTTATTCTCTCTATCTTGAAGAAAATATCTCCACCTTCTCCGGTGAATTTTACTGAGTTTCCAAGAATGTTTATAAGCACCTGCTTAAGCTTCATATCATCGCCGATGTAATACTCGCCGATATCTCCAACCTTCTCGCAGTGCCAGTTGAGACCCTTATCATTACACTGTCCACCAATCATGACATCTATCTGATCCATAAGTGCATTCAGAGAAAATACCTCTGACTTAAGAACCATTTTTCCTGCTTCTATTCTGGACATATCCAGGATGTCATTTATGATCTTCAAAAGATAATCAGCAGATGAACCGATTTTCTCAAGATGCTCTCTTGTGCTCTCCGGAAGATCAGGCTCACTTAAAGCAATGTGATCAAGACCTATAATCGCATTCATAGGCGTTCTGATCTCATGACTCATGTTAGACAAAAATGCGGTCTTGGCGCGGCTCGCGTCCTCTGCTGCCTTTAGGGCATCACTAAGAGCCTTGCTCTCTGCAATAGCTTTTCTCGTCTGAGAATCAACATCTGCAAAGCCAAGACCAATAGCATGAACTATGTGATCATCTCTGTCCTCAGGTCTTCTTACACCTGCGACGCGGACCATCTCATAGGACTCCTGCCCATTTCTGTTTACCATGTAGCGCAGAGAAATAACCCTGTCACTCATAAGGTTCTTTCTAATAGAATCGGGCATTAAAAACTCAAGAAATTCCTCACGGTTTTTCTCTACCACATAATTCTCAACATAAGCCCTCAAGGTCTCTTCGTATTTGAAGTTCTCTCCCTTTTGAAGACCGTCATCTATTTCGGAATGTGACTGATAACATATTCCTTCATTCTGATCGAGGTTGATATAATACACACTTCGATAATCAGAAGAAAGCGCAGTGATCATGCTTGTAGCCTGTGAATGCTTATCCTGAACATACTCATGCAAAGCTTCCTTTATCTGATGGATCCTGTCGCCAAGCTCCTTTACATCGCCGGCATCAGTAATGTCCATTCTCTCAGTTACTGCATCGGGGTTGATCTCCCTTGTGAGTCCGTCAATATCCTCAACGACATCTCCAAGCTCCTCTGTGATATCCCCTATCTGATTTCTAAGTCCCCTGGTCGCAACAAGAACCATGATGATACCAAAGAGTACAGAAATAATACTGTTTATAAGAATTGCCTTCGCCTGCTTTGCTATCTGCGCATCATACCAGTCCGCAGAAAAATCAACTGCCACTATTCCGCCAACCTTTCCCTCTGAATCAAAGACAGGACTATAGGCACTGTAAAATCTTCCCCAGGCATCTGTATAGGGTTCTTCATCAACTGCCGGAGTTCCATTTGACGCAGTTATAAGAGCATCCGTTGTTACTATGGGATCACCAAAAATTCCGGGATCATTTATCGTGGGATCTACAGTAAAAGTGAAGCTATTCTCACCACTTTTGCGAATGCAATAGATATATTTAAGATCGATATTTTCCTGATAGACAGCCAGAGTATCATTTATGATCTGATACTTTTCTGTCCCCTCATCCTCTGCCTTAAGGTCTCTGAGCACATCACCGTCAAGACTTGCAGCTGCGGTATTGGAAATATCGAGCATGCGATTCTGAATAAGAGTTTTCAGTGCATTTTTTGTACTATTCATCAGAAATGAGCCAAGGATAAAGTTTGCAGCAAGAAGTAAGACCGCGATTACAACAGCCAGCTTAAATGCGAATCCCGGTGTTTTTTTACCCTTTATTATTCCAATAACGTCTTCTGCAAAACCTTTTTTCATTCTAAGCCCTCATAATCCTTGACAGATGTCAATGAAATAGGAATAATAATAAAAAAATCTTACAGTTTTCCACGGAGAATGCAAAATGTACGAAGGATGTAATAAAACTGCATTAAGCTCACAGAAAAATATCGCGGACAGCTTTATCAAGCTTTTGAGGAAGGAAGAATATTCCAAAATCAGCATCAGCGAAATCTGTAAACAGGCAGATGTATCAAGGCAGACCTTCTATACTCTCTTTGAATCCAAGGAAAACATCGTGGCCTTTGTTCTTGCAAAGCACTATGAATTCCATCCCGCACATGAATGTAAATGCGAAGGAACACCCACTCTGCTTCAGCTGAGTGAGGCATACAGCAAATACATCCTTTCCAAAAAAGAGATTTTGCAGCTCCTTGTAAAAAATAACATTATCTATATGATGCAATGCAATCTCTACAAGGCTTTCACCTCATGTGAAGAGATGCATTTTGATGATGATGTTGTGGTAAATAATCTCACAGCAGATTTCCTCGCAGCCGGTCTTACAATGATTGCGAAGCACTACTGTTTAAACAGTGATAAGTTTTCAGAGGCTAAGCTTGAAGCCCTTATCTACGATCTTTTCAGCGGTAAGAAATTTGACCACTGAGATAATGCTTAAACCTCTATTTCATCCTCTTCAGGAAGATGAACCTTTGAGATAACAACTATGGTATCTCCTGCTTTTAACTTAACACCACCCTTTGGAACAATGGCCCTTGAACCTCTTTTTATGGACAAAAGAATTGTCTGTCTGGGGAAATCAAGGTCTTTTATAAACTGTTCGCACCAGGGATGTGTTTCTCCAAGCGTTACCTCTTTAAGATGCATTGGCACATCATTTTTAAGAGCCTGTGCCCCAATGATGACCTTATCTCCTGCTTCAAGGATTATATTTCCATTAGGTATAATTACGTTTCCTCTTCTCTGGATCATGGCAATGATCGCGCCGTGAGGAAGCTCTATATTTCTGATTTTCTTATCTACCCATCCATCCTTTGTACTAAGCTCAACCTTGATAAAACGCATATCGATACTCTTTGCATAATCACCCATATGCTTGAGCTTTGTGTACTGTTCAACGAATCCTGCGGAAATAATACCTGTAGGGATAGCTACAATTCCCACTCCAAGGAACGCAAGTAAAATTCCAAGTATTTTTCCCATGATAGTGATCGGGTAAATGTCTCCATAGCCTACTGTCAAAAGCGTCGATGCCGCCCACCAGATTCCGGAAAATGCATTTTCAAAAACATCAGGCTGTGCTTCGTGTTCTATCGAATACATGCAAAGACTTGATGCAAGCATCATTACAGCGATGATGAAAACTGAGGAAAGAAGCTGCTGAGACTTACTTTTGATTACCTCAGTAATTACATTCAAAGAATCATAATATGCATTTATCCTGAAAAGTCTGAATATCCTCGCAACACGGAACATTCTGAAGGCCGTTGCTCCTGCAGGAAAAAATACCGGCAGATAATAAGGCAAAAAGCTAAGGAGCTCGATAATTCCCACAAATGAAAAAATGTAGGTAATAACAGCCCATAGCTCTGATTTATCAGGATATAAACACCTTGCGCATATAAGACGAAGGATATAATCAACAGCAAAGAAAAATACTGTTACTGCTTCTATAACGCGAAAAGCATCGCCATACTTTTCTTCCATCGTCGCAAAGGTCGACAAAAATGCTGCTGTCAGATTCACAACCAGCGCAATGGTTCCTATCACATCATAGGCTACGCTTATCCAATCCCCAAGATATCCCACTGAAACTATCTTATACAGCTGCTGTCTTGCAGCTGTAATCTCTTTTTTCATTTCTTCCATACAATCCCCTAATCGTTATTCTGATTCCTTTACATCAAAAACGATTGCCTCCTCCGGTGCAAGTGGCTTACTAAAGTAGTACCCTTGAATTATATCAGCTTTAAACTC
>JAEEGL015389646.1_pt1 | contig 14817 bp, 14 predicted proteins | sample 9134231 | NCBI WGS metagenome assembly JAEEGL01 (sample SAMN16246548, study PRJNA631951) | gut metagenome | biome: gut microbiome; feature: rumen; material: fiber-attached | host: Bos | place: Iran: Karaj | collected 2018-10 | reverse complement strand
TTTTGCTTTTCCTTATCGGTTTCCTGATGAAGTTCCAAAAGTTGGCGTTTCAGTTCGCGAACTTTGGCAAAAGTCTCGATAATTGCAAAGGTTACGGCTCTTGCCCTTTCTCCCTTCAATACTGTAGCGAGCATATACAATCCGCGCTCAGTAAATACCTTGGTGGGCTTGCGGTTGTTATCTGACACTTTTGATATCAAAATTTTTGATTTCAAATCAAATAACTCACTTTTTGTCAGTTCAAACACATAGTGTTCGGGGAACTTATCTATGTTGTTTCGTACCGCTTGGTTGACTTCCCGAGTTTCCACTCCATACAATGCCGCTACATCTGCATCGGCAATTACCTCTTGATTGCGAATAATTGCAATCTTATCTTCAACCTCCTTAAACGGGATGAGGCCAGAGGTTTCATTCGTCTTAACTAAATCATCCATAGTGTATGTATTAAACGATAACGTTAACCTTAACTTTAACCTTAACCTTAACTATAGTCTCTCATAAATCTTTGGTAAAAGAGCATACCCCAAATTCCCCTTAAGTGGTGTAAGTATTTGACTTAAAGGTTATTACAGGGGTTGGATGCGTGTTAATCGTCATTATGATGACATTTCGGTGGTAAAGATAGGAAAAATAAACGATAACGTTAATAGCACTTCGTGCGTTTACGAACAATGTTCGTGATTTCCGTCACGACTCGGCATTGCTGATGCGAGCATCGCACTGCTCTCACTGTTTCAGAAATTCAAGTTTTTGGTTTCTTTCATTCATTTATTCTGAAGGCGATTCATGGAAGAATCGACTACATTAGTTCTGAAAGCGTTTTCAGAAAACGATGACAGGATTCAAGATTAAAATACATGAGAATTAACAAAAACCATCAATAAACGCTAATGTTAATGCTGACGATAACTTTATTTCTTTTGTCAGCAAATAAATCTTTTTAATGGGCGCAAGAAGTTTTTTATGGCGGTTATCCTTTTATCCTTATTCTTTCTCTTTTCTTCTTCGGATAACCATTTGTCGGTGTATGTTCTATAGTAATTGGAATCTAAGCCATTTGCAGAAATGATGTTAAGACAAACTTCGTATAATTCAGGATTTTCTTTCCTTATTTTTATAATCAGTTTTTCAACGCAATTGATTCCATTAGTAATGTGGTGTTCTTTCAGAAAAACAACTTTTCTACTATATACACCCATTCGAGTTTTAATCTTTTCTGGGTTCCAAGTAAACATGATGGACGTTGGACTGTAGGTTACAGTATATATTGCCCTATTATCCACCTTAATGGATTTTGCATAATACCCCGACATGTATGAGAAACGAACGTCATTTTGATTGGTTGTTTCTTCAAAGCGGATATCATATTTGTCAATGAGCGATTTCTTGATTATTTTACAGACGGGCCCGTCATTTTGATATCTGAAAGCCTTTTCTCCTTCTTGTGGATTCTCGTCATATTTTCTGAAAAGCCATCCATACCAATCTCTTTTACTTGAATAGGTATAATACTCGCTGTCAACATTCAGCCGATTGAAAAACACAATGTCTGTGTCGACATCCTTGTATTCGTCAAGAATTTCTGTGAGACAATAATTGAAATAGTCGTCAGCATCTGCAAATATTACTTTTTCACTTTCAGTATGCGCAAGACCGATGTTTCTGGCATAGCCCGCCCCCTTGCCTTCTTTTGTAAATATGACTTCAACGTCATTGCGGTCAAGACCAGGGAAATGCTTAAAGTCCACGATGTCTGGGTCGCTATTGTCATCTACAACAATGACATGCAAGTCATCACGGTGTGGTATTGAATCCAAGCAACGTTGAAGTAACTTAGGAGAATTCTTATGCGGGATAATAATGGTATATGTATATTTCATGGATTTAATGTTTATAATCTTCCGTCAATAGTATTTCTGTCAAGGACTCCCTTGACATCATAAACAACCCCTCTATTGTTCTTCAGGAACTTGCGGACATTGATACCGGTGAATTCCTTGTGGGCTACGGCCAGAATCACAGCATCGTATTTGTTCTCTAATAGGGGCATTTCTCCTTTTGTTATTTTAATGTCATATTGGCATTTCACATGATGCGCATCGGCCCACGGGTCGAAAATGGTAATGTTGCTGGTATATTCTTTCAGAGTGTGGTAGATATCAACAATCTTGGTATTACGGATATCAGGGCAGTTTTCCTTGAAAGTGATACCGAGAATCAAGATATTGGAGTCCTTTACTAAGACCCCGTTCTTGTTCATTAATTTGATGGTTTCATTGGCTACGTATGCGCCCATACCGTCATTCAGTCGGCGAGCGTTGCTCATCACGCGAGGCAGCACACCGTATACCTGAGCTTTCTGAATAAGATAAAAGGGGTCAACGCTGATGCAGTGACCACCTACCAAACCAGGACTCATCTTGATGAAATTCCACTTCGTTGAAGCCGCCTCTATCACGTCGCGGGTATCAATGCCCATGGCATTGAAAATCTTTGCCAGTTCGTTCATAAAGGCGATGTTCACGTCACGCTGCGAGTTCTCAATGATTTTTGAAGCTTCGGCGACTTTGATGGATGGAGCCTTGTGCGTACCATTGACCAGCACAGCATTATAAACACCATCAACTAAATCCGCAATTTCGGGTGTAGAACCAGAAGTAACTTTTTTTATTTTCTCCACCGTATAAAGTTTGTCACCTGGGTTGATGCGTTCTGGAGAATAACCTGCAAAAAAATCTAAATTGAATTTTAGTCCAGAAACCCTTTCAATCACAGGAATACACTCCTCTTCGGTAACTCCAGGATAGACGGTTGACTCATATACAACCACATCACCTTTAGAAATCACCTTACCTATGGTCTCGCTTGCGTTTAGAAGGGGAGTTAGGTCAGGACGGTTGTTTTCATCAACGGGTGTGGGAACGGCAACCACATAAAAATTACAATCTCTAATCAAATTGATGTCCGTTGTGCATATAAAGCCATTAATGATGGCTTCTTTCAACAGATGGTCTGCAACTTCAAGAGTAGAATCATGCCCTTGCATGATAGCATCAACACGAAACGAGTTCAAATCATAACCAACCGTCTTAAACTTGGTGCTAAACAAACGAGCCAGTGGCAGGCCAACATATCCTAAGCCGATAACGGCTATCTTGATATTTTTCATAACAATCTATAATAAATGAATTCCTTTAATGGATTTAAAACCCTTTTTATTTCGTTTCTTCTTTTAGATTTCTTTTTCTCTTTTTCTTCTTTTAAAAAAAATAGAATTGTATAATTTCTATAATAATCTGGATCTAAGCCATGCTCTGAAATGATGTGTAAGCATTCTTCGAATAGATTCGGGGCGTTCTTCTTTATATTGGGAAGTAATTTTTCGATACAATGTAAGGAGCCAGTAACAATATTATTTCTTTTTAAAAATAAGACCTTTCTACAGCAAACTCCAATGCGCGTTTTTATTTTTTCATGATTCCAAGTAAACATCAAAGACTTAGGACTATAGGTAACAGTATAAATAGCTCGATAGTCCACTTTGATAGATCTCGCTAAATGTCCTGTCGTGTATGAGAAACGGACATCATTCTGGTTTGTTGTCTCTTCAAAAAGGATGTTATGATAATCAATGAGTGACTTCCTGATTATTTTACATACAGGACCATCATTTTCATATCGAAACATTTTTTCTCCTTCTTGCGGATCTTCATCATTTTTTTAAATGGTTTTCCATACCAATCCCTTTTACTTGAATAAGTATAATAAAAGCTGTCAACATTTAGCCGGTTGAAAAACACTATATCCGTTTCGTCTTCCTTGTATTCATCCAGAATATCTGAAAGACAATAGTTGAAATAGTCGTCGGCATCAGCAAATATTACCTTTTCACTGTCGGTATGTGCAAGACCGATATTTACGATGATGTGTAAATCATTACGCTGAGGTATTGAATCCAAACATCGTTGAAGTAACTTAGGCGAGTTTTTGTGTGGGATAATGATGGTATAAGTATATTTCATATAAGTCAAAACTAATTAAGCATTTCTTCGTAGATTTCTTTAAATTTTGGTATGGCACTTTCCCAGGATGTTATACGATAAAGTCGTGCCGGGTTTTCAGCACTTTTCTTTTTCAGTTCTTCCATATGAGTTAATGCATAAAAGATATTGTGGTATAATTGTTCCAATGATGTTTTGATATAGAAAAGTCCATTTTCTTCAAAAATGGAGTAAGGAAGCCAGTCTCCGACAATCACTACATTTCCACAAAACAGATGCTCTTGAGTTGAACTTGAAAGAGCGTCTGATTCAATAATATTTATATACAAGTCAGTCATCGTTCTTAATGACATAAGCTGGTTTTCTGTCATATAGTCATTGATCATGACATAAGAAAAACGCACATTTTTCAGCGCATCTTCAACCTGTTTCAGATAATTGTTTTCACGCAGGTAAGTCATTGGGAATATCACGAAAATACTTTCTAGTATTTCATGTGGCAGTTTATCAAGAGCCTCAATCATTTTCAAATGCTGATGACGAGAACGGGCATTGTATCCGCATGTCACAATCAGTTTATCTTGATAATCTCCTCGGATAAAACTTAAGTCCTGTTTTTCCGGATGTTTATGGAATTCAATCAAGTTATCTAATTGCTGATTACCGAAAACACCAATTCTGACTTTATGCTCATATTGTGGAAACCGGCCGAAGAAATCACTTTTCATTTGCTCGGTTGCTATCTGTATGATATCTGCCTTGTCATACACCTTAACTTGCCATCTCACCCTATCTGGTATGTCCATATAAAAATCTGAGCCCCATATATGTACCTTCACCTTTTTACCTTTTTCTTTGAATTTTGGAACCAGATAACCGTACATAGGCTTAAATAAAGACTGAACATCTATAATGTCATAGTCTTTGATTAAGTACATAATAAGCCTGTGTAAAAAATGGCGTTCAAAGAAACGTTTTCCATAGGGAAGTTTCTTTGTAAGCTTGTATAATGATACTAATATTGGTTTTTTCTGTCCTTTTGGAGAAAAAAATCTTATTAAGGAAGTGTCAAATGAGTCAGCATACACCCCAGCCTTGTTTAGGTTTTCGCATAAACTGTCCATTAATACCATTTGGTTTGATGAATGGTAGAGTATCAGTATCTTCATTTGTGATGCATTGACAGAACTAAAAGGAACCGATGGCCCATTTTAAATATTTTGATGAGAATAATTTGATTATAAGCCAGCAGAACACAATTTCCAACAGGTAAATAAGGATATAATAAGGAATTGCGCTGTATGGGGAAATCGGATTTAACCAGTTGAAGATAATCGGTATAATGAGTATTAACCCCCAGAAATGTGTACAATATACTATCAAGGTTTTTTTACCCCAAAACTCAAAAAACTTGTTGCGATCCAACACCTTGCACATTCTCAGACATGCAAAAGTGCCAGTTAGGGATGTTATAAAGAAAATGGGAACTTGACTTAAGGTAACATGCATGCCAGCAGCGAAAACAGGTATTTTTATTCCAGTGAAAAATAAGAGGATCAGGATAACGGGATAAATATATATGCAAAGATTTAATAGCATATTGTATAGTTTAGTTCTATTTCTTAGTACGAATCCTACCGCAACAAACAAACATGATCCCAATGACTCTCTGACACAAAAGATATTGCGTCCAAGATTATAATGATTGATAATGATGCCTGATACAAATAGAAAAAGGGTGATAAGGATGAGATATAGTTGGTTTGGAGTAATTCTATTGATGAACCATACAACAATCTTGGAGAAGAATAAGGCATTTAAGAACCAATAAACAGTCCAGGTATTATTAAAAATGAAAGATAGAATAAAGTGGAAAGACAGGTCTCCAGTTCTTGCTGCCCAAAATATAGCAGAAAGAATCTCAAAAGAAATGAAGGGAATAATGAGTTGCTTAAACTGTGTTTTGAAGAACGGTTTAAAGGGCTTGTTGAAATTTGAACAATAACCAGAGATGATAAAAAAGGCTTGCATAAAAAAAGCCCTGAAGATAAACTGCCATGAATCAAACAAATAAAAATAATCGTTTGAAACATCTAATCTACGGCGGGCACTACCATAGTGACTAACCAAAAGAAGTAAAATAAGTATTCCTTTTGCTATGTCTAAATAGTGTATCCTTTTGCCCATTTAGAGAACATTGATCATTTTTAAATATTCATGCCAATCGCCCATGTCTTGCCAGTCGTTCTGACTGATAGGGTACACACCAACACGTCTTCCCTGGTTTTGCAATTTCTCCATCAAGTGCGTGATATGGAAGAAATCATCAGGAATGTCATCTAATAATGAGGGTTCTAAAATATAGAAGCCAGTATTGATTTTGAAAGTAAGATCCGGTTTTTCCTCTATGCGTTCGATTAATCCGTTTTTACCTGTAGTAATAGTTCCATACGGGATGGTGTATGTCTTGATGGCGGCAACAACAGTCAGTTCGTTGTTGTTTTCATGGTGGTAGTCGAGTACCGCAGCGTAGTCGTCATTAATAAGAATATCGCAGTTGCTGACAAAAAAAGTTTCGTTAATGATATTTTTTAACAACCGAAGACTGCCAGCCGTACCCATAGGCTTATCTTCCTGAAAAAAAGAAACATTATATTCAGGATTGCCTAATTGTTCAAAATAGTTGCGTATGACGTCCGCCTTGTAGTTTACGGAGATATGAAAATCATGACATCCGTGCGCCACAAACTTGTCCATGATGGTTTCAATGATTGTTTTCTCGCCAACAGGAATTAATGGTTTAGGAAAGATGTTTGTCAAAGGTTTCAAGCGTTCACCTTTACCTCCAGCCATAATCACAACGGGAAGATTGAATTGTTTTAAGCCTGGTTTCCTGTCCATAAACAAATCATTCCAGAAGATGATGTCTGCCAAATCTCCGTTATCATTAAGTACAGGCATGATTTCTGCTCTTACCTCAAGCATCCAAGACTTGATGAGCTCCTTGTCATCATTGACGTGAGCGTATCTTTTCCCAGTGTTGTTAATCAGTGTGACGATTTTCGTGTCAAAGGGTTTGTTCGCTATGATTGCCCTTTGCAAGTCTCCATTGGTAATCATACCGAGGAATTTATCTTTGTCAAAAACCAATAAAGACTTGACGAATCTCTCATCCATCAACTTCATGGTTTGGATGATGGTCTTTTGTGAATCTACGATTCTTGTTTTTATACGTTCAGAGGGCATAGTTACTTTAATTTTATTTTCAGAATAGCTGGATTTCCGGAATAGATGCCTTTTTTTTGTATCGACTTTCTGACCAAAGAGCCTGCACCCACCACTATGTCGTCGCCGATGACGATACCGTTTGATAATACTGACTGACTGCCAATGAATACGTTGTTGCCAACTTTGCAGTCTCCATTGACCATAGTGCCTGTAGCAATATGACATTGGTCACCAACCACCGCATCGTGCTCAATATTTGCAAAGGTGTTAATGACAACATTCTTACCCACCTGAGCTCCTGCATTTATGAAAGCGTGGTGCATCACTACGGTGCCTTCTCCTATTGAAGCATATTTTGAAACATAGGCTGTAGAGGCAATAATTGTTGCCAACCTACCCCCAGCCTCTTTCACCTTATTATAAAGTTCAATACGCGTGGCAGGATTATTTATGAAGCCCACAGTGACAACAAACTCAGCCTTATCCACATAGTAGGGGATATCTTCGTCGGTACCAATCACTTTGGCAGACAATACCCCCTTTCCCAATTTGTCTGGTAGGTCAAGTACACCAAGAATCCTGTATCCAGCACTCTCCGCGGCTTCAATAACAGACTTGCAGTGGCCCCCGCCACCAATGAATAATAAGGGTTTCATATATTTATTGCTTTTAATCTTACAGAACTTGGGATGTTTACTACCCTATCTGCAAACCAGACCGTGTTCTTCAATCCGTCATTCTCGCAGTTCTCAAACATGGGAAGTCGGGACATGAGTTCCCAGATGGGACGTGTCATGATGCCATTGTCGTTGGTGTACTCCAGGAAATCTTGTTGAGCTTCCTTATCTTTTAGTATAACGGCATTCAGCCAGTAGTTGCTTCTTGTATCAGGGGTGTCAACAAAGAATTCTATTTCAGGAATGCCCTTGAAAAATACCTCGTAAGCCTTGGCCGTCTCTCGTTTACTGGCTACATATTCCTCTATATGCTCTAATTGCGCACATCCAAGAGCGGCGTTGATGTTAGGCATACGATAGTTGTAGCCTATATGATCGTGACGGAATTCCCACCGGTGGGGTATTTTGGCCTGAGTGGTGATGTGTTTGGCGTATGCTCCAAGTTCTTCATCGTTAAAGAGCATCATGCCGCCGCCACCCGTTGTAATGATTTTATTGCCATTGAAACTCAACGCACCGATTTTGCCGAAGGTTCCCGTGTGTTTGCCTTTATATAGAGAGCCAACGCTCTCGGCAGCATCCTCAACAAGTTCTATATGGTATTCGTTCAGGATATCAATCAGTTTATCAAGATGTACAGGATGTCCAAAGGTGTGCATAGGTACACATGCGCGGACTCTACGGCCTGTGCGTTTGTTATAGCATTCGCCTTTTTTTATCTCTGCATTTTGGGACAGCCATTTACGTACAGCCATGGGAGACAGCCCCATCGTGTCACGGTCAACATCGATAAAGACCGGGTGAGCACCGATATAACTGATAGCGTTGCATGTGGCTATGAAAGTCAGTGCCTGGGTGAGCACTTCGTCATCACGTTTCACACCTGCCAGTAATAATGACATGTGTAAGGCATTGGTACCACTGACACAGACAACCGCACGTTTACATCCTGTGTATTTTGCCATATCCTCTTCAAACCGATCAACAAACTTACCTACAGAAGAAACAAATGTTGTATCAATACAATCGTTGAGATAATTCTTTTCGTTGCCGACGAACACTGGAGCAGCAAGGGGTACAAAATCCTTGGTTCCATATAAGTCGTGGATAAAGTCTGTTATTTTCTTGAGTTCCATTTTACTTTAAATTGTATTTCCTACTCAATTTGTTCCACATCCATAATCTCGGGATGTCTATAACTACAGAAATGGCGTAAACCAATATGAGATATAAAAATATAAGCAATGCGCAGGAGAAGCCATCGAAAGAGGTATATAAATACTGTACGCCTTTATTAAACAGAGGTCTTAAATCCACCTGGCTGTGTATCAGATAAACGGCAAAAGAACTTCTTGCTAAATAATTTATTGTTTTATTTGTTTGTATTTGTATTTTTGAGAAGAACAGTAACATATAGAGTGCTGCTATTATCGTAATAGGATTCGTGTATGCAATAATTTTCAGATAATTCATATCCGAATAAAGCATAATGATGCTTCCCAATGTATTTATCGAAATGCACCCTATAAAAATCAAGAAGTCATATTTCTTATCTAATATAAATAGTTTTTTTATTCGAATAGGCGTTACGTTATTCTTAGAAGAAATGTATACATATCTTGAGAGTAAATATAATCCGATGAAAAGGAGAGGGCTATAGCCATTGACGAAAAAGCGATTGGCACCACCTAACCAACCGTAAGTACTTGAGAATGCAAAAAAGCCGACAATGATATAACGTTGTGTTTTTTCTGATGAGTTTTCTATAAAGGTATTCAAGACTGGCGCTAATATCAGTAAAACTATATATGCTTTGATAAACCAATCCCACTGGGTAAACGCAATGATATCCAATAATTTATGGATGGAAAGCTCTGTTTTCCCTAAAAGCAGAAGAACCAAAAATGTTCCACCCCACAATGTTATAATCTGGAAGAAAAGCGAGAGGAAACTTTTAGTCCGAGTGTGAATGAGAAACCAACCGGAGATTAAAACAAAACTATTGACACCAACGATAGCAATAGACTCTATCAGACATTTTATGGTAGTAGATAGGGGATTTGATATCAGTTCGGCAGAAGTTGGATGAGGAAGAGAAATCATATTCGCATGAATCACAAGTATCATAAACATTGCGACTATGCGATACAGTTCTATGTTTGATTGCCGTGTGTTACTCATATTTACATCTTCTGATCTAAATTTTTTCCTATTTCCTCATGCTGAAAATTTGGCAAAAATTCCTTTATCGCCCCCACTACCTGAGCTTTCGTGAAATCTTCTTTCTGGAAGATGGATTCAAGTTTTTCAAAGAAGGTGTTGATTTCTTCCATATTGTGACGGGCTGTTTGTTCAACAACGCCAAGGGATTGGAAACGATTCATGTCTGTCTTCTCACCGGGAATATTAAATTCCTCATAGGCTTTCTCGCCAGTGGTGTCACTAGTGAAATATCTTACAGGATATTTTACGGTTTCAAGTTTCAGGGTTTCAAGATTCAGTTGATGTGCCTCTCGAATAGCTTCGGTATCGCTGGCACATTCTTTTTTCTCGAATCCTAGCGTCTTTATAAAGTCATCGCAGATAGAAGAGAAGGTGAGCATCTGGTCTTCACCAAGTTTCGGGAAGAAGACTTCCCCGGGTTTACCAAGAATACAGGCCAACATACAAATCTGACCAGATTCTTCGGGAGAAACGAAGTATCGTTTAACGTCCGAGGGAGCAGCAAGAGGTTGCTGCTTCTGGATACGATGAAGCCAGCCATCGGGTAAAGAACCATTGCTGAATGCTACATTGGCAAAACGGGCGGTGGTGACCTTGAAATATTTGTTATAGGCCATGACCAGGTCTTCCATGATGCGCTTCGATGCCCCCATAATGTTTACAGGGTTGGCAGCTTTGTCTGTTGAAACGCAAAAGAAATGTTTAGGTGGATAGACGGTCAACAGATCCATCAGTTTCTTGGCCTTGATGTCGTTATTCTCAATCAGTGCCTGGACGCTGTAGCGGTCTTTTTCGGAACGTACATGCTTGTGGGCAGAGAAGTTGGCTACGATGTCGAAGCCCTTTTCCTCATGGAAAATCCTTTCAAAAATAGGATCAGCAAAGTTGAGGGTATAGCAACGAAACTCATTGGGAACATATAGTCCGTATGTGCTACGTACATCACGAACAAGTTCTGCCAGTCCGTTCTCGTTGAGGTCAACGACGACCATACTCTTTGGTTCAAAACGAAGAATGGACTTGATAAAGGAAGAACCAATTGACCCGGCACCCCCAATAACGCAAACCTTCTTGTTTTTTATTTCTTTAGAGAGAGTCTCTTTATTGGCTTCGACATCAGGAGCAAACAAGCTGATATCTCGATGAGTAATATGCTTTTTAATAAACCTTTCTAGATTTTTCATCAATCACACTTCTTTATTCAATATCTTTTTATCAGTTGGCGTAATTTGTTACGCATTAATTTTAGATAGTAATGGTGGTCCAACCACCGTTTCTTAGGTCTATCCCATCCAATTAGCGGCCAATATTTGAGATCTATACCATCAAGCATGGTAAGCATAGTGTTATATCCTTGGCGGTAACCGTTCTTGAAGTTTAGTTCCAACATCTTTTTCAGTCTTTCTACCAGTTCTTGATTCGTAGCTTCGTAAAGAAATGCTTCTTTATCACAAAAATACTCTACATTTAACTGGCATGAACGTATTAACTGTAATTGTATATTCAAACTATGCGGTAACTTGTTTACATAAGAATTGGTATTATTGCGATTATAATGATATGTAATAGTGTCACAGGTAGCCACCTTGCGAGAGCAATAGATCAATCTCGGAGTAATTATCTTGTCCTCTCCGGCATCAATACCCTCAACCCATCGAATATTATTATTGCGATAGAGAGAACAGCGAATAAGTCTATTCCATGTCGCCACATAAGAGCCAACCTTAAGCATATCTTTTAATGTTTCTAATCTATCTTGATTAGGAACAATCCATTTTCTTGTTTTTTCTATACCTTCATTGATAGTATGCAAAATGTATGAACCTGTTACAACATCAGCATTTGTCTCCAATTGCCTTTTTACTAACAAATCAACGGCCTTGGGTTCAATCCAATTATCAGAATCAACATGAATTAAAAAACTCTCCATTGCAGTTGTCCAGCAATGTGTTACGAGTTGAAGCTATTCCATAGTTTTTGTCATGACGAATAATCGAGATGTGCTCATCCCATTTTGGATAATCTTTAATAACCTGTTGTAGAATCTCTATACTTTTGTCGGGTGAAGCATTATCAACGAATACGAATTCCAGATTTGGATAAGTCTGTTCAAACAGGCTTCGTGCACATTGCTCGATGTATGGTTCCACGTTATAAATAGGAACCAATATACTGACGACAGGTAATCTAGAATTCATTTTTTTAAAGGCATTACAATGTTAGCAAAAGCTTAAAATACTAATCCACAAAATGAGCCGGTAGGATAGCACTGTGACCTCTTCCCTCTTTTAAGGCCATTCCTTTGACAAAAACGTCGTCGTTTAAAACCGTCAGGTGAGCAGCATTAGATATTTGGTCACAAAAATCTTTTACATTAGTTGTCCCGATAGACAGTTGTAGTCTTAGGCTATATGTTTGTGGTCTAAGATATAAAGCGGGAATCTCTATAGCCAAGCAACCGTTAGAAAGATGGGAAAAATCATGCTCCATTTCATCGGAAACCCATGAAACAACGCCTGTACCATAACTGTCACAGAGTCCACATGAAATAATAGCTTTTGACAAATCTATGCTTTTGTCATTAATCTGGAAATGTATTTCAATTTTGAGATATTGACCTGAGAAGGCTTCGTGAACAACATCGCCGTTTATATTCTTAAATACGACCTTACTGAATCGAACCTTATTGTTACCAATACGGTCTTGACGATCGATCAGTTGTTTACCTACTTCATCGCTGTTGACAGTAAGGTATCTTGAAATAGTTTCTTCTGCAGAACCTGCGAAAGATACTTGACCGTTCTCCAACAAAATACCTGATTTGCACAATCGTTTAACCGCCGCCATATTGTGACTGACGAAAAGAACAGTTCTTCCTTTTCCGTTTGCGACATCCTGCATCTTACCGATGGCCTTTTTCTGGAATTCAGCATCACCAACGGCAAGTACCTCATCTACCACTAAGATTTCCGGTTCTAAATGGGCGGCAACGGCAAATCCTAAGCGGACTTTCATTCCGCTGGAATAACGTTTCACGGGCGTATCAATATAACGCTCACATCCGCTAAAATCAACGATTTCATCGAGTTTTCGGGATACTTCTGCCTTGGTCATACCCATGATGGCACCATTCAGAAATATATTTTCGCGTCCCGTCATCTCAGGGTGAAAACCGGTACCGACTTCCAATAAGGAAGCGATACGTCCGTTAGCCCTGATTTCACCCGTAGTTGGAACAGTTACTCTGGACAGGAGTTTCAACAATGTACTCTTGCCTGCTCCATTCTTACCGATGATGCCAACGACATCTCCCTGTTCAATACTGAAATTGATGTCTTTCAGTGCCCAGACATATTCGCTGCTACCTTTCGTACTACGGTCGTTGGTCTCGCCAATCTTTAGGTAAGGATCTTCCTTCCCCCTCACGTTCATGGTCCACCAACGGTTCAGGTCGTGGGAAACAGTTCTGGTAGAAACCAGTCCTAACCGATATTGTTTACTGACGTTTTCAAATTCTATTGCGGTCATAAAATAATGATTCAAGATTCAGGATTCAGGATTCAAGATTCAGGATTCAAGATTCAAGATTCGGGATTCAGGATTCAGGGTCCTGGTATTTTCGGCCTGAGTATTTGCTTTCACGAATGGATTTAATAAAGTTTGCAATCTGTTTACTAAGGTTCAAGCAGTCGTTATATAACTTTGTTGCATTCTCTTTTTCGAGGTAGCCGACATCAGTGGCTCTGATAATCTGACTCCGTACCTCTCCACAGGAGCCTTTTGCAAAATACAAGAAATTTATAAACTCTTTATTTCCGTCACGTTCATACCCTTCAGCAATATTGTCCATGATTGAACCTACCGCTGCGTGCATTTGTTGAACGAACCTGGTATCTTTTCGAAATTCGTCTATTCCTGTAATCTTATATATTTCTTTAGATAGTTCCCTCGCTTTTTGGAAGATTTCTAGATCTTCAAATTTTCCAGCCTTACTCATAACTCGATTTTTATATTTTATCTTTTGAATCCTGTATCCTGAATCCTGAATCCTGAATCTTGGATCCTGAATCTTGGATCCTGAATCCAGAATCCCATTACACCGTGTCCATAAAAGAGCGTTGTACCTTATTGAACATGACTACACCAATGGTCAATAGAGCACACATGAAGATAAGGCTGTAGGCCAACGTTCCCCATGAGAAATAGCCAGTACCTAATGTGGCATATTTGAAGCCCTCAATGACAGGTGTCAGCGGGTTGGCCAGCATCAGCATCTTTAGTTTGGGTGAGGTCACCATGCTCAAAGGATAAACAATCGGCGTGGCGTACATCCAAAGTTGTACGACAAAGGTGAAGAGGATGTTCAAGTCGCGGTATTTGGTTGTCATGGAGGAAATCAAGATACCAAAACCCAATCCGAAACCAGCCAACATCAGGACGTACAGGGGAAGTAGCACAATCGCCCAACTGGGAGAAATGGCGTAGCCCTTGCATATGAAATACAGATACACAGCGATGAAAAGCAAGAGCTGCACACCAAATTTCACCAGATTTGAAATTATTGTGGAAAGGGGAACCACCAGACGAGGAAAATAAACCTTGCCAAACATGGATTGATTAGAAATAAATGTATTGGAAGTCTGGGTCAGGCACGATGAGAAATAGAGCCAGCAGACATTGCCAGA
>JAEEGL014176583.1_pt1 | contig 14817 bp, 13 predicted proteins | sample 9134231 | NCBI WGS metagenome assembly JAEEGL01 (sample SAMN16246548, study PRJNA631951) | gut metagenome | biome: gut microbiome; feature: rumen; material: fiber-attached | host: Bos | place: Iran: Karaj | collected 2018-10 | reverse complement strand
TCGTTTTTATTCCGCCAAAACAGGTATTTTTTACCCTGTTTTGGCGGAATAAAATTTTTTTATGTCGCCAAAACTGATGTTTTTTGCCCTGTTTTGGCGATATAAAGTCATTTTTCCTGGTCAGAAACCTAAAACCTCTCCAAAAATTTCCCTTTTCGGAACAGAAATTTTGTACATATTTTTGCCCTTCCTACTTTTGCAGCGTAAAAATAAAACAATAAAATAATAAAGCAAAAAATGGAAGACAGGCAAACTCTTAACAGGAATCTCGCCCAGATGTTGAAGGGCGGTGTGATTATGGACGTTACGACGCCCGAACAGGCAAAAATTGCCGAGGCTGCGGGCGCGTGTGCAGTGATGGCGTTGGAAAAAATTCCCGCCGACATCCGTGCCGCTGGTGGCGTGGCAAGAATGAGCGACCCAAAGATGATTAAGTCGATTCAAGCGGCGGTAACAATCCCTGTAATGGCAAAATGTAGGATTGGTCATTTCGTTGAGGCTCAGATACTTGAAGCCATCGAAATCGACTACATTGACGAATCGGAGGTGCTTTCGCCCGCCGATGATGTCTATCACATCGACAAGCGCAAATTCAACGTGCCGTTTGTATGTGGCGCGAAGGATCTTGGCGAGGCTCTGCGCCGCATCAACGAGGGCGCGACGATGATACGCACCAAGGGCGAACCCGGTACGGGCGACGTTATTCAGGCGGTAAGGCATTTGCGCCTGATGCAGAGCGAGATACGCCGTCTTACATCGCTCTCTGAAGACGAACTCTACGAGGCTGCCAAGCAACTCCGCGTACCGTTTGAGTTGGTGAAATTTGTACACGAAAACGGCAAATTGCCCGTGGTGAATTTTGCGGCGGGCGGCGTTGCAACTCCGGCGGACGCGGCTCTGATGATGCAACTCGGCGCGGAAGGCGTGTTTGTGGGCAGCGGAATTTTCAAGTCGGGCAACCCCGAAAAACGCGCTCAGGCTATCGTGAAGGCTGTTACCAACTACGACAACCCCAAAATCGTTGCTGAACTTTCGGAGGATTTGGGCGGTGCGATGGTAGGCATCAACGAGGACGAAATCAAACTTCTAATGGCTGAACGTGGAAAATGAGAATCGCAATTTTGGCACTCCAAGGAGCATTTGAGGAACACCGCCAAATGCTCCTTAAATACGGAGTGGAGAGTTTTCTTGTGCGCAAACTCGCTGATTATCAGCAGCCAAAAGACGCACTAATAATCCCTGGCGGCGAAAGTACCACGATGCTAAAACTGTTGAAAGACTTGTCGCTTTTTGATGTTGTGAAAAACGACATCGAAGCCGGACTGCCAGTTTTTGGAACGTGTGCGGGACTTATCATGCTTGACGACAAGCATTTAGGCACGATGAATATCGAGGTCAAGCGCAATGCTTACGGTAGGCAACTTGGCAGTTTCGCGACGGAAGGCGATTTTGACGGCATCGACCACAAAATCCCGATGACTTTTATCCGTGCGCCATATATCGAAAAGGTGGGCAATGGCGTGGAGGTTTTGTCGGTAGTGGACGGCAATATCGTGGCGGCAAGACAAGGAAATCAATTAGTTACGGCGTTCCATCCCGAATTGAACGAAGATTTTGGTGTTTACGAATATTTTTTTAGTATCTTTGCGGCGTAAAACTGCATTTTTTTTAACGAAAATTACCGTGAATTTTATCGTCAATTATCGATAATTTTTTTGTACGAGTTTTTTGAACGTGAATTTAAACGAATTATAACGAATTAAAGCAAATTAAAATAAAAAAATTCTTTCAATTCTTTTTTATTCTTTTAATTTTTGTTTAGAAAATAATTTTTGTTAGAAAGAAAAGAAATTTTCGATAATTTTTGTATAATTGACGGTAATTTTTGTTCAAAGAAAAAACTACCGTAGGTAGTTGAAAAAAAACGAAAATTGATGTTAACCATTACGCCCACAGAAGCCGAAAGAATTTTCGCCGCCGACAATGCCGATGCCGACGTGCGGTGGCTTGCTTTGCGGTTGAAGGAAGGGGCGGATTTTCGTCCAAAATTTGTGTTGCAGCAGATTGCAGGACGGCAAATGATGAGGCGAAAAATGCCGCTTTGGGCATCTAATCCCGACATTGTTTTTCCTGTGCATCTATCTGTGGAACAGTGTTCTTCGGAGTTTACGGCAAATTATAAGCGCGGAATTTTGGAGCGGCTTTGCAAGGATTTCAACGGCAAAAAATTTGCAGATTTGACGGGCGGCTTTGGCGTGGATTTTTCGGTGATGTCGCGTGGATTTTCGCAGGCGTTTTATGTTGAACGAAACGAGGAACTTTGCGAAATTGCGCGACATAATTTTGCGGCGTTAAAACTACAAAATTGTGAAGTAATCAATGGCGACGGGGTGGATTTTTTGCGCGGATTTGACGCCAATAATAATGGTAGATTTGGCGCAATTTTCATCGACCCGGCGCGGCGAAATAATGCGGGCGGCAAGACTGTTCATATTGCTGATTGCGAGCCTAATGTGATTGATTTTCAGGATGTTTTGATTGAAAAATCTGACATCATAATCATAAAACTTTCGCCGATGCTCGACATTGCCGAATGTCTGTTGCGATTGAAAAACATTGCCGAAATCCACGTTGTAGCATCCGACGGCGAATGTAAGGAAATTTTGGTTGTTATTTCCGCACATTGTAATAATACGGAGACGAGGATTTTTGCCGTCAACAACAATCAGATTTTCAGTTTCTTAAAGAGTGAAGAACATGATTGCATCGCTCAAAATGCCGCAAGCGTAAAAGAAGGCATGTTTCTCTATGAACCTAATGCCGCGATAATGAAAGCCGCGCCATTCAGGTTGGTTGCAAGCCGTTATAATATATTGAAAATCAGCAAGAACAGCCATCTTTATGTTTCAGAAAATGTGGTGTCGGAGGATTTTCCGGGGCGGGTGTTCAAGATTGAAAAAATTGGAACGACGAAAGATTTTAAGCACATTGACAAGGCTAATATCACCGTCCGCAATTTTCCAATTAAAGCCGATGAACTCCGTAAAAAACTGAAAATAAAGGATGGAGGTGATATTTATATTTTTGCGACGACACTGGCAGACGGGCGTAAGGTGCTGATTGAAACACATAAATTGTTGTCAATTACTCAAAAAAATTCACGGTAATTTAAAAAGAATTTTGTCCAAAAACCACTACCTTTGCAGAAAATTTTTTGAGCAAATGAAAAACGAAAATAGGCGCAGTTCCTTTGGGGGCAGCATAGGATTTGTATTGGCGGCGGCGGGCAGTGCCGTCGGACTTGGTAATATATGGCGGTTTCCGTACCTTGCGGCAAAGGACGGAGGCGGATTGTTTTTGGTGATTTACTTGGCGTTGGTGCTGACTTTTGGCTTCGCGCTGCTCACCACCGAAATTGCCATCGGACGCAAGACCAAACTCAGCCCTCTGATGGCTTACCGTCGCCTACATCCGCGATGGAAACCTCTCGGCAAACTTGCGTGCCTTGTGCCGATGATTATCCTGCCGTATTATTTTGTGGTAGGCGGTTGGGTGATGAAATATATGGTAACATTCGTTTGCGGCGGCGGTTTGGACGCTTCTGGCGACGGATATTTTGGCTCGTTTATCACTGGCGACGTGGAGCCAATAGTATATACAGTTGTCTTTCTGCTGATTACGTCGTGCATCGTGTATCTCGGTGTTAACAAGGGCATCGAATTGTCGTCCAAAATACTGATGCCGCTGATGATTTTGCTTGTTATTGGCATTTCGTTGTATTCTCTGACACTCCATTACATCGACGAGGATGGCACAATGCGTACAGGGATGGACGGTTTTAAAGTTTTGGTAGTGCCTGATTTGGAGGGCGTTACCTTCCAAAAAATCCTCATAACGCTCATGGACGCGATGGGGCAGTTGTTTTACAGCCTGAGTGTAGCGATGGGCATCATGATTTCGTATGGAAGTTATGTGAGCGAAAACGACAATCTCGTGAAAGACATCAACAAAATCGAAGTGTTTGACACCATGGTCGCTTTTTTGGCAGGCGTGATGATAATCCCGGCGGTCTATGTTTTCATGGGACACGAGGGCATGAGCGCGTCGGGACCCGGACTGATGTTTATTTCCATCCCAAAAGTTTTTGCGTCGATGGGCGCGGCGGGTGCATGGATTGGCACGATATTTTTTGTGATGGCGTTCTTTGCGGCGTTAACGAGCGCGGTGTCGATGTTGGAGGCGATAGTGTCGAGTTTTATCGACAGGTTCAAGATTTCGCGTCGCCGTTCCATTATTTATGAAGGCATTTTGGCGTTGGTGTTGGCGGTGCTGGTGTGCCTCGGCTACAATGTGCTTTATTTTGAAGTGCAACTGCCCAACGGCATCAACGCACAGATACTCGACATCATGGACTACGTGAGCAACAATGTCCTGATGCCCCTTGTTGCCATTGGCACGTGCATTTTGATAGGCTGGGTGCTGAAACCAGATGTTATCACCGACGAACTCACCCGCAATGGCGAGGTATTTTCGCGGCGCGGATTGTATGTGGTGATGGTGAGATTTGTTGCGCCGGCGATGTTGATAGTGCTGCTGTTGAAGTCGGTGGGAGTGTTATAAAAAATATTTTGCAACTTTTTCGTCAAAAAATTTTGCGATTACGTTTTTTTATATAAATTTGCATCGGTATTAAACACAAAATCTTAACATCTAAATCTAAAAATGAACAATTTTGAATTTCAGAATCCTACCAAAATTGTTTTTGGCAAGGGTAGCATCGCCAAACTCAGCGAGTTGATGTACAAGGGCGAGAAGATAATGATGACATACGGCGGCGGTTCTATTAAGAAAAACGGTGTCTATGATCAAGTGAAGAAGGCTCTTGAAGGCTTTTCTGTAATCGAATTTGGCGGCATCGAGGCCAATCCGGATTACGACACGCTGATGAAGGCTGTGGAAATCTGCCGCAAGGAAGGCGTGGGGATGGTGCTCGCAGTGGGCGGCGGCTCTGTGATAGACGGCTCCAAGTTGATTGCTGCGGCTGTCGATTTCAAGGGCGACCCGTGGAATGATTTGCTCGTTAAGGGTGCGGAACCGGGCGAAGTGTTGCCGCTTGCATCGGTTTTGACGATGCCCGCAACTGGCTCGGAGATGAACTGCAACGCGGTGATTTCGCGCCGCGCCACCAAGGAGAAGTTTGCGATGGGTCATCCTAAGTATTACCCCATATTCTCTATTCTTGACCCCGAAGTTGTTTATTCGATTCCTAAAAAACAGAGAGCCAACGGTTTGACCGATGCTTTCATCCATGTATTTGAACAATACCTCACCGACGATATTAACGCCCAAATTCAGGACAGGTGGGCTGAGGGCGTCTTCAAGACCATTGTAGAAATCGCGCCCGACGTGATGGCAGACAAGCCGTCGTATGACGCTTGCGCCAATTATATGTGGAGTGCCACTTGCGCGCTCAATTTCTTCATTTGCCCTGGTGTAAATCAGGATTGGAGCACGCACATGATTGGCCACGAACTCACCGCGCTCTGCGGACTCGACCATGGCGTTACGCTCGCCATCGTATTGCCCGGCACAATGAGTGTGATGCGCGAACCCAAGATGAAGAAACTCGAAATGTTTTGCAAGAATGTATGGGGCGTGGATGCCAAGGGCGACGAGGCTGTCAGCATCGCCATCCAGAAGACAGAGGCGTTCTTCAATTCGCTTGGCATCAAGACCCGCTTGTCTGACTATGGCATCGGTGAAGATGTTGTCAACGAGATTGTTAGGCGTTTCCGTGAACGCGGCTCAATGCTCGGCGAACACGGTATTGTAACGCCCGACAAGGTGGATGCAATTTTGAGGGACAGACTTTAATTTTTGATTTTTCGATTTTCGATTTTTCATTTGACGACTTCTTTGCCCGCAGAGGACCAACAAATAATGCCGCAATCCAACTCAATGACGGTGAATCCGTTTTTGGCGAGGGTTGCGGCTGCTATTTTGCTGCGGCGGCCGCTGCGGCAATATACGGCGATGGTCTTGGATTTGTCGAGGGAGGCAATTGCCTTTTGCTCGAAGTCGTCGGCCTTGACGTCGATGTTGACGGCGTTGCGGATGTGTCCGTCGGCGTATTCCTGCGCGGTGCGGGAGTCGAGGACAATTACGTCGGGCTGCTTGACAAACTGCTCGAAGTCGGCGGCGTTTACGGAACGGAAGTTTTGACCGCCGCAGTTGGTGAAAATGCTGATAAACAGCAACATGAAGGTGAATAATCTTTTCATTTTTGTTGTTTTTTTATGGGTTGACAATATTGCCGTAAAGTTATAAAAAAATACCGTAAATTTTTGATAAATTCACGGTATTTTTTGTTGGGGTGGGGCAGGGGACTACTTGCCGCGCTCCTTGGTGATGATGTCGTTGATTCTCTTGGAAGATTCGCGCATCTTGTTGAGTTCTTCCTGGTCGGCATCCGACATCTGGATGATTTCGGTTGTGAGATCCTTGATGATTGCGATGCTGTTCTTGATGTCGGTGTTGGTATTGGTCAACAGCGCATAGTAGGTAAGGAAGTCTTTGGTCTGCACGAAACTTTTTGCACCAGCCAACTTGTCGTCCTGGTATTTGATGTAAATGTCGGCATATTTTTCTGTAAAGTTCTTGCCATCCCTCTTCATCGCGAGGATTTTTGATTTGCAGAGGTCGATGAGCGAATAGACGTTGCCGACTTTGAGGCGAAGGTCTGTGTTTTCGATGAATCCGCCGTTGGTGATGAAGTTTTCCTCTATCCAGCGATCCTGCTGCATGAAGTCAGATTCAAAAATCATGTCGCCAATGTCGTCGAGAGTCTCGTCCGACAGGTCATAATCGTCCGATGTGATTTTGTCGAAGACGCCTTCTGCTCTTTCGAGGTCGCTTTGGATGTTCTCGATCTGGTGCTGGTAGTTTTCGAGGTTGTTGATGGTAGCCACGATTACCTTCTGGTAGTTTTCCTCGTTGGAGATGTTCTCGCGCCACTTGTCCACAAGGAGACCGATGATGATACCGATTGCGGTGGCGATGATGGTGTTCACCGCGTCAATGGAAATCTTTTTCCAATTGAGGTTCTCTTTGAAAGAATTTTCTTCTGCCATTTTGATTTGTTGATTTAATTTGGTGATTTGTTGATTTATTGACTTGTAGATTTAGTGATTGGTTGATTTAGTGATTTGTTGATTGGGCTTCAATTACTTCAATCACTTCAATTACTTCAATTTCTTGCCTTAGAGTTCGCTCTCGGGGCAGTTGAGTATTGTGTTGCCCTTGGAGATGTCGCCGGTGGTGAGGCCGAGTTTGAGCCATTTCATGCGCTGCTTGGATGTGCCGTGCGTGAAGGCTTCGGCGCGTATCTGGCGGTAGCCGGCTGACTTTTGGAGGTAGTCGTCGCCAATCTGGTGGGCGCAGTTGATGGCTTCTTCGAGGTCGCCGTCTTCGAGTGATTTGAAGGTCTTGTTCTCGTAATAGCCCCAGATGCCGGCGTAGAAGTCTGCAAGGAGTTCGATGCGGACGGAGATTTTGTTTTGCTCCGCTTCGGTGCGGCATTGATCCATCTTGCGGTGGAGTTGCGAGAGTATGCCGGTTTCGTACTCGATGTGGTGGCCTACCTCGTGGGCGATGACGTATGCGTAGGCAAAGTCGCCGCTCGCGCCGAGTTGCTTCTTCATCGTGGTAAAAAAGGAGAGGTCGAGGTAGAGTTTTTGGTCGCCCGAACAATAGAAGGGACCCGTGTCTGACGTTGCGCTGCCACAGGCGGTGTTAACTCCGTCCTCAAAGATTACCATCTTGGGGTTGTGGTACTGCATGCCGTTTTGCTTGAAGATGTTGGTCCATACGTCCTCGGTGGAGGCGAGGATTTTGGATGCAAACGATGCGAGTTCGTCGTGCTGTTTTGAGTCGCGTGTGGTGGCGGTCTGTTCCGCTACCTGCGTGTCGCCGCCAAGTTGTGATGACAGCATTGTGGCGTCGCCGGTCTTGAAGTAGATTATCAAGCCCACTATTGCGATGATTACGCCCATGCAACCGCCTTTTTTGCCGGTTGACATCCTTGAACCTGAGCCAGACGAGTAGCCGCCGCCACGGCGGTCTTCTACGTTGCTGCTTTCTCTGCGTCCGTCTAATTTCATTTTTTTATAGGTTTTATGGTGTTTGTAATTGTGTTTTGTTGATGCTGCAAATGTATAAAAAATTTTTTCAAGTAAAAATTTTGTTTATAAAAATAAATGCTATAATTTCGCACAATAATTACAATTACAAAAATGGCAACGGCTATTAATCAGATTAACACAGGTTTAAGGGCGTTTGGCAATGCTTTTGGCATCATCAGGCGCAATCAGATGGGGAAGTATTTCGTCGTCCCTGTCGTCATCAATGTCATTTTGGCGGCTCTGTTGATTTGGGCTGGATGGGGTCTCGGCGATTGGATAAGTTCGCTATGGGACAGCGAGCATGGCGGTTGGCTTGGTTTTCTTGGAGCGGCGGTGCAGTGGATTATGCCTTTTGTGATGTTTTTCGTCTTTATCTTTATAGGCGGCACGATTGTAAACTTGCTGATGTCGCCGATATATACCGTTATATCCGAAAAGACAGACACTTACCTCACCGGGCGCGAGTTTAGCAGCGGTGCCAAACAGACCGCCAAGGACATCTGGAGGTCTATTGTAATTGCCTTGAAAAGCACCGTGAAGCAACTCCTGCTGACGCTCCTGTGCCTCTTGCTCAATGTAATCCCATTGGTGGGGCAGGTGGCTTCGCTGGTTATGATATTCGTTGTCAACGCCTATTATTTCGGCTATTCGTTCATGGACTACACCAACGAGCGTTACCGCCGCAACGTCCGTGAGAGCAACAACGAGGTGTGGCACTACAAGTGGCTCGCCATCACGCTCGGCTCTATATATGCACTGCCGATGTATGTATTCTGCGGCACTTTCTTCGCGGCGTATGTGGGCGGCGTATGCACCGTGGCGGCTACTGAGGCGCAGATAGAACTCGAAGGCAAGGACCCGAAATATGGCGGTATCATTGAAAATTCTTAAAAATGGAAAAGACCAAGATAGTACTCGTATCGTATCATAATTCGCTGCCGTTTCTCTACGGACTGCAACACTCGGATTATATCACAGAACATTGCGATATTATCACCGAATATCCGTCGAAGGGGGCGCGTATGCTCGTGAATGGCGAGTGCGACATTGCGCTCGTGCCGGTGGGCGTGATTCCGCAGTTGAAGATTAGTTACATCGTATCAAAATTCTGCATCGGCGCGGAGGGACGGGTGAGGTCGGTGCTGCTGGCAAGCCAGGTGCCGCTGGAGATGATTACCAAGATTTACCTTGATTATCAGTCGGCTACAAGCGTCAAACTGGTAAAGATTCTTGCAAGGCACCATTGGAACATCAATCCCGAATTTATTGATTCGTCGCCGGGCTACGAGCAGCAAATCAAGGGTACTGCGGCGGGCGTGATAATCGGCGACAGGTGTTTCCAATACGTCGATTACAAGTATAAATACGACCTCGCCGAGGAGTGGATTAATTTTACGGGCTACCCGTTTGTATTTGCGGCGTGGCTGTCGCTGAAGCCCGTGAAGGCGGAGTTGAAGAAGGAACTCAACGACGCCCTCGAATACGGCATCTCAAACATCGACAACGTGATACAGGAGTACAAGTACAAGTTTGCCTTCAACCCCAATTTTAACGCCCGCGAGTATTACACCAAGAATATCAGTTATTACCTCAACGAGGGCAAGAGCCGTGGCATGAGCACTTTTATCAAGTATGTGAGCATGGAGGACAGGGCGGTAGCAGATTTGGCGATGAGGGAGTTGTATGCGCAGAAATAAGGACAAATGGAGATTGTTAAAAAATCTCAAATCCTTTTTTCTCTGACAAATTAACCCTAATTTAGTGTTTCAGAATTATTGAAAGATTCAAAAGTATAACAAATTGGAAGTCAATATATTAGGAATAGAGTCATCTTGCGACGACACGTCGGCGGCGGTAGTGAGCGGCGGCGTGTTGCTCTCTAATGTGATTGCAAGTCAGGCGGTGCACTCGGCGTATGGCGGCGTTGTGCCGGAATTGGCGTCGAGGGCGCACCAGCAAAATATCATCCCCGTGGTTGACCAGGCGTTGAAACAGGCGGGGCTTACTGCCAGCGACATCTCGGCGGTGGCGTTCACAAGGGGTCCCGGTCTGTTGGGTTCGCTCATAGTGGGATGCTCCTTCGCCAAAGGTTTTGCGTTGGCGGGCGGGATTCCGATGATTGAGGTCAACCATTTGCAGGGGCACGTGCTCAGTCAGTTTGTACACGAGAAAGACAAGCCGAAGGAAGACCCGCAGTTTCCCTTCCTGACCTTGCTCGTGTCGGGCGGACACACGCAGATAATCAAGGTGAAGGATTATTTTGACATGGAGATTATCGGCAACACGATAGACGACGCGGCGGGCGAGGCGTTCGACAAGTGCGCCAAGGTGATGGCTCTCGGCTATCCGGGCGGCCCCGTCATCGACAAGCACGCGCACCAGGGCAACCCAAATGCGTATAAATTTGCCAAGCCTAACATTCCGGGCTTGGATTTCAGTTTTTCGGGGCTGAAGACGTCGTTTCTCTACACGCTGAGGGACAAGATGAAGGAGGAGCCGGATTTTATCGACGCGCATCTTGACGACCTGTGCGCCTCGTTGCAATACACCATCGTGAGCATCCTCATAGACAAACTCGCCAAGGCGGTCAAGGAGACTGGCATCCGCGAGATAACCATCGGCGGCGGCGTGGCTGCAAACTCGGAGTTGCGCGACACGCTTGTTGCCACCGCCAAAAAGAGAGGCTGGAAGGTGTTCATCCCGGAGCGCAAATTTACCACCGACAACGCCGCAATGATAGCGGGCGCGGGATATTACAAGTATTTGAAGGGCGAATTTGCGGCGATGGACTTGGCTCCCGACGCAAGGTTGAAGTTTTAAGAGGAAAAGACGTTAACGGACATGACAAAATTGCAGCATTTAGAAAAGACGTTATATTACATCGTCGATGAACATGACGAGAGCAACAGGCTGTCAAAGGCGTTCAACTACTTTTTGATGGCGTTGATAGTGCTGTCGGTGGGCGAGATGGCGTTGGAGACCGACAAATCTATCTATGAGCCTTACAAACAGTATTTCGATATATTCGATTTCTTTACGGTGATGGTGTTTTCGGTGGAGTATATCATCAGGATAATGACGGCGCATCTCGACCCCGAATACCGTGGCAAGACCCGCTGGGAGAGCATCAGGAGTTATATATTCTCGTTTGCGGGCATCATAGACCTGGTGTCGATACTGCCGTTCTTCTGGGATTTCAACAAGTTGGATCTCCGCGAACTGAGGATGCTGAGGCTGTTGAGGTTTCTGAGGGTGTTTAAGATTACAAGGTACAACAGTTCCATGAAACTCGTGGGTGATGTCATCAAAGACAAGAGTTCGGAGATAGGCGTTATCATGGGATTGATTATTATTATAATGATAATCGCCTCGTTCATGATGTTTTACGCCGAGCAACAGGCGCAGCCAGATGTGTTCACCAATGTGTTGGACTGCCTGTGGTGGGCGGTGGTTACTATGACCACCATCGGCTACGGCGACGTGTATCCTGTTACGGTATTGGGCAAGGTAGTTGGCTCGGTGATGGCTTTGCTTGGCATAGGACTTGTGGCGATGCCTACGGGTATCATCAGCGCAGGTTTTTTGGAGAAGGTCAACGAACGAAACGAAAAAAAGAAGGCGGCAGAGGAGGAAGCCAGCCGCAAGAAGTCGGCAGAGGAGAAGGGCGCGGTTACTGAGAGCGACGACCATAAACATTACTGCCCCTACTGCGGACACAAACTCGATTAACGAAACTAACACTTTACCATAAAGATATGGCAGATGTTAATATAGCAAGTCAGGACAAGACACCGGCGGAGTTGATTCTGCACCGGAAGCCTTACTCGGAGGAGGACACCGACAGGATGTTTGAGCAACTGTTGGTGGGCGACCGATATTTTAAGACCGGGGACGAAAAGGCTCTCGTGCGCCGTGCGTATGCCATGGCGAGGGATGTCTATCACGGTCAGAAGAGGCACACTGGCGACAGTTTCATCTACCACCTCTTTGACGTGATGAGCATCGTGGTGCAGGACATCGGGCTTGACGCCATAGGCGCGGCGGCGGCGTTGCTGCACGAAATCACCTTCCAGACCGACTACAAAAAGGAGGACATCGCGGCTATTTTTGGCGACAAGATTGCTGTGATAGTGGATTCGTTGGTGCGCATCAAGGGTACGAGCGAGTATTTTAAGGATTCTGACCCCAAGGTGTACGAAAATATGATTTATGGTCTTACCGGCGACTTTCGCGTAATCCTCATCAAATTTGCCGACCGCCTCACCAACCTCCGCACCCTCGAAGTGCGCTCGCCCGAATCGCAGTACAAGGTGGCTTACGAGACCATGGAGATATACGTGCGCCTCGCCCACCGCATCGGACTCAACAAGATAAAGACCGAACTCGAAACCCTCGCCTTCAAATACCTCAACCGCAAGGAGTACGACGAAATCAACTCGCTGATGCAGTTGTCGGAAAACGAATCAATAAACTATATCAACAAATTTTCGCTGCCCATCATAGCCAAGTTGGTGCAAAACGGCATCAAGTTTGACGTGAAGGGCCGCCCCAAGAGCATATACTCCATCTATCAGAAGATGAAGAAGAAGCACGTAACCTTCGACGAGGTTTACGACAAATTTGCCATCCGCATCATCTTTACGCCGAGCGACCCAAGCAAGGAGAAGGAGGAGTGCATGAAGATAGTTGAACTTATCAAGCAAGATTATTTTCCGCATCCCGAGCGCACCCGCGACTGGGTTACCGTGCCTAAGGAAAACGGCTACGAGGCGTACCACCTCACTGTTTTTGACGAGGAAAAACAGCGTTGGGTGGAGATTCAGATACGCTCGGAGCGCATGGACGAGATTGCCGAATATGGTTTTGCGGCGCATTGGAAGTACAAGGGCATAAAAGACAAGAAGGAGGAGTTTGGCGACAAGTTGAAACTACTGAAGGAGAAATTAGAGGATCCGTCAAACACCAACTTCGACTTCATGGAGAATTTCCGTCTGTTGCTGTCCGACGAGATTTCGGTTTATTCGCCCGACGGCGCGGTTACAACCCTGCCCGCCGGCGCGACGGTGCTCGACTACGCCTACATCAACGACCCCGACAAGGCTCGCAACTGCATTGGCGCAAAGGTGAACCACAAGATGATGTCGCGCTCCACCTTGCTGCACAGCGGCGACCAGGTGGAAGTAGTTACCTCCAAATATACCGAGCCAAAGCCCGAATGGGTCAACATGGTGATTACCAACGAGGCTTACACCGCTCTGTCGCGTCAACTCCAAAATTATATGAAGGTGGACATCGCCGAAGGGCAGAACATCCTCCACAACATCTTCGCCAAATACAAGATACGCAACGAGAGCGAGGTAACAACGGCTTTGATGTCGGAGTTCGGGTGCCTGAACAAGACCGAACTTTACCAAAAAATCAGCAAACAGAACATCCCGCTGGCAGACGTTGACAGTTATGTGAAAAAATCGGTGGGCAACACGATAGTGAGGTTTTGGAAGTTGCAGTTTGGCGGCGGCAGCAAAAACGACGACAGCGAGGGCGATTCTGATTCGGTGAATTACGAACTCGCGGGCTGTTGCAACCCCATGCCTGGCGACGAGACCATCGGCATCATGGCTGAGGACAAGTCGTGCATTTTCATCCACAAAAAAGACTGCCTCTACGCCGCCACAAAAATCAAGGAGCGTCCGTTGAGCCTGATTCCGGTGTCGTGGAAGACTTTTAAGGAACAGTCGAGCGTGGCAAAAATCACCATGGAGGGCATGGATCAAAAAGGCATCGCGCTGAGGATTATTACTGTGGTTTCGCAGGAGTTTGACCTCAACCTCAAGACCGTAAACATCGAGACCGACGGCAGTTCGTTCTCGTGTACGCTGGAGGTGTATGTGCGCAATCAAGACCACCTCGAAAAACTCGTCAACAAACTCTCCTGTCTCAACGGCATCATGAACATCGTGGTGGAGGGCGAGGAGATTTATTAAAAAGATTATTAACGAAAACAATTGATACAAAATGCCAAACGTACCATTACAGATATGTGATACATGTTTTTTTAAGAACGGACTTTGCAAAGGACTGAGCGAGGAGGAGTTTCGCTCCATCTTTGATCAGACCAAGCAAAACACCTACAAGAAGGGCGAGATTATTCTCAAACAAGGCTCCAAATGTACCGAGTTGATATTCCTCACGTCGGGCATCGTGAAGTTTGTGACGGAGAGCAACGGCAAGGAGTTTATTGTAGCCATCGACAAGGCGCAGACCCTCCTCGGCCTCGCCAACATCTTGAACGAGGACATCAACCTTTTTACCATCGTTGCGGTGGAGGAGTGCCACGGTTGCGTCATCAGCCTCAATAGGTTCAAGTTGTTCATTACGTCAAACAGGAAGTTTATGTTTGAGATAATGGGGCTTTCGACACAGATGTTCCGTGCGGCGATATTCAATTTTATCTCCGTGGCAAGGAAACAGAGCAATGGACGTGTGGCAGACGTGTTGTTGTATTTGTCGGACAAAATCTATGAGGCACGTTCATTCAGCCTTGGGCTTTCGCGTCAAGAATTGGCTGAATATGCCGGATGTAGCCGCGAACAGATAATCCACACCCTCCGCGCCTTCTCCAACGACGGCATCATCC
>JAEEGL013213023.1_pt1 | contig 14817 bp, 8 predicted proteins | sample 9134231 | NCBI WGS metagenome assembly JAEEGL01 (sample SAMN16246548, study PRJNA631951) | gut metagenome | biome: gut microbiome; feature: rumen; material: fiber-attached | host: Bos | place: Iran: Karaj | collected 2018-10 | reverse complement strand
TCTGTCAGACCGTTCCTGCCGCCAAGAAAGTCAAGAGAAGCGTATGTCCAGTTATCGCTTGAACACACCCTTGACCAGGGATCGCCCTTGCCCTTATACGGTGCTCTCATTGTCAGCAGATGCTTGATAGTCACATCGTATATGGTCTTTTCGCCGCGTTTGACTTTATAATCAGGAAAATAGTCAAGAACTTTATCGTCGATACTGCCTATCTGCCCTTTATCAAGAGCAATACCGATAAGCAGCGACATAACGCTTTTTGTAGCGGACATTATATGTACGCAGTCGTTTTTCTTGTAATCATGCCATGTGTCACTGTATACCATCTGCCCGTCTTTGTAAGCACAGATCTGGCAGATGTTGCTCTCATTGCCCTTGCTTTCCTCAATATATCTATGAAGTTCGTCTTTGGTCATAATATACCTCCGTATTGATAGAGTCTGTATATTCGATCGAAGTTTCATACAGTATCTTTATTGTAGCAATATCATTTTTAATTGTCAATACTTTTTTCTAAAGAAGTATGAACCTAATACATGAATCATCATATGGAGGATAAATGCTTGTACAAGAATTATTCATGTAGATATCTGCTGATATCTTTATAATATTCACGGATTATTACACGAATAGATTCTAAATTAATGCAGTAATTGACATGAGAAGTAATTCTAATCTGAACAACTGTGAGCAAATAAGTGATTGAAAAATACATATTCTCATGATATAATGAAGAAAATATGTTTTCACACAAGTGGGGGAGAATAATGGACAGAATAAAGAGATCACTTAAGAATATTAATGGAAGATTGTTTCTGGCGTTATTAATCATGGGACTTTGCCCGACGCTGTACACAACGCTGCGAACCTTTTTCCTCGGGCAGCTTCCCGGAGACTGGTCCTACTCAATTGCAGGACAGCTTTCATGGGTAAACCTGCTTTATGAGGTCATAAACGAAGCTATAGTCCTGCCGCTGTACTTTTTTATGGGACAGGCTGTTTCGGATAAAAAGGAGTACTCCAACAGGATACGAAGCGGATTGCTGGTGTCACTGGGTATATATACGGTATGTTCTGTGCTGGTCATGATATTTGTTCATCCGCTTCTGAGGTTCATGGCAGTATCACCTGATATATTATCGGAGTCCGCAAGCTATATCAGGATAGAGTGTGTTGCAAATATCTTTGGCATACTGCATAGCTTCATATGCGTAGCTCTTATTACCATAGGAAAGGATAAGCTTGTCTATGCAATAACTGTGGCAAAGTTGATACTCAGCCTGCTCCTTGATACATTACTTATCTCAACGCTGCCTGTATCACTGAATTGCGGTGTTAACGGAATAGGTATCTCAAACATCATTTCTAATCTGATATTATTCCTTATATCTGCATTTCTTATATGTAAATGTGGTTATCCGCTGTTCAAGAAGGAAAAACTGTCCTTTGCGTGGATGAAAGATTTCCTCATAATTGGCGGTATCTCAGGACTTGAATCCTTTGTCAGGAATATCGCGTATATGCTCATGGTCTCGCGTATGGTCAATATGGTCGGTGAGCAAGGAACATATTGGGTGGCAAATAACTTTATATGGGGATGGATGCTGCTGCCTATAACTCAGCTTGGAGAGCTTATAAAGCAAGAGACATCCAAGGACAAGAATGCTGTAAAGAACAATACCCTTGGCTATTTTATGATAACGGCTGTGACCTGCCTGATATGGGTTATAACTATTCCGCTGTATAAACCGTTTATGTCCCATATTCTCGGATACAGCGACGTGGATAAACTGTTTAGGCTTGTAATGGTATTGTTCGTGTTCTATGTTATGTACGCCTTCCAGAACGTATTTGATGCTACATTCTATGGCAGAGGCAAGACTAAGTATATGCTGTTTGAGTCGATAGTAACCAACAGCATATACTACGGAACGTTCTTCATACTTTATCTATGCGGAGTATGGAAGCCTTCTCTTATCGGTATCGCCCTGATGTTTGGTTTCGGAAATGCCTTTGATACAGTGGTATCTTATCTTGCGTATCGTCATTTTCTTAAAAAAGAGAAAATAAGAGTTTGATCTGAAATGAACAGTGCCGCCTTTTGAGGCGGCACTTTGTTTATATAGTTTAATACTTCTTGTGATCATCAATTAGCTTCGATTACAGGATGCATTACTTTATTTCTTGTTCGAGATCATCAAATAAGTCAGAATCAAAGAAGTACCTTAGGGAAATATCAAGTCCATCGCAGATTTTCTTTATGGATACTACGCCAGGATTCTGGCTTTTTTTATTGAGCATACTATATATGGTTGAAGGCGAAACACCTGAAATGTTTGCAAGTGCGTTTATTGCGATACCACGTTCTTCACACAGTTCTATTATTCTTTTAGCAACAGCTTCTTTAGCATTCATAACAAATCACTCCAAAATTTGTGATATATCGTATATCTAATATTACCAAACATTGAAATCAAATGTATGGGATATATCGCAAATTTAGTCGAGATATGTTATAATATACGATATATTCCAAAATATAATGAAAGAGTGATTTTTATGACTTGTACGATCATATCAACTGGTGAGGAATTGAAGCTTGTCTGTAAAAATGAAAATGAACCTCCATATCCCGAGATAAAAGCAAAGCTCCGTGAGAAAATATGGGAGCTTTACTGCAAGGGATATGACAGGTTCTGGATAAACTGTGAGTATGGAGTTCCGCTGTGGTGCGGAGAGATAATAACAGCATTGGCAATGTACAACGATATTGAGCTGAACATCGCTATGCCATATGAGGAACAATCTACGAACTGGGTAGAAGAGCATCGTAATCGCTTTTTCAGACTTCACGCCGAATCGGATAATGTTGAGATCATTTCACATCATTACACTGATGACTGCTATGAGCTTGCAGACGAGCATATGATCGATGAATCAGAGCTATTGCTTGTGGTTGGTACTGAACAAGAGTGTTATTCAGTTTTGTATGCGAAAAATCAAGGTATAGTGATTAACAAATTGCTCATTATTTTCTGAAACTGAAAATCGATCTTTCATAATGATGGTTAATCAGTAATAAAAACAAATTATCTTATTAATATTAATAATTCATTTACAATTATTTGAAGTTATCAGGAGTAATTTGTATTGACGTTTGTCCATAATTGTGGTATAATATTTAAAGATAATTGTCTATATTCCATAAACGATGGCGGTGAAAATATGGCATTAACAAATGTTGCGATGTGGACTGACAAAGGCTGGAAAAGTGTAACCAGAGATGAAGCTATAAGGATATTTCCTGATGATAAAGTCTCGGCAAATAGCGGAATTTTTATGTGCAGACTCTGTAAAAAATATGTTACGCTCACTGCTCCAGGAATCTATGCCCGCTGTTTTAAGCACAGTCGTGGCGATGTAGATAAAGAATGCGATGATCGCGCCTTATCTTCTCCTATACAAAATTTTGAATTGCATACTTTTATTCCGCCGATGAGAATAAAAATCTATAATAGTCAGTCATATACCCTGGAAATAGGATTCATTCTTCCACCTGATATCAAGAATAACAGAGGTAGTATTATTATTAAAAATGGCAATCTTTCAACTAGTGAATTCAAATATGATATTTCTCGATTGAGTTATGATACTCTGACATATTTACAATTAGGATCTGTTCCTGCCGAAAAATACACTATAGCTGTTTTGGAGAGTTCTCTTTCCTTGCCACCTATTGTTGATGGTATAAAAAAGAGCGGTGCGTTATTTGATTATTATACAAGGAAGAAGTTACCTGATGATGCGGATGTTGTAGTAAACCATGACTATTATTTTCTTACAACAAAAAAGCTCTATGTGTCGTCAGGTATTATAGCTAATCAAATATGCATTATGAACGGTTGGTATATCTATAAGATTAGAGCAAAAGTGTTTAATAGATCCAATGCTGATTTCTTTTTTAATTACGGTTATTTGTTAACTGAGAAGCAGGCTTCATTGACTTTTTTATGGCCTGAATATATTCTCTCTCCATATGTTATTAAACATAAAGCAGACAAGATCAATTTATATATTCAAGGAGATTCTATAATACCAAAGATATATCCAACTGGAAATATCCTCTGCTGTAAATATTGTGATAGTGATAATGGTGTGGCTGTTACTGTAGAATGCAATGCACGGCAACAATTATTATCTGCTGGAAGAACAAAAGTGCTGCGCTATACATACTTGTGGAAAGACAATCTTGATGCATGTATTGAACCTTCAATCGTCAAAATAACTGATGTAAAAGGCGTTGAAGTGATTGCTGGCGAGAATAACAGACTCCCTGAGAAGGGCATCTTGCAAATTACTCCTCAATTTGATGGCTATATTGAAATAGTAAAAGATGGTTGGATAATAGAAAAACGCAGAATAAATGCAAATGTTATTTCGGAAATAGACCAGATTCAATTTGGTATAACTATAAATATTTATCAAGGCCTTGAATGTGTTTGGGCGGTTTCATATGTGAGACAGAAGAAACTTGTTTCTGATAATGAAGAAGAATTATTGCAGCAGTTACAAAGCGCTGGTGGTAAAATGATTCCGATTTCACATTTATTTGGAGTTGTAGTGAAGAAATATAATGGATATCCTCTTGTACAAAAATGGATATATTCACAGATTAGAAACGGCTGTATTTCTGAAAGGGCATATAAGCTTATAAGGGGGAAATGATATGCTTTCAATTATTAAATTAAACAAAGATGAAATCGATTTTTTGATTAATACAATTGGAATTGAAAACATCCGGAAACAATTTCAGAAGAATCCTCGCGGTCTTCAAAGGATAACACCTCTTAGAGCAAAGTCATTATCAGCCGATCAGATAAGAACTCTTGTTCATAATAATCTTTCGGAAGATTTTATCTATGGATTTTTACAGAATAATACCGAAGAAATTGTTCGTCAGATTGATGAAAGCGTCTCAAAAAAAGAAAAAGAAATAACAGACAAGAACAAGGCGATTATTATAGTTTTGGCTGAAAGCCTTTTCAAAGATAATGTATCTATATATTATAAATTGAAAGAGGAAACGATTGATGATGATTATTTAAATCTAGTTTCGATACTGGTAAAATCACCTAAACTTGTAAAAGACCTTTCAAGTGAAAAAGATGATAACGATTTATCAGATCAGATTGAAAAACTCACAAAGCAGCTGGAAGAAAAAGAGACATTGATTGAATCGGGCAATGAGAGAATGAAACAGCTTCAAAAGGAAACTGATCAAAAAGTTACTGATATAAGTAAACAGCTTGATGAAGCAAACACCGCTATTCTTTCTCTTCAATCAGAACTAAACACGTTAAAAGTCGCTGAACAAATACCGGAAGAAGATATAGATGATGGGTATACATATCATTCATTGTGTGTGGTATATGATTATTATGGTCAACTCTGGCTAAGTCGTCTTGCAGATATATCACAGAATACTATTATTCCATTTATGCCAGATGAATCAAAACCTTTAAAATTCGGAAATAATACAAGAATATGGCATAGCGGTCCTACAACAATTGGATTTGTAGGAATTTGGGCTTGGAATGTTGAGCAAAACTGGAATAATCCTAATAATGACCATACCGAAACATTTTATTGCAAAAAGTTTACTCCTATTGAAATTATAGATATATCAAAAATAGCAACAAAAGACACGTTGCCAAACTATCTCAAGATGGGGATAGATAGTATTCCTTCAACCAACCAAGCTCTTATTGCTGTGAAAACTAGCGACAACAATTATATTGGAATTTTATGTTCAGATACTGATTGGAGCTTGAATAATGGCGTTTTGAAATTAAATGAAGATTGTTATGCTGTTGCTGAATACTCATTTAATGAAGAGGATACCATTGAATTAGATGGAAAGATGTTTTATAAATATCTTAAACTCAAGGGAATTCCTAAAACCATAAAGCTTTATGATCCCATAAAAAAAGTAAAAGATATAGTGCTAAAACGTGCATCATGGAATGTAATAAAACAGAAGGGTGTTTCTAAGAATACATGGAAGATATGCAGAGATTATATTACGGAACTTCCTCAGGATGATTTATATAAGGAAATCTGCGATGCATGCAAATGTTCAGAATCTGAAGCTAAACAGTATGTTACTTTACTTATCGAAAATGCAGAGACATACATAAATAATGCTAATGTAGAAAATGACATCATTGCCAATATAATTCCTAAACATCCCGAATTAATCGAAAAGTGCAAAGAACTGATCTATCATGATTGGAAAGCTGAAAACGAAGAGAGAGTAGCCGCTGCAAATGAAAAGTTATTGACGCTTGAAAAGGATATCTCTGATAAAAAGAATGAATTAGATAGTGTAAAAAAGAAACATGATCAGCTATCATCTGAGCTTAGTACTATTTCCAATAGAATTGCCGGTAAAGAAAAACTTGCATCAGATGTTGATGAACGGATAAAGAATAAAATTGATGATGCTAAGAAAAATGCGGCTGAATTTATAAGTCAGATGGCATTTGTTGCGCCTAGTAATTCTAAGGCTGCTATCCTTCCTAAACCATATTATTCTTCTGGCCGCCATCTCGGTTCAGAAGGTATTGAAGAATATGATGATATGAATTCTTTGCATGCTCTTATTTCAGAAGAATTGCAGAATGCTGGCGTATCAAGCAAATTCAGAGATAGTCTTGCAGCATATCTGTACTCAGCATATTTAACACATACTCCTGTACTGTTAGCCGGTCCATGCGGTAAAAGCATCGCCAATGCTTTCTCAGCAGCAATAAACGCTAGACTTGCTGGCGTTCTTAACTGTTCCAATAGCTACGAAAGAAATGCACTAACAGAGGTTATGGACAGTGATGATAAAGTAATCATCATTGAAAATCCATTTAGCAGCGAGTGGGTATATTCAATTATGGAGCTAATTAATATGCAAGATAAGTTCTATATTCTTGTTACGCCATTTATAGAGGATTTATCAATTGAACCTAAAGGCTTGCTGAACTATGTACTTCCTATTTTTACGGAATTATTTGTTGATTCAGAGCCGACAAACGCATTTGTTGGTTCTATACCTTCCAAAGATTATATGCCTACTTTTGGCAAAAATGGAAGCAATAGAATTTACAGTCAACTACTATCAAAAATGAGGATATCATCATTGGCTGTAAAAAAGATGTGCTCAGTTATATCTCAGGCTGCTTCAATATACGAAATAAGTGAAGGAACTGATCTTGTCTATGTTCTACTTCCTTGTGCCTATATTACTGGAAAAGAAGAATTGCTTTTAGAGGCAATTCATAATCAGAAGAACGTACTATCAAAAGCTGCGCCTGAGTATATTAAACTTGTTGAAAATTATTTAGGAGAATACGATGAATAAGTACAACTGCCTTTTATCACGTATTGCAACTGATTTGAATATTCGAAAAGGTGATACAGAGACAGAGGAGAATTATAAATCAAGATTGATATATAGTGCAGTATCAAGGATAGGCTATTCTTCGCTATGGGATAAGCTTGAGGATAATGTTCCTGTAACAATAGAGCATTTCAAGCGACGGATTGAAATGACATTAACCAGCTACTTGAAAATGTATTCTGAAGTCGCAAGCTTATATCCTGAACATTTTGATGAAATCAGTGATTATATCTATAATACATTTTTAGCTACTGGAAATGTCTATCATTCTCCAAAAAGGATTTCACCACCTGCAAATAGACAAGCTTTCATTAATGGAATAGAATTCCATCGCGGAACATCTTTATCGGAAAAAGTGTCAATCAGTGGTATTGGTACATTTGCGAGAAAAAATGCAGTAAATAATACGCTTACTGTCAGTAAAATGTTTGGCCTTATGCCACATCCGATTATTGATTATTGGAAACACTACTCTGAACAAGCGGAATTTAATGTTTTGGAAACAGATAATAGATTTGAGTTCTTAAACACAAAACCTTCTTTGAGGCATAGTTATTGGAGTGATAAGCCTGATATTAATACTGGAATATCGTTAATGAGAACTTCTGCTCCTGGAACAAAAATCTATTACTTTTATAAGCATAACAATAATGAAGTTGAGGCGAGTCAGATTCCGTATTGGCTAACTGAGAACATGAATTACTTATATCTTTCAAATGGACTTTTAGCTTCGAAAAAAGAATTGCCTGATATTAAATACCAAATTGACGGTGCTATTTCATATTTGCAAATGGGATATCTTCTGCCTCCAGCTGAGCAGAATATGATAATGCTATATAGCTGGCCAAAGACTTTCTTAAATGTTAAGAGTAATTTTTCAAGAGTAATTGATACGGACGTATTACAAGCAATCATAGGATTATTAAATCAGACCGGATTTAGTTTTAAAGAGGGATAATAATTATGTCGAATGGTGCTAATTCAGTTCATAAACAGCTCAGATCAGAGCTTGAAAACTATATAAAATCTCAGTATTTCGGAAAATCTCCGATTCTATTGTCGGCAATAAGTTCGCATCTTGATGATGAATCTTTATTATATCAAAGACCTTATATAGAATCATCGCCAGCCTATAAAAGTTGTCCTGATGGAATAAAGAAGACTGATCTTCCGGATTGGCTTAAACAATTTATGGGACAATTATCTGCGGCAGGATTAGGAGTGTATTCAGCTCCTTTTGTTCATCAGATTGATGCACTTAAAGCAGCATTTGCCGGAAAAGACCTTTTTGTTTCAACAGGAACAGGTTCAGGTAAAACAGAGTGTTTTATGTGGCCTTTATTAGCAAAGCTGGCTGATGAAGCGAGAAATCCTTCCGGAACATGGGGAACACGCGGTATTAGAACAGTTATCATGTACCCTATGAATGCGCTTGTTTCTGATCAGGTTAGTCGATTAAGAAGGCTTATTGGTGATAAAGATAATAAGTTTGTAAGCATATTTCGTGATATATGTGGAGCCGAAGTTCGTAGACCGCAATTTGGTATGTATACTGGTCGTACTCCATATCCTGGAACTGAACCTAAAGCTTCTGAAGACAAACAGCTCGTACAAACTTTATCTCGAATGGCATTCCCTAGAACTGATAACGATAAAGATTATCTTGAGAAGCTTAATAAAGAAGGAAAGATTCCTGCGAAAGCAGATATGGAAACATATCTAAATGGAATAAAAAAAGGATTGCATATTCCTGATCCTGAGGATGCGGAATTGATTACGCGCTTTGAAATGCAGGAAATCTGTCCAGATATTCTTATTACAAACTACTCAATGCTTGAGTATATGCTATTACGACCTCGCGAAAGAAAAATCTGGGATTCAACAAAAAACTGGCTCAATGAAGATAAGAACAATAAGCTCTTATTTGTAATTGATGAAGCACATATGTATCGTGGTTCTTCTGGTGGTGAAGTTGCGTTATTAATCAGAAGAATGTTTCATAAGCTTGGAATAGGCAGAGACAGAGTACAATTCATACTCACAACAGCAAGTATGCCCTATGGAACTGAGGATGAGAAAAAAGCTGTTATGACATTTGCCAGAGAGCTTACTGCTTCCGATAATAATGCTGAATTTGTTTTTTTACGTGGAGAACGTGAAAAATTAGATGGTATGCAGAAGTATGATATCCCTGTTCATAAGTTTAGTAAAGCATCAATTTCAGACATAGAAGAGAATGAAAATGCTCGCTTAGAGGCTTTGAATAATTTCTGGAATGAAGTTGAAGGAGTTCCGAAACAATTTGCAACTATCGAAGAAGCTTGTGTTTGGATGTATGATAATATAATTCACTATCGACCATTCTACGAATTGATTCGACTTTGCAGAGGAAATGCTGTCTCTTTGGGTGAACTTTCTAAAGGTATATTTCCAAGTTTAGATAAAGATGAAGCCCTTAATGCTGTAAGTGTACTTCTTGCTATAGCACCATTAGCAAGAAAAAACGATATGGTTTTGTTCCCTGCGCGTATGCATATGTTATTTCGTGGAATCAAAGGTGTATATGCCTGTGCAAACTCACTTTGTCGTCATTCTCATTCACATAAATCTCTAACATTAGGAGAGATTTTTTTGAATGACGGACATATGACTTGTCCTGAATGCGGAAGCGTTGTTTATGAGCTATATAATGATCGTAGATGCGGATCATTATTCTATAAGGGCTATATACTTGATGACGAAATAGGAGTATCTGGTTTTGCTTATTTATGGCATTATTCCGGTCAATTGCTGGATAAAAATCTTAAAGAGATACATTTGTATATCCCACCTGAAGATTTTACATATCAGAAACGTGGAAAATACCCTATGGAGATTTGCTATCTTGATATTAAGAGCGGATTTTTATACTTTAAAGATGATTCCAAGTCTGGCAATCCAAATATGCGCAAGCTGTTTTATTGCCATTATACAGCTCCAGGCAGACCACAAATAATTACTTTCCCTTCATGCCCTCATTGTCATCATTTATTATCTCAGATGCAGCTTACATCGTTCAGCACTCGCGGTAATCAATCTTTCTATAATCTTATAAAAGCACAGTTTCAGGTTCAAGCTCCCGTAGCTGGAAAGGATAACGATCCGGATAGAATCCCTAACGAAGGTAGAAAAGTGCTTCTGTTCTCTGATAGCCGCCAGAGAGCTGCTAAACTTGCAAGGGATATGTCTGATATTTCTGATATTGAAGCTGCTCGTCAATTATTCTCATTGGCAATTGATAAAATGGAAGACACAGATTCAGAAGATATATCTTTGAATAGCCTTTATGACTATTTCTGCCTTGAAGCTGGAATGAATAATGTTCACATATTCAACGGCGATGATAGTGATAATTTTGCTGAACACTGTAAAACCGCAATAGAAAAATATAATAGGTGCTTAAAGAGACATCAAAAATACAATCCAAGATATGACTTAACGAATGCTCCTATACAAATGCAGAAATACCTGCTCAGATTGTTCTGCGGTGGATATAACACCCTTATGGATTCAGGCATTAGTTGGATAGAACCCACACAAACTGCACTTTATGATTCTATAGACAGTTTGGAAGAAAACGGTATTAAAGTCTCAAAAGATGAATTTATCAATTTCTTTAATGCTTGGATAATGGATGTATGTGATTCTGCAACAGCTTTAGGCCACATTATTTCTGATGATATTAGGCTCGATGTCAGAAGAAAATTTGAGAAATATGGTCTTGATAAAGAATGGAGCTTTTCTGAAAACATCAAAAAAATAATGTGCTGGAAAGATAATGATCAGGATATGCTTTTATGGAGACGAATTATTACCGAGAATTATCTTGCAATATCAAGTACTGGCAGTGGTCGTTACTATATTGACCTTTCAAGAGTACGACCTCGATTTGATTTAAAACACGAATGGTTCAGATGTGAAATATGTTCAGAATTAACTCCTTATTTACTTAAAGGAGTATGTCCGTGTTGTGGTAGCAATACGATTCATGAAATGTCAGATGAGGAATTGAGAGCGTTAGATTTCTGGAGAAATCCAGTTTATGATGCTATGAACGGTGCGAAAATCAGGGTTATAGATACCGAAGAACACACTGCTCAGTTGTCTCACAAAGATCAAAGAGATGATTTATGGTCAAAAACAGAAAAATATGAATTACGTTTTCAAGATCTGATACAAGATAATGAAACACCAGTTGATATTCTATCAAGTACTACAACAATGGAAGTAGGTATTGATATCGGTTCACTTGTTGCGGTCGGATTAAGAAATATTCCTCCGATGAGAGAAAACTATCAGCAAAGAGCTGGACGTGCAGGACGTCGAGGAGCAAGTTTGTCAACAATAATCACTTTTTGTGAAGATGGACCTAATGATACAATCTACTTCAATGATCCTGTGCCGATGTTCCGTGGAGATCCAAGGAAACCTTGGATAGATATTAACAGTGTAAAAATACTATTCAGGCATTTGAATATGGTCTTGATGCAGGAATTCACTTCAAGTATAGATGTTAGCTTAGATAGCTTGCCTGTTTGTGTTTTTATGGATAAATGCTTTGATATATGCTTGAATTATATTGATAACTATTGTGTCAATAACAACAGCACTCTTATACCTGATGGCGCATATATAAATGAAACCGAATTTAAGAGAAGTCTTAAAGAAGAACTTGCAAGCTTAAAAATAAAATTCGAATCACATCCTGAATTGTACGGTGCAGATGATTCTGTTGAACTTGTGAAAGAAAAGAGCCTTTTAGACGCATTATACGAGGAAGGTATAATACCTACATATTCTTTCCCTAAAAATGTAGTGAGTACTTATATAACGGGAAGCAATAACAAAATTGAATATCAAGTAGAACGAGGTCTTGATGTTGCAATAAGTGAGTATGCACCTGGAAGAGCGATAGTTGTAGATAAAAAAACGTATCAATTAGGAGGACTATTTGTTCCAGGAAGCAAAAATACATTGTCGCCAGCTAAAGCTTTTCTTGACGATCCTAACTACTTAAAAGGTGTACAATTATGTCAAAAATGTGGGTGGTTTGGACTTGAAGATGAAAAGGTGAAGGCTTGTCCGTTTTGTGATAATAAAGATATTACATTAACTACACAGATGCTCAAGCCATGGGGATTTGCTCCTAAAAATGCTGAAAAGATACATGATGCTCAGCTTGATGAAGAATATTCATATACTCAACCTCCACTTTATTCAACTTTACCTGAATCTGATGATATTAAGGAAATTCCTGGATGTGAAAATATAAGAATAGCTTCCAGAACTAATCAAAGAATTATTATGTTAAACAGTGGACCAAGCGGTGCGGGATTTATGGTATGTGAAGACTGTGGTGCAGCCATGCCAGGTGACAGCAGAAAGGTGCTTGATGAACTAAAAAGGCCATATAAGTCATATCGTAATCTTCCCAAATGTAAACACCAAAATGCAAAACATGTTAACCTTGGATATGATTTCATTACCGATATGATGGTTCTTGAGATTGCATTGGATACAAGTAAAATTAATATCGATCCAGATAACCGAATATGGCTTAATCGAGCAGCTCAATCATTAGCAGAAGCCCTTAGATTAGCTGCAAGTCAAGAATTAGATATTGAATTTACTGAACTTGTATCAGGATATAGATTCCGTAATAATTCACAAGGAGCTTTCTTTGATGTATACCTTTATGATAGTCTTTCAAGCGGCGCCGGCTATTCGGCAAGTGTAGCTAACCAAATTGAATTATTACTTGCTAAAGCTGAGGACATTCTTACAAATTGCGATTGTGATAGTTCATGCCATAAATGCTTGAGACATTATAGAAATCATTTTGTTCATGGACAACTTGATCGATTTGCAGGCCTTGAATTGCTTCGTTGGGGAAAATATGGAGATCTTCCAAAGAATATCTCCCATTCATTGCAAGTTAAATATATAAGTCAGCTTTCAGGCATACTTGAGTCCTCAAATCAAAAAGTCATTATTACAGATCAGGGCATTTCTATCTCAAAGAGTCATTATTCAAAGAAGGTTATAGTATATCCTGCTATGAAAAAAGAGCCTATTGATGATGATACAATATACGTTAGTGATGCATACATTAAGTTTGCCAAACCATATGCATTACGCAAATTAACACTCAAATGATTATAATATGAAATATAATTCTATTATGTGACCGCCAAATGGCGGTCATTTTTTTATACAGTTATAAAAAAGCTTCGAATGCACGATTTTGCAATATTACAGTTTGTTTATGCTAAGATGTAAATGTTATATACTTATAATACGAGGTGATGAACATGAGCCAGGAATCAGTCAATAAATTTGCAGAGCGCTATAAGCGCATAGGCCTTAATATAGCTCTTCAGAGGAAAATGAAGGGACTTACTCAGATACAGCTTGCTGAGAAGATTGGTATCAGCCGCACACATATGAGCAACATCGAAGCTCCGAATATGCTTACACCGGTATCTCTTGAGGTCATATTCGAGATAGCTGATGCGCTTAATATCAAGCCTGAAGTCCTTTTTGTAATGAGTGATGAGTAATGAAAAAGTTTGAAATGGTTAAATACGGACGTTGGGAGTATCCTGCCGATGTTCCTATAAGGATATCAGAGATCGCCGGTCACTTTGATAAGAGCGACATCTATCCGAAACAGGCATATTCGCTCCATACAGAGTACAGCTTTGGTTCAAGGGAGTTCAACAGCCGCTGTTTGAATGGACTTGATGTAATAAGAAGCAGTAACCTCTACGGTATCCCTCAGCTATGGAAAAACAGAGAATGGGCGCAGGAGTTCGCACAGTTTATCACTGCGTTATGCGCTGGTCATTCTGCTCCTGAGGTAATAGAGGTACATCCGCCTTTTATCGATTATGCAGAAAATATGCATAACTTCATCGAGGTATACAAGGAGTTTGAGTACAGTATCCTGGAGAAATATCCCGATGTTAAGATTTGCATTGAGAACAGATGTGGTTCCAGATATAAGACTTCTCCGTTTCTTTTTTCAAAGTACACCAGCTTTTTTGAGCTCTGCGAGGAGATTCAGCGTGAACATCTCAGGCTTAAAATAGCTTTTGATATCCCTCAGCTTTTCACCGCAGAGGCAATAAGCGGCGAACAGTCGAACAGAATGTACAACTGCCTTCGCGGGATGAAAATGATACGTGAGTATTTTGGCAGTGTTCATCTGTGGGGTAAAGGCTCATACAACGGCAGAAGTAATGTAGCTCATCATGGCAACTTCGATACCTGGTTCCGAGAGCCCGATATAAAAAATGAGTTTCTGGCACTTATATCTGAACTTTTCG